>Ga0206130_10000198_pt1 | contig 104695 bp, 95 predicted proteins | sample Helgoland_Spring_9_FD_148637 | JGI IMG/M metagenome (GOLD analysis project Ga0206130, IMG submission 148637) | Pelagic subsurface seawater microbial communities from Kabeltonne, Helgoland, North Sea - Helgoland_Spring_Bloom_20160512_1 | ecosystem: Environmental > Aquatic > Marine > Epipelagic ...
GGGATAATCTTTCATCAGCATCTTCCACTCCAAATGAATATAGCTACAATGGTGTTCGTGGAGAAATAAAGACCCTTAAAGGGAACGCTTTTGAAGTAGAAAACACTTTCAAAGGTATTCTACCAACATTACCATATGTCGCAAATTACAGTGATGGTTTTTCACCCTCAGATTTAAACGAAAAAATTTCTTTAATAGAAAATGATGAGTTAGCATCATGGACTGATTCTTATAACGAAGGTCAGATGATGAATCGAATGATTCAGACAGCGAGAATTGCAGACCAAACAGGTGATTTAGAAGCGCGAGATAACATGGTCGCAACGATAAAAAATCGTCTTGAGGATTGGTTACATTACCAGTCGGGTGAAGTTGCTTTTTTATTTTATTACGATGCCACTTGGTCCTCTTTATTGGGATATCCGTCAGGTCATGGACAGGACAATAACATCAATGACCATCATTTTCATTGGGGTTATTTTATTCATGCTGCTGCATTTATGGAACAATTTGAGCCAGGATGGGTCGATGAGTGGGGAGCCATGATTAATTTATTAATTCGGGATGCTGCATCTTTTGATAGAAATGATGACCAATTTCCATTTTTAAGAAATTTTAGCCCTTATGCTGGCCATAGTTGGGCAAATGGTTTTGCAACATTTCCACAAGGAAATGATCAAGAATCTACATCCGAGAGCATGCAGTTTGCCTCCTCTTTAATACATTGGGGTTCTATTATAGAAGATACTACTATTAGAGATTTAGGCATTTATATCTACACGACAGAACAATCTGCCGTTGAAGAATACTGGTTCGATATCCAAGATCGTAATTTTCAGGCTTCAACTGCTCCCTTTTCACAAGAATATAGTGTTGTTTCGAGGGTTTGGGGGAATTCGTTTGATAATGGAACATTCTTTACATCTGATATTGCTGCATCATATGGAATAGAATTATATCCCATGCATGCTGGATCTTTATATCTTGGTCATCATCAAGATTATGCACAGTCCTTGTGGTCAGAGATGGCTTCAAATACTGGTATTTTATCCAATGAAGTTAATCCAAATTTGTGGCATGATACTTATTGGAAATATTTAGCACTTACTGATGCCCCAGCGGCTATAGAACTCTATAACTCTTTTCCAGACAGAAATTTAAAATTTGGTATTTCAGATGCGCAAACGTATCACTGGTTACATGCAATGAATGCGCTTGGTCCTGTTGATGCGTCTATTACTTCTAATTATCCAATTGCGGCGGCATTTAGTAATAATGGAGACATGACCTATGTGGCTCATAATTATTCAGATAATACAATTCAAGTGTCTTTTTCAGACAATTTTGTCTTAGAAGTTCCAGCAAATTCCATGGCAACTAGTAAGGATAGTGATGCTTCAGGTGTCATATCATCAGATTTTTATCAAGCATATCCCGATGGGAGTGTCAATTTAACTGTCATAACTGATGGGACTAATATTTCAAAGGTTCAATTTTTTGATGGAACTGAGTATCTTGGAGAAGATATCTCTGAGCCATATGAATTTCGCCCCCTAAACTTAGATTTGGGGACGCATGGTATGTATGCTAAAGTGTATCAAAATGATAGCTTTAACGTTACCAATATTATTGATATTCAAGTTGGAGAACAAGTTCCTTATTTAGGAATACCTTTCGATGTTCCAGGTATTGTTGAGGCGGGACTTTATGATAGTTATGAAGGAGGGATTGGACAAAACATCTCCTACTTAGACTTGAGTATTGGTAATGCAAGTGATTTTAGAATTACAGAAAATGTCGACGCAGGAACACATCCAATCGAAGGGGCTATTGTTGGGTACATAGCTGCAGGAGAATGGATAGAATATACCATAGATGTTGCAACGGCAGGAGTGTATGATTTATCGCTTCGATATGCCTCGGGAAATAGTAATGGAGGAGGTCCTTTTTATTTTGAGATAGATGGGAATAAAATTAGTCAAGATATTGTTGTTACCACTACTAGTGATTGGGATTCATGGTCTACAAAAACAGCTACAAATATCGAGCTAAACAAAGGATTACATGTACTAAGATTAGTGATAACGAATGGAGAGTTTAATATCGGGAAAATGACATTTTCTTACAATGCGCCACTTACTTACATGCCACCGTTTGCAGATGCTGGAGATAATGTTTCAGTAATTTTGCCGCAAACTACAGCTTCACTTGATGGTTCTCTAAGCACCGATGAAGACACGGCTGTATTAACATATTTTTGGGAACAACTGTATGGACCATCAACAGTTGTCTTTTCTGATAATTCAACTGCGATGCCTGAGATATCTAATTTAGAGGCAGGTGTTTATAAAATTAAATTAACGGTCTCAGATGACGCACATTCTTCATCAAGTGATATGTTGGTAATTGTGTCTGAAAATGGCAATACAAATCCATCAATCTCAATAACCTCACCATCGGATAATAGTAACTTTGATCAAGGTACAAGTATTTCCATTGAAGCAGTTGCGAGTGATATTGATGGTACGATTAGTAAAGTTGAGTTTTATGACGGAACAACATTAATTGGAGAGGATGTTAGTGCACCCTTCAGCTTCTCATGGACAGACGCTACAATTGGATTACACGATTTAACTGCAAAAGCTATTGATAATGAAGGCGGTGAGAGCACATCCTCTGCCATAAATATCACGGTGAATGAGTTGTTTTCATGTATCGAGACAGGTACAGCAGCACAACAAGGTTCTTTCTCTGTTGGGTATAAAAGCACTTTTGAAACGGTTGGTACCGATGTAACTATTACTTTTGAGTTATTGGATACAGACAAGTTTGGAGTAGTAGCGTATTTGTGGCAAGAATCTCCATTTTCAGAAGCACCAATGGATCAAGTTTCAGGTAATATTTTTTCTAAAACACTGGGAGGTCAAACACCTGGAGCTACCATTAGTTATGCATGTAAATTTGCATTTTCTGGAGGTTTAGCAGTCACACAGTATGTCAGCTATGTCGTGGGCTCAGATTGCAGTGGTAGTTCAGATTCTGAAGCGCCAACTAGTTTTACGGCGAATATTGGTGCTATTTTAGCAAGTTCTGTTGAATTACTGTTGGAGGCTACTGATGATTCTGGCACCATCGTTTATGACATAAGTTATGACAATGGTTCCGAAACTGTAACAGGCTCTTCAGGTAATGAAACTTCAATTTCAATCACAGCTTTAGCTCCAGAAACAAATTATACGTTTGAGGTGACTGCATTAGATTTGGCAGGAAACATCAATTCAGAAAGTCCAATTACGTTAAATGCAACGACTGGAGTTGACGCAAGTACAAGTTGCTCTGGCTCAGCATCTGAGGCACAACAAGGGTCTTTTGATGTTGGATATAATTATGATTTTCAAACATCTGGCAATGCCATAACATTCACTTTTGAATTACTTGATGACAAAGATGGTGTCGTAGCGTATTTGTGGGAAGAAAGTCCCTTTACAGAAACACCCATGGATAATGTGACTGGTAAAACGTTTTCAAAAACATTAAGTGGTTTCACTCCGGGCGAGCTAGTGAGTTTTGGCTGTAAATTTGCTTTTGCTGGTGGCTTAGCAGTCACAAAATATTTCACGTATGAAGTGGGAGATAATTGTTCTTTAGGAGTGGTTGATTTTGAATTAGAAAATGAATTTAAAGTTCATCCTAATCCTTCAATAGATATTTGGAATATTACGGGAACGACCATTCCAATAAAACAAATTATTGTTTATGACTTAATCGGTAAAGAGGTTTTTACTTCACAACCTAATGAATTGCATACTGTTATAAATGGTCAAAATTTCAGTTCAGGAATTTACTTTGCTAATTTGGTGACTTCTCAAGGTCGCTTGGTGGTTAAGTTAATTAAGGATTAATACGGTCGGTTAAATGTTAACAAAAGAGTGTGCTGTGATGACAGTACACTCTTTTTTGTTTACTTTTGTTTTATGGTCACACTTCGACATCTTGCTGAACAACTCAATGTATCTGTATCTACCGTTTCTAAAGCGCTAAGCAATAGTGAGGAAATTAGTAAGGATACCATTGAACGTGTTAAAGCACTTGCAGATGAGCTTAATTACCAACCAAATCGCGTTGCATTAAGTTTGAAAAATAATGAAACTAGAACGATTGGTGTTATTGTTCCAAACATATTGAATCGATTTTTTGCAAAATCGTTGTTCGGTATTGAGCAAGCCGCTGCAGAAATGGGGTATAGCATCATTACTTGTATGTCAAATGAGCTATTTGATAAAGAATGTGATAGTATTTCACTTTTATCAAATGGCAGTGTAGATGGTTTTATTGTGGCTGTGTCTGAAGAAACCCTTGTCAATAAGAAAAGCCAGCATCTTCAGCAACTCATTGATAAAAAGATTCCTTTGGTGATGTTTGATCGAAATTTGAATGATATTACCTGTGATAAGGTAGTTATTGATGATTACAAAACTACCTTTGATTTAGCAAATATGTTTATTAATCAAGGAAGAGAATGTATTGCTTTTATGAGTACTATTGATGATTTGAATGTTGGAATATTAAGAAGTACAGGGTACGAGCAAGCTATTTCGGCACATGGTCAACAAACTCCTATTAAATTGTCAATCAAAAAGGGTCTTGATTATCAAGAACAAATTAAAGAGTTTCTTCAAGAATACCCAAAAATTGATGTTATTATAGCGGCTGATAATATTTCAGGGACTACTGCGGTCAATGTAGCATCAAGCTTAAATTATAAAATACCAAAAAATCTCAGCATTATTGGGTTTGCAGATGAGGTTGTTTCTAATCTTTCTGTCCCTAAATTATCCTACATTAATCAAAATGCAGTGAATATTGGAAGCAGTGCTTTAAGGTTAATTGTTGAAAAATTGAAAAATAAACATCTTGAAAAACCGCACTTAAAAATAAAGATTCCGGTTGATATTGTTCATAAAGGAACAACTTAAATAACATCATTCTTTGTAAATACTTAAACTAGCCTTGTAACCAGTTCGAATAAGCCATTTGTTTGAGGCGAGTAGAGAACCTTCTTCATCGTATACTTTTAGTTGCGCTGTGTTAGGACTTGAGGCGCCTTCATTGAGTGCAATAAAATTGAGAGAATTGTAGCCAGGTACTAAATCAACATCAATGACAAAATAATCACCTTTTAAAATGATGTTTGGATGAATGATGACCTTGTTTAGCATGAGCTTTATCCTGTCACCATCAACATATTCATGATCTCTGCACTTGATTATAATGAATTTTGAAGTTGTACTTAAGCTACCTAAGTTAAAGTCTTTATTAAATTTAGACAAGTCTTTCTGATCTTCGCCAAATTTCTGTGTGATTGTCCACGTGGGCTGTACTAAGTCACTTTTTTGAACCATGCGGACTCCTGATTTCTTTTTAAATACATCACGAATTTGTGTGAAATTAATCATTGGACGTATATTCTTATTTGTAAGCCCTTTTATCGGTGATAATGTTAATTGTGCATCAGCAGGTGCTTCAGCGGTTTTGTCAATAGCTTCAATTCTTAGACCACCCTTACTAACGTCATTTTGAGCCCACAAGGAGTGCGTGTTGAGAGACAATATAAATAAAACACTTATGATGATAAATCTCATGGACGCATTAACTCTTATGTTGATGTCAAATATAAGCCTTTGGACCTTTGTGAAAAATCATTCGTTAACTATTAACGAAATTTTGTCTAAAATTTAATTTTATTTAACAAATTACTTTGATAGGCTACCTAAAGTTTTGATTTTAATAATGTTAAAATCTAACTCTTAGACACAATAAAAACTCATATCTTTATCGTGTTGATGAAAGCATTGTTAGATACTAAATTAGCAGACTTACAGAGCCAATTGGATGGTCAATTATACTTTGATTCTATTGTTAAAGCACTTTATGCCACCGATGCCTCTGTTTACAGAGAATTACCTACTGCTGTAGCCTTTCCCAAAAACAAGAAAGACATCCAATCACTAATAAAATTTGTTAGTGAGAATGGACTTTCTATCATTCCAAGAGCAGCAGGAACATCTCTTGCTGGTCAATGTGTTGGAGATGGAATCGTTGTTGATACCAAATATTTTAATCAGATTTTAGAAATCAATGCTCAGGAACAGTGGGTCAGGGTGCAACCGGGTGTTGTTCGAGATGAATTAAATCTTCTTTTAAAGTCCTATGGATTATTTTTTGGACCAAATACATCCACTGCGAATAGGTGTATGATGGGCGGTATGGTGGGCAATAATTCCTCAGGCTCAACATCGATTGAGTATGGCACAACACGTGATCATGTCATAGAAATGACCGTCATTTTAAGCGACGGAAGTGAGGTGGTTTTTAATGCGAAATCTTCTAATGATTTTCATGAAAAGCATTGTGACACATCCTTAGAAGGTAAGTTATATCAACATATTCAAAGCGAATTATCGAACCCATCAGTAACGAGAGAAATTGATATCAATTTCCCTAAAAAAACAGTTACAAGAAGAAATACAGGTTATGCGATTGATGCGTTGTTAAATTCAAAGCTTTTTTCTGATAGCTCACAAGATTTTAATTTCTCTAAATTATTAACCGGTTCAGAAGGAACTTTGGCTTTTACGACTGAAATTAAACTAAATCTAGTACCATTGCCAAAGCCACATTTAGTTCTAATCGCAGCACATTTTCATTCAATAAATGAAAGTCTTCAAGCAGCGGTTCTTGCAATGAAAGACAGTCCATCAGCATGTGAGTTAATGGATAAAACGATCTTGGATTGCACAAAGGAGAATATTGAGCAACAATCCAATCGATTTTTTATTAAAGAGAATCCCGAGGCTATTTTAATTGTTGAAGTTAGGGCAAATTCCATTGAGGAAGCAGACATTTTTGCTGATAGAATAATAAACAAATTTAAGAAAGCCAAGTTGGGTTATGAGTATCCAAAAATCACAGGTAAAAAGACCGAACGTGTCTGGAATCTGCGCAAAGCTGGTCTTGGATTATTGGCTAATATTCCCGGAGATAAAAAAGCAGTGGCATGTATAGAAGACACTGCTGTCTCCATTGAAGATTTACCGGAGTACATTACAGCTTTTACATCTTTATTGTCAACATATGGTCAAAAAGCCGTGTACTATGCACATGCAGGTGCAGGAGAGATTCATTTAAGACCCATTCTTGATTTAAAAAAATCAGAGGATGTAAAACTTTTTAGAGAGATAAGTAGGGCCTCTGCTAAATTGGTTAAGCAATATCGTGGCTCTTTAAGTGGTGAACATGGTGATGGCAGAGTACGAGCCGAGTTTATTCCAATAGTTGTTGGGAACAAGAATTATGAATTATTTCACAGGATTAAAAAGATTTGGGATCCAAAAAATATTTTTAATCCAGGTAAAATTGTGAATGCAAAACAGATGGATGAAAATTTGAGATACACGCCAGATGTTGAGACGCCTGAAGTCCATACAATGTTTAATTTTGAGGAAACCGGTGGTATTCTCAGGACTGTTGAAAAATGTAATGGCTCCGGTGATTGTAGAAAATTAAACTTTTCTGGTGGCACCATGTGTCCTAGTTATAGAGCGACACTTGACGAAAAGGATAGTACCAGAGGTAGAGCAAATGTTTTACGTGACTTTTTAACCCAAAATACGAAAGCCAACCCATTTAATCATCCAGAAATTAAAGAAGCTATGGAGTTGTGTATTTCTTGTAAAGGCTGTAAGTCTGAATGTCCTTCGAATATAGATATGGCAACATTAAAAGCGGAATTTCAATTTCAATTTTATAAAAGTAATCGAAGACCCTTAAGAGATAGACTTATCGCAAGCAATGCACGCATAAATAGTGTTGTTTCAAAAATTCCACAGTTATACAATTTCTTTGCGCGTCAAAATTGGTTCAAAAAAGTTACAGGAATTTCAAAGAATCGTTCACTTCCAGAATTGCAAAAGCAAACTTTATACAAATGGTTTATAAATTATGAACAGCCCAAACATAACAGGAAAGTTTATTTGTTTTGCGATGAATACACAAATTATTACGATGTCCATATTGGTCAAAAAGCTGTACTGCTTTTAAATAATTTGGGATTTGAGGTTTTGGTGGTTCAACACAATGAAAGTGGCAGAGCCTACATATCAAAAGGATTTCTAAATAACGCTCGGGTACTAGCAAACGCAAATGTAGAACTATTTAATTCTTTGATAACAAAAGATGTCCCGTTAATTGGTATTGAGCCTTCAGCAATTTTAAGTTTCAGAGATGAATATCCTAATTTGGTAGATAAATCTTTAAAGTCAAACGCACTAGAATTAAGTAAGCATGTTTTTTTAATAGAAGAGTTTTTATACCATGAAATAACAGCAAATAACATTAAATTAGACGCTTTTAATACTGAGTCAAAGTCTTTGTTGCTTCATGGACACTGCCATCAAAAGGCATTATCATCAACTGATTTCACAAAAAAAATATTAGATTTCCCACAAAATTATAAAGTGACGGAAATACAGTCTGGTTGTTGCGGAATGGCGGGTTCGTTTGGTTATGAAGTAGAGCATTACCAGTTGAGTCAAAAAATTGCAAATCAAGTATTATTTCCCGAGTTAAAAAAAGCATCTTCAGAAATTATTGTTGTTGCAAATGGAACGAGTTGTAGACATCAAATTTATGATGGTACAGGTAAGTTAGCTAAACATCCAATTGAAGTTTTGTTTGATGCCTTAAAATGAAGTTTACTCTTTTAAACTTAATCGTAGGGCTTTTTTAAAAGATAAAATTGATAGTTCAACATCCTTTTTTGTAGTTGTCCAAGCACAAATACTAACACGAATGACTCGTTTGTTATTCCAAAGTGATTCACCCACCCAACACGTTCTTTCCTCTTGAATTATCGAAAGAACCCTACTTGTAAGGTCATCATCATTGCACGTCACTAACACTTGATTAAAATGCACTTCATTTATGACTTCAAAACCTTCAATTTCATTGAAGGCATTTGAAAATTGTAGCGCTCTGTCGTGAAATAAATTAATAAGATCATTAATGCCAGTTTTTCCTAAATATTTGAGTGTTGCCCACAATTCAAAAATTCGTGCTCGACGTGACATTTCGGGCGTAAAATACATACCATCTCTAGCAGAACTTTTTATGATATAACCGGCGTCCATATGTAATGATGCAGCTAATGCTTCTTGGTCATTACATAGAATGATCCCACTATCATATGGTGTGTTTAGTGTTTTATGTGCATCGACAGCAAATGAATGTGCCATATTCATGCCATCTGTGAGATACTTGAACTTTTTCGTTGCTGCTGCCCAAAGCCCAAATGCACCATCAATATGCACCCATGCATTAACCTTACGTGCTTTTTCACAAATTAATTTGAAAGGATCAAATGCACCGCTGTTTACGTTTCCGGCCTGTAAAATTACGATTGTGCTGTTATCGAGACTCGGTAATAAATCTGGACGTATACGACCTTGATTATCAACATCTACCCATTCAATTTGATTTATGCCTAAACCTAGTAACGAAATAGTTTTGATAACAGTGGAATGCGCCTGCTTACTTGTTACAATTCGTATTGTTGGCGCATTTGACAATCCTTGTTTATTAATGTCCCATCCTTGGCGCTCAAGAAGTCTATAACGTGCAGCAGCTAAGCCACAAAAATTAGCCATTGATGTTCCACTTACAAATCCTGCAACTGTAGTTTTGGGGAGATGAAATATATCTTTTAACCAGGTTTCCACGATTGTTTCTAATCTTGAAGCTATTGGAGACATCGCATGTAAAGCAGAATTTTGATCCCAATAGGTTGTGAGATGTTTGGTCGCCATACCAACTGGCAATGAGGCGCCGGTAACAAACCCAAAGTAGCGACCATTTAGTGTATTTATTGTTCCCTGCGATCCCACTGTACTGAGTAATTCAATTATATCTTTTCCGTCATTTGAATCAATAGGCATGTGCTCATCAAAGACATCAAGATTTTCAATAGCCGAAATTAGTGGATAGACAACGCGCTCTTTTGCTGAATCTAAATAGGTTTGTACATGATTATGAGCATGTTGGAAAAATTCTTTATTGTTTAGTTCTTTAAACAGCTTTTGTTGAAATGACTCTGTATTCATCAGTTAGATATTAATAAGTACTCATTATAAATTTATTAAATTCACGACTGGCAGGATTGCATCCAATTAAAACAGTGATATGAGATTGTATGTTTTCGTGAAAAAAATTAATTGAAAATAATACATATTAAAATATTATTTATAAAATTTTCGATTTTTGTTGTAACATCTTTCTGTAAGATACGTCAGATACTGTAAACACAGATTGTTCACATGAGAGAAGATAGGCAACTTATCGTCATAACACATTTAAGTCAGTTAATAACACTGTTAGTGAGTGGTGGGAGCTTGATAATACCATTGATTATATGGTTTACAAATAAGGGAAAAGTCCATGATATGGATAGACATGGGAAAAACATTGTCAATTTTCAATTAAGCTTAATTGTTTATTCTGTTGTGTGCATACCCTTAATATTATTTTTAGGTATTGGATTAATAGGTTTAATAGCGTTAGGATTGGTGTCTATTGTGTTACCAATTATGAATGCCTTAAAGGCAAGTAATGGAGAGATTCCTGTATATCCACTGACAATCACATTTTTAAAGTAGGTGGGAAAACTAGTATGACACATAAATATGAAATCATGACATAAACGTGAGTTGGATGCATAAATTTCAGTTATTTTAAAATTATCTCATTGTTAAGTTAGTTAGTTAGTTAGTTAGTTAGTTGAGATAATAAAAAAGCTCACCGTAAGGTGAGCTTTTCTTTTCTGTGATAATATCATTAACTATTTAACATCACTGGCATAACAAGCATCGTCACTTTTTCCCCCTCGTCTAATCCATCAATGGGTGTTAAAATACCTGCACGATTTGGTAAGCTCATCTCAAGTTGAACGTCATTCGCATTTAAATTATTTAACATTTCAGTTAAAAAACGAGAATTAAAACCAATTTGCATGTCATCGCCTTGGTAATCGCAAGTCAAACGTTCTTCTGCCTTGTTACTGTAATCAATATCTTCAGCTGATATGTTTAATTCAGCACCCGCAATTTTTAATCGTATTTGGTGTGTTGTTTTATTTGAAAAAATAGAGACACGCTTAACCGAATTTAAAAATTGATTTCTGCTAATACTCAACTTATTTGGGTTTTCTTTAGGAATAACCGCTTCGTAATTTGGATATTTACCATCAATAAGTCTACAAATAAGAACAGAATTTTCAAAAGTAAATTTAGCATTAGAGTCATTATATTCAACCTTAACATCTTCTTCAGATCCTAATAAAATTCCTTTTAAAAGATTTAATGGCTTTTTAGGCATGATAAATTCTGCAGTTTCACTTGCTGCCACATCACTACGTGTGTATTTTACTAACTTGTGAGCATCAGTTGCAACAAAGGTTAGATTGTCAGTTGAAAATTGAAAAAAAACACCACTCATAACTGGACGAAGATCATCATTTCCAGCAGCAAAAATGGTTTTACTTATTGCAGTTGCCAAAACATCACCGCTGATCGTGGTTCTGCTCGGATTGTCCAGCTCTAATGCTTTTGGAAACTCATCTCCATTGGCATAAGCGAGTGCATATTTACCATGATTGGAACTTATTTCAATGGTGTTATTGTCCTCTACGATAAACGTTAAAGGTTGTTCAGGAAATGTTTTTAAAATATCTAAAAGCAATTTAGCTGGAATAGCAATATTTCCAGAACTATCACTTTCAACATCTAAGGTAGATGACATCGTTGTTTCTAAATCACTGGCAGATACAGTCAAAGTTGTATCCTGTAAGTTAAAAAGAAAATTATCCAAGATAGGCAAGGTGTTCGAGTTATTAATAACACCACCCAACACTTGTAATTGCTTAAGCAAATAGGTACTAGATACTATAAATTTCATTGGTATCGCTTTGGTTTATAATCAGTGTACAATTAATACAAATATATCTCTTACTAGTTAATAAAGGAAACAAACTTATTAACAAAAATTGAGATTAAATTTATCTAGGTTACAGCGAATTGTATGTGTTATTTTAAACAAGGACATTGTCAAATATTATTAAAATTAGTCATTGATGAAATTAACAGAAACGGTATCTCTCATGTTCAAACCCATTAATGTTGTAGCACTTCCAACCGTTGAACTGTTGCTCTTGTAGACAGCGATTTCAAGATAATTGGATGAATTAAAAACTACCAATCCTTTGCCTTCGTCAAATCGCTTATCTTCTGGTGAATTAAAGTCAACCACATCGCTGTATTTTGAAAAGACTGTTTTAAATTTATAATGTCTTGCAGAAATTTCAAATTCGCGACCTTTTTGTATGGCTTCAAAAAAACTCTGTTTAATGTTTGTGACGACGTTACCGTAATTGTCAATGTAGATCACATTTCCTATTATTTGGTTTTTATCATCATTTACAAAAGGGAGAATGTTTTTTATTGGTTTAATATCAGTAATTAATTTACCAATAATTTCGAGGGTACCACCTCTTGCAATGTGACATGCAACTTTTACAAATACATCTAAAACAGGAAAACTTGTAGGGAGTTTGTCATGAATATTTATTTCTACAATTTTTTCAGGAGCAATTTCTGAGCAAACCATACTCATAATACCATTATTTGCACAAATAAAATAGTGGTCATCCAATTTAATCGCTATGTGCTTGTTTTCTTTATTTATTTCAGAGTCAATACCTATGATATGTATGGTTCCTTTTGGAAAACTACTGTATGCGTTTTGAATAATATAAGCAGCCTCAGGAATATTGAATGGAGAAACAGAATGTGAGATATCAACGATTTTGACTTCAGGCATTTCACTATAAATAGCTCCTTTTATAGCACCGGCGAAATGGTCTTTTTCTCCAAAATCAGTGGTTAATGTAATTATTGGCATGACAAAAATATTGATATCTTTTTTTAACCGTATTGATGGTAATTTTTGTACTTTTATACCATACAAAACTAAGGAATACAAAAAGATTTTCCACATAAAATATTTAAGTATTTGAATGAATTAATTATCGAGCTTGAAGAGATAAGCCCAAAGGAATTTTTCGGTGCGCAAAATGCGAATATTGAATTATTAAAAAAGTACTTTCCAAAATTAAAAATTGTCGCAAGAGGGAATAAATTAAAAGTTTTTGGTGATGAAGAACTTTTAGAAGAATTTGATCGAAGACTGACAATGCTCATGACGCATTTCGGTAAATACAATAAGTTGGATGAAAATGTTATCGAGCGTGTTTTGACTAGCCAAAGTAGTGATGATTATCAAACATCCGAATTGAGTGGTCAAGTCTTAGTGCATGGTGTTGGAGGGAAATTAATAAAGGCTCAGACTGCCAATCAACGTAAATTGGTAGAGAGTATGCGTAAAAATGACATGGTGTTTGCAATAGGGCCAGCTGGAACAGGTAAAACTTACACGGGTGTTGCACTGGCTGTCATGGCCTTGAAAAATAAAGAAGTAAAGCGAATTATATTGACACGTCCAGCTGTTGAGGCAGGAGAGAATTTAGGCTTTCTACCTGGTGATTTGAAAGAGAAATTAGATCCCTACATGCAACCTTTATATGATGCTTTAAGGGATATGATTCCACATGAGAAGTTGGAAGGATACATTGAAAAGGGAGTGATACAAATAGCACCACTAGCTTTTATGAGAGGACGAACTTTAGACAACGCATTTGTGATTCTTGATGAGGGACAAAACACAACACATGCCCAGATGAAAATGTTTTTGACAAGAATGGGTAAAAATGCAAAATTTTTATTAACCGGAGATCCTGGTCAAATTGATTTACCACGTCGCACAATTTCAGGGTTAAAAGAAGCCTTGTTAATATTAAAAGATGTTCAAGGTGTTGGTATCATATTTCTTGACGACAAAGATGTTATTCGTCATAAATTAGTTAAAAAGGTCATTGCTGCCTACAAAAATATTGAAAATAGAGATTAGCCCATAGATGAGTCAAACAATTACGAGTACAAATTTTAGATTTCCAAATCTTAGAGGAGTTTACAAAGGGAAAGTTCGAGAAGTTTATAATATTCAGGACGAATTGTTAGTAATGATTGCTACAGACCGTCTCAGTGCTTTTGATGTCGTTATGCCTAAAGGAATCCCTTTTAAAGGGCAGATATTGAATCAGATTGCTACTAATATGATGAAAGCGACTGAAGATTTGGTGCCTAATTGGTTAGTGGCATCACCAGATCCAAATGTTGCTATCGGACACTTATGTGAACCATTCAAAGTCGAAATGGTTATCAGGGGATATTTGTCTGGACACGCAGCTCGAGAGTATAAATCAGGAAAACGCGAATTATGTGGCGTTAATATGCCTGAGGGGATGAAAGAAAACGATGCATTTCCAAATCCAATTATAACTCCTGCAACCAAAGCAGAAATGGGTGCTCACGATGAAGATATATCACGTGAGAATATTTTAAATAAAGCGATTGTTTCAGAGAAAGATTATACAATATTAGAAGATTATACACGGAAATTGTTTCAAAGGGGGTCTGATATTGCACAATCACGAGGCCTAATTTTGGTTGATACAAAATATGAATTTGGAAAAACTAAAGAAGGAAAAATTGTTTTGATTGATGAGATTCATACACCAGACTCTTCTCGTTATTTTTATTTAGAAGGATATCAAGAAAGACAGGACAATGGAGAGGTTCAAAAGCAGTTATCAAAAGAGTTTGTGAGACAGTGGTTAATTACTAACAACTTTCAAGGTTTAAAAGGACAAGTTGTTCCAATAATGACTGACGGGTATATAGAAACTGTTTCAAATCGTTACATTGAATTATACGAAAACATACTTGGGGAATCATTCATCAAAGCTGATGTTTCCAATATCGACAAGCGTATTGAAGCAAATGTTTTAAATTACTTTTCTAAATAACCGATATCCTTTCAGACTTAAAAATGACCTTCCTTTCATTTTATAATTAAGATACGCGGATTGATGGGATAAAGCCATTCAACGCCACGTTCAGTGATAATCGCATCATCCTCGAGGGGTACTCTTAATTTTTTACCATCCCACTCAGGAATTTTAGTATATGCAAATAACTCGATTGAAATGAGGTTGGTTGGTTTTAGCACATAATTTAATCGTATCGGATTAAAAAAAGCGATGGATGGCCCGATGCCATGTCCCCAATTTCCTACAGAATGACAACCAATAATTACGTCTGTTTTATCTAAGTCAGTTGAGGCATTAAATGCTTTCATTTTATTAAACCCTGCCTTCGTGAGAGCTTCATATATAGAAGTTTCAGCTTCTTGGGCTGTAACACCGGATTTAATAGAGTTTTTTATTATGGTCCTTACTTTGACACCTTTATTAAATGCATTTTGAATACTTTCGGGAACACGAGTTTCGTGTTCTTTGAGGACATAAGCCATACGCTTCATGTCTGTGTACATATTCATAAGGCCAACACCCCAATCAATCATTAGGAGGTCACCACGTTGAATAATTCTGTCAGAGGAAGTTGCTTCAACACCATTTGGTCCAGTAATATATACTGAGGGCATACCAAAAGACGACTCTAAGTTGTATTTAAATTGCTGCTCTTTCATCCACCAAGCTACATCTTCCAGAGTGGTAATTCCTGGTGTAATAATCTCATTTGAAAAAGCGCGTTCAGCAATTGTGTAGGATAAGTCTCCCGCTTCTCCATAGATAGCTATTTCACTAGCAACACGACGGGACCTAAAATCAGAAACTAATTTTTCAGCAGATACAAATCTTTTTTTTAACTCTGGCCCAAGTAATTCAACTAATTCTATATACGCAGTGTGCGTTAGACCATCTGCTCCTCCAAAGTTCTTAGACATATTTAAACCAATTGATTTTGGATTTCGAGTTTGAACAAACTCCAGAAGTTCTGCAGATGATCCAAAATAATCAAAAGCATTACTTTTTTCTAGTAAATAGCCGCCAATACCTAGGACAGCTCTTTCTATCCGATCACCACCGTTATCAGTAAAAATATAATAGCCAGTTGAGCTCACATAACCTTCTCCCATATCTGAATATAGTGGATCAAAATTACCTTCTCGATTCGTTATAATCCACATGTCAATGTTGTTTTCACGCATGACCTCAGGTAAAACCAAATCAAATTTATCATTCCTGACCTGATTCATTTTACGCCAACGTCTCATGGATTCTTGTCCAAAAGTATTCAAGCCAAAACATAAAAGGAGAAGTGAGACAACAGTTTTAAATCGTAAATTCATAAGTGATGCAATAAAAATTAGTGCATTAAAATTAGTTTATAAAATGTTATGAATCAAAATCAAAATGTCAAAGTCAAAAGAAATTATCAACATTTTAAAATGTTTCATTCTACTTTATTACTTTTAGTACTTTATTAAAAGATCTTATCTATGGATATACTCAACGAATTAACAGCGGCATTTTCAAGTGCAGTTTGGGGATTACCGTTATTAATTTTGCTTGTAGGTGGAGGACTTTACTTGCTAATTCAATCAAGATTTATTCCTTTTTTATTAATTATTCATGCTATCAAGGTGTTAAGAGGAAAGTATGATGATGAAAGCGATCCGGGTCATATAACTCACTTTCAAGCTCTAACTACAGCATTGTCTTCTACCATAGGTATGGGAAACATTGCTGGAGTTGCCGTAGCTATATCGATTGGTGGTCCAGGAGCAGTATTTTGGATGTGGATAAGCGCAGTTATAGGTATGTCTACGAAGTTTTTTACTTCCACACTTTCAATAATGTACAGAGGTAAAGATAGTGCAGGAGAGGTACAAGGAGGTCCTATGTACATCATAATGGAAGGATTGGGGACTGCTTGGAAGCCTCTCGCTGTCATGTTTAGTGTTTGTTGTATGATTGGAGCTTTACCAGTTTTTAATGTGAATCAACTAACTCAAGCAGTAAATGATATTTTATTGGTACCAAATAATATTGCTGTTGGTTTTAAATCAAATTTAATTATAGGAATTATTTTAGCTGTTATCACAGGAGTAGTAATTTTAGGAGGATTACAAAGAATTAGTAAAACAGCTTCCAAAATGGTGCCGGCGATGGTGTTGTTGTATTTTGTAGCGGTCCTGATCATCTTATGTGTTAATATGGAGGTTGTGCCTGATTATTTAACATTGATAATTACAGATGCTTTTGCAGCAGATTATTACCCAAAAGAAGATACCTTTTTGGGAGGTGTCGTTGGTGCACTTATATTACATGGTATTAAACGTGGAGCATTTTCAAATGAGGCTGGTTTGGGTACAGCACCTTTAGCTCATGGCGCTGCAAAGACGGATGAGCCCGTTCGTGAAGGTCTCGTAGCGATGTTAGGACCCGCCATAGACACATTGATTGTGTGTACGTTAACTGCTTTAGCAATTTTAGTGACAGGTGTATGGGAAACGACTGCTGATAATGGTGTGAGTTTAACGGCCTCCGCTTTTGGAGCTGCTATGCCAGGTTTTGGAAAATATTTACTTCTTGTATGCATTGCTGTTTTTAGTATTTCTTCGTTATTTTCATACTCATATTATGGAACAAAATGTATGTCTTTTTTAATTGGAGCAAATAAAAAACATTATTACAATTATTTTTATATTATCAGCATTCTCCTAGGCGCAACGACCTCATTAAGTGCCATGATAAATTTGATTGATGGAGTATTCGCGTTAATGGCGATACCCACTATGCTATCTACGATTATTTTAGCACCTAAAGTCATTCAGGAGCTAATTGCCTACAAGAAACGATTAAAAAAACCTGAAATATGACAAGTCAAGAGAAGGCAAAAGCTTATTGGAAAAAAAACATACAGTATGTTTTGATACTACTATTAGTTTGGTTTTTTGTGTCTTATGGAGCAGGGATTATTTTTAAAGACTTTTTAAATTCTTTTAAAATTGGAGGTTTCAAACTTGGGTTTTGGTTTGCACAACAAGGATCAATCTATGTTTTTGTGATTTTGATTTTTGTCTACATATTGTTGATGAATCGTTTAGATAAAAAGTATGGATTTGACGAATAGATACCTCATGTTTGAAACCTTAGATGTTCAATATTGGACCTATATTTTAGTTGGTCTGACATTTGCACTATACATTGGAATTGCTATTTGGTCAAGAGCTAGTTCGACAAAAGAATTTTATGTTGCCGGTGGTGGAGTGTCTCCTTGGGCAAATGGTATGGCCACAGCCGCAGACTGGATGAGTGCTGCTTCTTTTATTGGGATGGCTGGTATAATTTCGTTTTCAGGTTATGATGGTGCTGTTTACTTGATGGGATGGACAGGAGGCTATGTTCTTTTAGCACTGCTTTTGGCTCCATATTTAAGAAAATTTGGAAAGTTTACAGTCGCAGATTTTATTGGAGACCGTTATTATTCTAACACAGCCAGGATTGTAGCTGTATTTTGTGCTTTGCTAGTATCATTTACTTATGTTGCAGGACAGATGAGGGGTGTTGGTATCGTGTTCTCACGTTTTTTAGAAGTTGATATTAATACAGGAGTTATTATCGGCATGCTTATTGTCCTTTTTTATGCGGTTTTAGGGGGTATGAAAGGAATTACGTATACACAAGTAGCTCAATATTGTGTTCTCATTTTTGCTTTTATGGTACCAGCTATTTTTATTTCAATTCAAATGACGGGTAACCCGGTACCTCAACTCGGATTTGGAAGTGAATTAATTGATCAGCCTGGAACATTTTTATTGGATAAACTTGACGGGTTGAGTACTGATTTGGGATTTCATAAATATACAGAAGGTTCAAAATCATTAATTGATGTTTTCGCTATCACCTTGGCTTTGATGGTCGGAACAGCAGGTTTACCTCACGTGATCGTTCGTTTTTTCACAGTAAAACGAGTCAAAGATGCGCGAAAATCTGCAGGTATTGCACTGTTATTAATAGCTGTTTTATATACCACTGCACCTGCAGTAGCTGTATTTGCACGCACAAATTTGATTGAAACTGTGTCGAATCAACCGTATACAACAGTCCCTAATTGGTTTAAAAAATGGGAATCAACTGGTTTAATCACGTTTCAAGACAAAAATAATGATGGTTTAATACAATATAATGCCAATGAAATTGAAAATGAATTGGTAGTTGATAGAGATATTATGGTTTTGGCGAATCCTGAAATTGCTGAGTTACCAAATTGGGTTATCGCTTTAGTTGCAGCGGGTGGTTTAGCTGCAGCACTATCGACTGCAGCAGGTTTATTACTAGTTATTTCGTCATCAGTTTCACATGATTTGATAAAAAATGTATACTATCCAAATATTTCTGAAAAATTAGAGTTAATTATTGCGCGGATATCTGCTATCGGAGCTGTATGCGTTGCAGGATATTTTGGAATTAACCCACCCGACTTTGTGGCTGCGGTGGTAGCATTAGCGTTTGGTCTTGCAGCTGCCTCATTTTTTCCCGCCATCGTGCTAGGAATCTTTTACAAACGTATGAATAAAGAGGGAGCTGTGACAGGCATGCTCGTAGGTATTGTGTTAATGCTTTTTTATATCATGAAATTTAAGTTTGGTTTGATAGGTGGCGTGATCCCTGATAAATCACAATGGTGGTTTGGTATCTCTCCGGAAGGATTTGGTGCCGTGGCTATGTGTGTTAATTTTATTGTATCTATTGTTGTAATGAAATTTACCAAAGCACCACCTTTAGATGTTCAAGAAATTGTTGAAAATATAAGAATTCCTTTAGGAGCAAGTAAACCATCAAATCATTAATGTTATATTTTATTGTACAAACGTCATGAGTAACTATCATATTAAGCATCTTGAAGAATATTTTCAAGTTTACAGAAAGTCAATCGAGAATCCAGAAAGTTTTTGGGAAGAAATAGCAGAAGAGCATTTTATTTGGCGAAAAAAATGGAACAAGGTATTGGCATGGGATTTTTCTCAACCAAAAGTAACCTGGTTTGAAGGGGCACAATTAAATATTACCGAAAATTGTATTGACAGACATTTAGCGACTCGTGGCAATAAAACAGCGATCTTATTTGAGCCTAATAATCCAAATGAGCCTGCTGAGCACATCTCTTACAAACAATTGTATGATCGTGTCAATAAATTTGCGAATGTTTTAAAAGATGAGGGAATAAATAAAGGTGACCGTGTCTGTATATACCTACCTATGATTCCTGAACTCGCCATTGCCGTGTTGGCATGTGCGAGGATAGGAGCCATACATTCCGTCGTTTTTGCTGGTTTCTCATCTAATGCCCTAGCCACACGGATAAACGATTCTGATTGTAAAATGGTGATTACTAGTGATGGATCATTCCGAGGAGCAAAAATCATTGATTTAAAGAGTATTGTTGATGAGGCATTGGAAAGTTGTGACAGGGTTTCAACGGTCCTAGTTGTGAAAAGAACACAATGTGAAATACAATTAAAAGAAGCTCGTGATAAATGGTTACAGCCATTATTAGATATGGCCTCACCAGAGCGGATAGCAGAGGTCATGGATGCAGAAGACCCTTTATTTATTTTATATACATCAGGGTCAACAGGGATGCCAAAAGGTATGGTGCATACTGCAGCAGGCTATATGGTCTACACCGCATATTCTTTTAAAAATGCCTTTCAATATAGAGAAGATGATATTTATTGGTGTACAGCAGACATTGGATGGATAACTGGGCACAGTTATATCGTTTACGGTCCTTTGGCAAATGGTGCTACGACCGTAATGTTTGAAGGTGTGCCAAGTTATCCTGATTTTGGACGTTTTTGGCAAATTGTTCAAAAACACAAAGTTAACCAGTTTTATACTGCACCTACAGCAATACGAGCACTGGCGAAGCAAGGATTAGACATGGTGGAAAAATATGATTTGTCATCAATAAAGGTTTTAGGATCTGTTGGTGAGCCTATTAATGAAGAGGCTTGGCATTGGTATAATGATAATATTGGAAAGAAAAATGCTCCAATCATTGATTCTTGGTGGCAAACTGAGACAGGAGGCATCATGATATCGCCAATACCCTATGTAACACCGACAAAGCCAACTTATGCGACACTGCCATTCCCTGGTATTCAACCGTGTCTTATGGATGAAGATAACAATGAATTAATTGGAAACCGGGTAAATGGTCGTTTGTGTATTAAATTTCCTTGGCCGAGTATGGCAAGAACTATTTGGGGAAATCATCAGCGCTACAAAGAAACATATTTTTCATCTTTTCAAGATATGTATTTCACTGGAGACGGTGCTTTAAGAGATGAAGTCGGATATTACAGGATCACAGGACGTGTTGATGACGTTATCATCGTATCGGGTCATAACTTGGGTACTGCACCAATTGAAGATGCAGTTAATGAACATCCTGCAGTTGCTGAGTCTGCTATAGTTGGTTTTCCTCATGATGTAAAAGGAAATGCCTTGTATGGTTATGTAATTTTAAAAGATTCGGGTGAATCAAGAAATCAAATTAATCTACGAAAAGAAATAAATCAAATCATTACTGAACACATTGGACCTATTGCGAAACTGGATAAAATACAATTTACAGAAGGACTTCCTAAAACACGTTCTGGTAAAATAATGCGACGTATTTTACGTAAAATAGCACATAAAAAAACTACCGACCTTGGTGATACAAGTACGTTGTTAAATCCAGAAATTGTTGAGAGTATTATCAAAGGATCTGTTGATTTTTGAATCTAAATGGCTTTGATATGTGTTTAAAAATAAATTATTTGATTTTTATATTTTATCAGTAGAAAATGTAATTGTATGAAAAAAATTATAATAGTGCTTAGTGTTACATTGTTCACATCTTTCTCATATGCTCAAGATTCCTATAAATCAAGCACAGGATATGTCTATAAAGTTGGTGATATAATTCAATTAGGTGAGCCGATTGGTTATCATAATGGACTCAGAAAAAGTACATTTACAATTAAATGGAAAAGTGTTTTTTCTGACCAAAACAAAATTATTAGAGATATGAATTTAGTAAATATGAGGGCTAATATTTTAAAAATTGATACTAAAAATGAGGTTAAATTATATTTTGAAATTAATAATATCAAGTATTATTTATTGATTGAAAAAGCACTACGATTGGGTGAGTTGAAGTTCTCTGAAAGTCGTTAAATCTTTGGCATTTGTGTACTATTAATTTAATTCAGAGTGTTTATGAGTGTTGATGTGTGAATATTTATATCAGATTGAGATGAATTTAAAGCAGAGTAACAATAATTATTATTGAAAAATGAAATATTTAATAAATAAATATTTGATGCTATTAGGAATTGTATTGGTGTCTTGTAGTGGCAAAGATGACTCTCAAGACACATCAAATGACTGCTATGAAGCGATTTACGTAAATGAGATTTTACAAAGTGACGAAGAAGTTGTTTGTGGAGCCTGTCAAAATAAAAACTTTATAAACACTCCGAGTGATCCAAATTACAACCCGTTATTTCCAACATCAGCATCAATTATTGTTGAATGCTCCGGGGGTTAACCACGATAATATTTTTTGTCACGTAAAGAAACTTTAAATCTGACAAATACAGAAAGTCGTCATTTTTTGTATTTTTAAGAAACTAATTTTATTGATATGAAAAACAAACATGTATTCTCTGCTCTGCTAATCGTTTTTTCGATGTCCACCTCGATATTGGATGCACAAGATTTAATAATGGGATTTCCGGAGGAAGAGACTGATGCTCAAATAACCTTAGAAGCTAAATTTGATGCTTTATTAAATGCTGATAATTTAAATAGTTGGATGAAATATTTGACGGCACAACCTCACCATGTTGGTTCTCCTTATGATAAAAAGGTTGTTGATTTTGTGGCGGCTAAATTTAAAGAATGGGGGTACCAAGTACGTATTGAAAAATTTGATGTTTTATTTCCTACGCCAAAATTAAGATTGGTAGAAATGTTAGCACCAACAACATATAAAGCGTCGTTGACAGAGCCTCCTGTTAAAGGAGATCCTTATTCAGATCAAACTAAAGAGGCACTTCCTGGATATAATGCCTTTTCAGTTGATGGAGATGTGACTGCTGATTTGGTTTTTGTGAATTATGGGATTCCTGAAGATTATGTTGAATTAGAAAGACGTGGAATTTCAGTAGAAGGTAAAATAGTCATTGCAAAGTATGCAGGTTCATGGAGAGGTATAAAGCCAAAATTAGCTGCCGAAAAAGGAGCAATTGGTTGCCTCATTTATTCTGATCCCGAAGATGACGGATATTATCGAGGCGATGTATATCCAAAGGGACCTTTTAAAAACGAATACGGAATTCAGCGTGGCTCTGTAATGGACATGCCTATGGCTCCCGGAGACCCATTAACTCCCGGATATGGTGCTACTGACGATGCAGTAAGAATTGATATAAAAGAAGCGAATACATTAACCAAAATACCAGTTTTACCAATTTCTTATCATGACGCATTACCTTTACTCACAGCATTAGAAGGACCTGTGGTACCGAATAGTTGGAAGGGTGCTTTACCCATAACCTATCATATCGGTCCTGGACCTGCCAAAGTCCATTTAAAACTTGAATTCAATTGGGAATTGAAACCCGCATATGACGTTATTGCTACTATGAAAGGAAGCACATTACCTGATGAATGGGTGATTCGTGGAAACCATCATGATGCCTGGGTTCATGGTGCAAATGATCCGATAAGTGGGCTTGTTGCATTGATGGAAGAGGCGAGAGTTGTCGGTGATTTAGTGAAACAAGGACATCAACCCAAACGAACTATGATGTATTGCGCATGGGGAGCAGAGGAGCAAGGTTTATTAGGCTCAACTGAATGGGTGGAGACTCATGCAAAAGAGTTAAAGGAAAAAGTTGTCGCATACATTAATACAGATGGCACGGGTGCAGGTTTTTTAAATGCAGGAGGTTCTCATACCTTAGAAATGTTTTTTGATGAGATCAGTAAATCTGTGATGGATCCCGTAATGAATGTTTCTGTCTTTGAGCGTAGGAATGCGCTTGAGAAAGTGAAAAATAATACCTCTTGGGCTCATTATAAATTGGGAGCACTTGGTTCGGGATCTGATTATTCACCTTTTTTTCAGCATTTAGGTATTGCTTCTTTTAATATGGGTTTTGGTGGTGAAAGTTCTGGAGGTGAATACCATACCATGTATGATTCTTATCAACATTATAAGCGATTTAAGGATCCAAATTTTCAGTATGGTGTAACACTGGCGAAAGTTGCAGGGCGGACAAGTTTACGTTTGGCAAATGCCCATATTTTACCCTTTGAGTTTACTCATTTTACATCCGTTGTAAAAAAATATGCCAACGAAGTTATTAATTTAGCAGGCTCTCTCAGAGAGGATGCCAACAGGCATAACATGCTCATTAATAATGGAACTTACGCTTTAGCAAGTAATCCAAAGAATAATTTAAAAGTACCAGAAAAAAAAGCTTCCGTACCCTATTTTAATTTTGCACCCTTAGATAATGCGTTAATTATTTTGACGGCACAATCTGATAATTTTACCAAAACTGTAAATAATCGTTCCTTAAGCTATCATAGTCGTAGAAATTTGAACACGATTCTAAGGAACATGGAAAGAGCTTTAACAAGAGAACATGGTTTACCCAAGCGCCCATGGTATAAACACCATATTTATGCTCCCGGTTTTTACACGGGGTACGGCGTGAAAACACTTCCGGGAGTCAGAGAGGCTATTGAGCAAAGTGAGTTTGAACAAGTGCAGGCGCAAATTGATATATTGGCATCTGTTATCAATAAGTTCTCTTCAAAAATTAAAGAAGCAATTTCTCTTTTTGAGTGAGAATATCAAGTAATTGAGGGCATTATAATAACATTAATATAGTAGATGTTTTTTAGCCTTTAGATAATTTTAAACGCATAAAAATTAATAGGGAAAGTATACCGAACACAGAAAATCCAATGAACAATGGTAGTACTGAATTTGACACAAAACTTCCTATATAATTTGCAATAGGAACAGCCATTACTGTTGATATAAAGCCATTTATGGCTGCACCAATACCAGCGATATGGCCAAGCGGTTGCATTGCAAGAGATCGCAGGTTTCCAAATAAAAATCCAATTGCAAAAAATTGTAAAGCAAAAAAAGTAATGAGTATTTCTATACTAGGATTATCACGAGACCAAAAAAGTGCCACATATAACAATGAAATAAAACAAAAAGCTATTGTTCCTGCGTAAGCAATACGCCACATTCCAAATCGAATTACGTAACGACTGTTGAGAAATGTTGCAAGACCAACTGCGATAGCTAGGCTTGCGAAGATATAAGGAAATTTATCTGCTAGTTTGTATTGTACCTGAAAAATTTGTTGTGCTGTACTCAAATAAACCATGAATGAACCCATGATAAATCCAGATATCAAAGTGAATGCAACGGCATTTTTGTGTTTCCAGAACTCTTTGGTACCATCTAAAAAAAGACTGGGAGTAAATTTAATACGATTTGCATGTTCAAGTGTTTCCTCTTGTCTCTTCCAAAACCAAACTATTATGATGACTCCGAATAATAGATTGACATAAAATATGGATTTCCAATTATAATAATGTAATAAAAATTGACCAAGGCTCGGTGCAATTACTGGTACCAAAATGAATACCATCACTACAATTGATAAAATTTTTGCCATAAAATCACCACTGTAAGAATCTCTAATCATGGCAATGCTTAGAGTTCTTGGTGAAGCCAAGCCGATTCCTTGAAGTATTCTACCTGCAATCATAACTTCAAAACTATTAGAGGATACACAAACAATAGTCGCAGCAACAAATATCAAAAACCCGATAAAAACAATGGGCTTTCTACCAAAACTATCCGATAAGGGCCCGAAAATAAGTTGACCAAATCCTAAACCAAGAAAAATCATGGTTATTAACATTTGATTGTCATTTGAATTAACAACACCCAAAGCGTTTCCTATATCTGGTAAGGCTGGTAATAAAGCGTCAATTGACAGGGCTACAATAGACATTAATGAAGCCATGAGGGCAACAAATTCAAACTCAAATGTCGGTTTGTTATGCATGCGGCAAAAGTAAACTATTTATTGTCTATTTTTAAAGAATTAAAACGAATAAGATTGTTATCTATATTTTATGAAACCAGCAACAATTAATGAATTAAAAAAGGAATTAGAGTTTCGTTCGCATACACAACTACTTGAATACTGCATGGCCATGGCTCGCTTTAAATTAGAGTCAAAAGAATTGTTATCGTATCTTGTTTTTGAGTCAGAAAATGAGACAGCTTATATTCTGAGTGTCAAATCCTTTATTGATATTAATTTTGAGGAAATTACTGCGACAAATTTTTATTTTATAAAGAAACGCATTCGTAAAATCTTAAGGCAAATTAAAAGGTTTATTCGTTATTCTAAAAAGAAAGAAACAGAAGCAGAATTACTCCTTTATTTTTGTAAAGTATTAATCACATTTGAACCCTCAATTTTAAAAAATAAAATGCTAACTAATATGTATCATAGGCAACTAGAATTAGCACTAAAAGCCATCTCTAAATTACATGAAGATTTGCAATTTGATTACAATGTGATGATTGAAGAACTGGAGGAACTTTACTAATATGTTTACGCTAAATCATAGTTCGAATTAAAAAATAGGTAATAACAATACACTTCGAATTACTCCCGGTTTAACCAAAAGAGTTTTTACAATATTTATAACTTATGTTTTGAAATGTGAAATGTCCTGATGTAATTTAATCGCTTTCTTTGAAAGTATAATGCCGATAATTAATGATATGAATGCCCCTATGGAAATCCCTGGTATAAAGTTGATGAATAAAAAGAAATCGTAGGCACCGTGAAATAAAATTGCTGACATTAGTCCTGTAAAGTTCCACATGATTCTGTTTTTAGAAAACTTTGCTTTACCCATAAAAAAGCCCATAATGATTCCAAAAGTAGCGTGGGCAGGAACAGCGCTAAAAGCTCTTACGAGGGCGACATCCATACCTCCTTGAAGGACATACATGACATTTTCAACAGCTGCAAAACCCATGGAAACCATAACCGCATAAACAATACCATCAAAGGGTTCATTAAACCATGTTTTAGGCTGTAAAAATCCCCAGACCATAACATATTTACTAAATTCTTCAATTAAGGCAACGGTAAAAAAGGCTTTTACAAATTGTTGCCAAATATTTGAGTTGTCGGGAGAAGGTAAAATATAATCAAAAATTAAGTAAAGTAATGTTGTTATTATGATAGAAACGATACCACCTAAAAGAAATGCGTAGGCAAGCATTCGTTTAGACTCTTTCTCATACAAATCCTTCACATAAATATAAATTATGATGGTTGCAACAGGAGCTAAGGCTGAAAGTAATAATATCATTATATTAAGTCATGTTTGGACTTGTACTTAATTTGGTCTAAAACAAATTGATAATGAGATTTGTTCTTAGAAACAAAGTGATCGCTCGAGTCAATCTTATCTATTAATTCTTGAAACACCTCAAAACTAATTTTTTTGACCGCTTGGACTTCATTTGTGTCTATTTTAAACTGTGTGATATCCGTTCTCAGTTCTGATATAAAAGTGTGATGAAACTCGTTATCTATAAGGTTCTTACCATAGTTTTGGAAGGACTCGGTAACGCTAATTTTAGATAAAGAATCTAATGTAATTGAAATTCCTAGTTCTTCGTTTACCTCTCTAACGGCGGCATCTTCAATACCTTCTCCAGCATCGACATGTCCTGCAACCGACACATCCCATAGTAGGGGATAAATTAGTTTTGTAGCGGAGCGCTGCGCCAAGACAATATGTCCACTATTTTGATAAAACCAAACGTGCACCGTGTTATGATAATACCCCTTTTTATGTATGGCATATTTTGATGCTGTTTTTCCAGTAGGAGTACCGTCTTTTGAAATGATATCTATAAATTCCTCCATGAGTATTCAATTCAAATAGGACTAACGCGATGTTTATTTTAGATTACTTAAAATATGAGAATGTATCACCATCTTTAATTCTAAGGAGTGTTTCGTATATCATTTTAATCACATTTTCTACATCCTCTCGATGAACCATTTCAACTGTTGTGTGCATGTAGCGAAGCGGTAATGAAATTAATGCTGAGGCAACTCCACCATTACTATATGCGAATGCGTCAGTGTCTGTTCCAGTCGCTCTTGATAATGCTGAGCGCTGGAAAGGAATTTTACTATTAGTGGCTGTTTCTGTTATTAAATCACGAAGCTTTTGCTGTACGGCAGGGGCATAAGCAATGACCGGTCCTTTTCCCATTTCTAGGTGCCCTTCCTTTTTCTTGTTAATCATTGGGGTAGTGGTGTCATGGGTGACATCTGTTACGATAGCAACATTCGGCTTGATGGTTTCGGTAATCATCTGTGCACCACGTAACCCAATTTCCTCTTGTACAGAATTAGTAATATACAAGCCAAACGGCAGGATTTTCTTATTTTCATGTAATAAACGTGCTACTTCAGCAATCATAAAACCACCCATTCTATTATCAAGCGCTCTACAAACAAATTTATCGTTGTTAAGAATATGAAATTCATCAGGGTAGGTGATAACACAACCAACATGAACTCCCATCTTTTCTGCCTCTGATTTGTCTTTTGCACCAATATCAATAAATATATTATCAGGTTTAGGAGGCTCCTCTTTTGTTCTCAATCTTGTGTGTATCGCAGGCCAACCAAATACCCCTTTAACAATACCTTTTTTGGTGTGAATATTTACAATTTTACTCGGGGCTATTTGATGGTCACTTCCACCATTTCGAATAACATAAATAAGGCCGTTGTCTGAAATATAATTGACATACCATGAGATTTCATCAGCATGACCTTCAATGACAACTTTATATTTTGCTTTTGGATTTATAATAGCAACAGCAGTTCCATAAGTATCGGTAATAAATTCGTCAACATAAGGTTCTAAATAATTCATCCATATTTTTTGTCCTTCCCATTCATAACCAGTTGGAGATGCATTATTTAAATAGGTTTGTAAAAAGTCCATAGACTTTTTATTTAGAATACTCTTTTTTGCCATCATGAAATATTTTGCTCTAAAATAACAATATTAATGTTATTTTAAGGTTAAAGCTAAGGTAAATTATTAATTTTGTATCGCTGTTTAATGAGCCTTGATATGCAAAAGATTGTAATTCTTTTTTTAATATACCCACTAGTCTTGCTCGGTCAGAAAAATGAAGTAAAGCAAGACACCATGACGTCAGGTTATATTAAAATTGCAGGTGATTCTATATTTCGGACCTCCATCGATTTGGATGAGGTTATGCTTCTACATAAATTAAAATTTGATAGTAACGAAGATAAACGTCGATATTTAATTCTCAAGAGAAAAACAGTGAAAGTTTATCATTACTCAACCTTAGCAGCAATACGATTGGATTCTTTAAAAACTAGGTTAAATCGCTATCAAAAAAAAAGTGACAAAAAACGCTACGCCAAGAAAATCCAACAATACATTGAAGGTGAATTTTCTGATGAATTAAAAAAATTAACACGTACTGAGGGCCAAATTTTGATTAAATTGATACACCGTCAAACTGGAATCACAACTTTTGATTTAATAAAAGAGTTACGAAATGGTTGGCGAGCTTTTTGGTTCAATAACACAGCTAGCTTATTTGACTTGTCATTAAAAAAAACATATGACCCGATGAGAATCAAAGAAGATTATCTCATTGAGGATATATTACAAAGAAATTTTCAAAACGGAGTGCTAGAGCGACGTAAAGATGCACTTGGTTTGGATTTTTTTGAACTTTCAAATAAATGGATGAATTTAACACCAAAACAACCTCCTTCTAGTGGCAGAGCAAACAAAATTTGAAGAATATCTAAACGCCATTTCGCACGGTGTCGGTGCAATTTTAGGTCTCATTGGTCTGGGGCTACTGATTACTTACGATACGAGTAAAACAACTTGGAGTTTATTTAGTGTTGTTGTTTACGGATTATCTATTATTATATTATTTACAGCTTCAACTTTATATCATGCGGTAAGTAACCCCAAACACAAGCACTATTATCGTATCGTTGATCATATCAGTATTTATTTATTGATTGCGGGAACTTATACGCCCATTTTGCTGATCACCTTAGAAGATAGTATTGGATGGATGTTGTTTTGTTTCATGTGGAGTTTAGCGCTGATTGGTATGATATTAAAATTATTTTTTACGGGTCGTTTTGAGATATTTTCAATGTTATTGTATTTAATTATGGGATGGATGATAGTATTTGACTTTACAGCTTTATCTGAAGCTGTTCCAAGCGAAGCCATTTTATGGCTCTTTGCAGGGGGGCTATTTTACACCGTCGGAATTATTTTTTATGCTATACATCGTATCCCTTACAACCATGTCATTTGGCATTTTTTTGTTTTAGCAGGCGCCATATCACATTTTATTATGATTTTGTTTTTCATCATTTAACATATTGCATTGTAGTTAGATTTAGTACATTAATATCTGTAAAAAAAATAGTTGTCTCTAATTACTTATCTTTAATAATCTAAATGAAGTATCCCAATCACCGCGCTATCGGATAACTATAATTAGCAGTTGATTAAATCAAACTTATTATTTGTCTCTAAAACGTTGACACCGTTACATAGATTTTTAATTGACTTACAGGAACTTATGAACATCCGAGGGATAATGTTACACTGAAATAAAATCTTTATAAGTGTCATAGAAATTTTCAAAAGCATCCATCGTCTCATTGAAAAAAATCATTGTATGTTGCCAGGACTCTTTATTATGTATGGAAACTTTGTCATCGATAAGAACGTAAACTCGAGATATTTCTTTTCCATTATCAAGAGCATATGATTCTGCAAATATTGCATTTGGAAGGTATTCATTGATTAAAATTTCTTGCAGGGATTGTAGTTTCCTCCAATACTTTATTCGATTTTCAGTCGTGCCTTCTATATCTAAAGTCACCATAGCAGATTTGGTGTCAAAATGAAATTTGAAAGCTAGCCCTTTAAGTTTGGTTTGATAAAGAATCCATTTTCTTGGGAATGATTTTCCAAAACTTATCCAGAAAGTTTCACGCAATATCCTAGAATTTTCTTTGCTAAACATTAAACGAAATAGGCAACAGCTACGGCAACAACAATAGCTAGTATTTTATTTAAATTAAAGCTATGTCCGTCACTGCTTTCAAATAAAATAGTTGTTGAAATATGCAAAAACACACCAATGACTATGGCGTTTATATATACTAAGTACGTTGAGTCGACTAACATATTATTTGCAATAATAGTACCGATGGGAGTCATCATGGCAAATAAAATTAAAAATGATAAAATTTGTATTCTTTTAAAATCTGATTGTACTAAATACATCGTGATTAAAATGGCAATTGGAATTTTGTGTATGATTACACCATAGACCATGTCATTATGTTGATTGATTGGAAATCCTTCAAGAAAGGCATGAAGACACAAGCTTAAAAATAATACCCATGGAAATTTTTTACTGTTTTTATGAATGTGAACATGGCCATGTTCAGCACCTTTGGAGAAAAACTCTAGAATGATTTGTATGAGAATTCCTGACATAATGAACAAGCCAGTTCGCTTAGCCTCTAGGTGTTGATATACTTCTGGAAGTAACTCAAATATCGTAATTGATAGTAAAAAGGCGCCACTGAATGCTAGCAGTAACTTGATGCCTTTGGATTTCTCTTGTTTGGTAAAATAAACAAAAACATAACCAATTAAAACAGCATAGATTGGGAAAAGGTATTTATTCATAATTACATAAATATCATTATTAATCGTTCACTATTTTGCTTGTTAAATGTATTTAGTTGATAATCACCAAAAACATCCAATAAGGTCAGTTCAGCTTGCTCGAACATAGTTTTAAAATCGTTTAAACTAAACGCTTTTACGCGTTCATAAAAATTGAAATCTTGACCCTTGAAATTAAAAGCAATATCTTTAACAATATAGCCATTTTTGACAGAACGTTTCAGATAAAAATCAATACCATTAACTGTTTTTATGTCGTCTTGCTTAAGACTGTTTTTAACAACATCGATATTCATAAAATCAATAACCCCGATACCGTTAGGTTTTAAATTTGCTTTAATCGCTTTAATTGTATTTAAGTTATCTTCATCACAATCAAAGTAACCAAAGCTAGTAAATAAATTAAACACAGTATCAAACTGTTTAAAATAAGGTTTGCTCATATCATGAACATCAAAACAAAGACGTCCATTTTCTTTTTGTTTGGCTTCACTGATACTTTGCTTTGATAAATCCAGTCCTGTCACATCGTAACCAATACTATTTAAGTATAAAGAATGTCTTCCTTTTCCACATGCGAGATCTAAAATTGTTGAATTTTGTGAAATATTTAAATAATAAGTTAGAGCATCCATGAATGACTGAGCTTCTTTATCATCACGGTCCTTGTATAGAATGTGGTAGAAAGGTGTGTCAAACCACGAAGAATACCAATGTTTCATGTCTTTTGTCATACAATCTCGAGTGTCAAGGCAAAAATACTTTATTTTTGCTTTTTATTAAACATGGAAATATCATTAAAAAGGATTTATTTACAACAACCGATGTAAATAGTTGAAATAATTGCATCATCGGATACTCAATATTTATGGAAAATTTTAAAATGGTTGCAAAGACCTTGTTTGGTTTTGAAGATTTATTAGCAAAAGAGCTCACAAATTTAGGTGCGCGTGATGTTAACAAAGGTATTCGAATGGTGAGTTTTTCTGGAGATAAAGGTTTTATGTATAAGGCCAATCTTGCACTCAGGACAGCGATTAAAATATTAAAGCCAATTTCTAGCTTTCAAGTAGCAAGTGAGCAAGAGCTTTACCAGCATATTTATAACATGCCATGGGAAGAGCATCTTTCTGAAAATGGTTCATTGGCAATTAACGCCACTGTACACTCATTACGCTTTAAACATTCACAATACATTGCCTTAAAAACAAAAGATGCTATTGTTGATCGTTTTAGAGATCAAAAGGGAGTACGTCCAAATATTGATTTACGTTTTCCTGATTTGAAAATTAATATTCATATTGATAAAAATCATTGTACGGTTTCTCTTGATAGTTCTGGTGAATCCTTACATCGACGTGGCTATAAAACAGCGACTAATATCGCACCAATTAATGAGGTTTTGGCTGCAGGGTTAATAATGTTATCTGGATGGGACGGTCAATCCGATTTTAGGGACCCAATGTGTGGTAGTGGTACCATATTAATTGAGGCAGCTATGATTGCTTGTAATATTCCTCCAAATTTAATGCGAAAAGAATTTGCATTTGAGCGTTGGCAAGATTGGGATGTTGAATTATTTGAAAAAATAGAATCTTCTTTATTGTCAAAAACAAGGGATTTTCACTTTAAAATATCAGGTTTTGATAAATCACCTTCAGCTGTCAGAAAGGCCTTAGATAATGTAAAAAATGCACATTTAGAGGAGTTTATTAGCGTAAATCATGAGGATTTTTTTAAGACTAAAAAAGGGGAGGAGACACCACTTCATATGGTCTTCAATCCACCGTATGGAGAACGTCTTGAACAATTAGATGTTGTCTCATTTTATGCTGATATAGGAAGTACATTAAAACATGGTTATCCGGGAACCAATGCGTGGTTTATTACATCCAACTTGGAAGGTTTAAAGAGCGTTGGTTTGAAGCCTTCTCGAAAAATTAAATTATTTAATGCAAAACTTGAAGCTCGCTTAGTTAATTATAAAATGTACGAGGGAAGTAAAAAAAAGAGATATTTAAATTGAAAAATTTAAGTTTTATCGCTGGCTCTAGTTAATTATATTTTGTTAACTCATCAATTACTTTTTGTACGCCAGTGGTGGCCTTTTCAGATATAATTGTTACGTGTTTATTGAGAGCCATTATTGGTTTTGGGTCGATATAAAAGATGTCTTTTTCTGGTGGGACGTACTGCACTAAACTCGCGGCAGGATAGACCTGTAAGGAAGTGCCGATGATGAGCAATGAATCTGCTGATTTGCAAATTTCAATAGCCTGTGATATCAGTGGGACTGGTTCACCAAACCAGACAATGTGTGGCCTGAGTTGGGAGCCTTTTTCACACAAATCTCCCAAACTTAAGTCATGTTTCCAATTGTAAATGTGTGAGTCATCAACAGTACTCCGAACTTTGAGCAATTCACCATGTAGATGAAGTATATTTTTGCTTCCAGCTCTTTCATGTAAGTCATCGACATTTTGTGTGATGATGGTAACTTTATGGGTTTTTTCTAGAGCTGAAAGTGCATGATGTGCGCTGTTTGGATTTACTTGCAATAATTGCTTTCGCCGTTGATTATAAAATTCCAATACCAGTTCAGGATTTTTTGAAAATCCTTCAGCGGTAGCGACTTTCATGATGTCATGACCTTCCCATAAGCCATTGGCGTCTCTAAAAGTTTTTAGACCACTTTCTGCACTCATACCTGCTCCTGTAAGTACTACAACATGTTTCATAGTGACAAATTACTATTTTATTTATCTTTGATATAAATGATTGATGAAAAATTAGTTACTTATCTCGAATCGTACCTTACAAAGCATCGTGTAATGCGATTCAATGAAGTTTTAAAAAATAGAACAAAGCATTTTACAGTGGCTACTGAAGATGTTTATCAACTTCATAATACCAGTGCCGTAATGCGTACTTGTGATGTCTTTGGGATACAAGAGTTGCATGTTATAGAGGAGCTAAATGTTAAACGAATTGACCGTGAAATTGCTATGGGTGCTCAAAAGTGGGTAGATTTAATGCGCCATAATTCAACAAAACAAGCGATTGAATCTATAAAGAAACAAGGATATCAAATTGTCGCAACAACGCCACACATTCATGAATGTTCGTTAAATAGTTTTGATATTTCTAAGAAGTCTTGCTTCTTTTTTGGAAGAGAAACAGAGGGGTTATCCGATGAGGTTTTGGAACATGCAGATCAATTTTTAACCATTCCTATGGTTGGTTTTACTGAAAGTTTAAATATTTCAGTGTCTGCTGCCATTATTTTACAAGAGGTTACCCAGCAATTAAGAGCTTCTAAAATAGATTGGCAATTATCAAGTAATGATATTTTAGAAAAACGCTTTGATTGGTGTAAAAAGACCATAAAAAGTGTAGATGCTATCTTGGAGCGATACAATACTGAGTTATTGTGATAACTAAAGCCGTTTGCGACCTCTACTGAGGACTTTGTATTCCTCATAACATTCACTTAAAGCATCTAGTATTTGAAGATCGTTAGCTGTTCTGACAAAGTCCTTTGAATAATTACATTCGGTAATTAATAAGTCTAAATCAACACGATCAACTTGTAATAAGGCTGTTAGCATTTGGCGATCAAAACGTGCAGACAAAATATTTCGTATTTCGTCATCTTTTTTCATTTTTCTCAACTTATGCATTTCATTGGGACGCTTACCGAACATTTTGTACAAGAAGTCGGCTGGATTAAATATGGCTCCAAGAACTCTTGTAATAGCTCCTGATGAACGCGGTTTGGATTCATAACCGGTATTCAATCCAGAAATACTATATCTAAAGTTTTGCTGGTAAGGGACCTGTTGAATATCTAGTTCAGCATAACCTGTAAGTTTCATTTGGTTGACAACAACTTCTTCTAAAGCTAGTGCTAGTTCAGTCATTTCTATGGTAGCAGAAGTTGCAAAATTAATCCAATCATTTGTGACCCTTACCTTGATCGATTTATATCCTAAATATGAGAGATGTAGTGTGTCATTTACATTGACTCTAATCGTGAACTCACCTTTTTGATTAGTTGCTGTTCCAATGACTTTATTAAGATTGACAATATTGACACTTTCTAAGGGATTGACTGTACCCGCTTCGATGATTTTGCCACGAACTGTGCGCTCATTTTGAGCACTTATTTGCAGAGTAAGTAATACGGTAATAATTAGGAGTATTCGATTCATTCACATAAACTAACGCCTAAAAATACTAAACAAAATGAATTATTCATGATTTGGGCTTTAACTTTGACTTAAAATTAACAAGACTTATAATTAACGTCTAGAGCGCCTAGGCCTAGAGGACACAAAATCAGTAGACGTGTCTTTATTTTTAGAACGTCTTTGCTTTGACGCTTTCTTTGTAGACCTACCTTTTTGGTGCTGCTCATCACTTTTATTACTGTTAGAGCGCCTATGACTGGTTTTTTTAGATTCAAATTCGTGGTGCTCTCTATTTGTGCGTCTGTCACTTCGTCTGCTTTCAGATCGTCTTCCACTTCTTTTATTACCACCTCGTTTTTTACTTTTACCACCGCCACGGTTATTACTCACTTCAACATTTACAAAACGTCCGTCGTGTTTAAAATCTGTAAAAAATGCAAGAACCTTTTCTTCAAGAGAGGTCTCAGTGTTAAAAAAAGAAAAACTTTCTTTACAATCAACTTTAAAGACATCGTCTCGCTCTAATTGCAGGTTTTCTTTTAAAAAGTCTTTTAATCGTGCCCAATCAAAACCATCCTTGCGTCCAACATTAATGAAATAGCGTGTGTCATTAGAGTTCCTATCATTGTTTCTAGAACCACTATCAGATTCTGAAATATTTAAATTTTTTGTTTTTTGATAATAATTAAAAAACCGAGAAAACTCAACCGAGAAAAACTTTTTTATTAATTCGTCTTTTGAGGTCTCTTCAAATAAGTCATTAATACTCACGAGGTATTTGTCAATTTCATGATTGACTTCTGTGTGGTGTATTTTATTAGCAAGAGACATTAATTGCACCTCACAAATTTCCATCCCGTCAGGTATTTCTTTTTTCTCAAACTTCTTTTTTATGATACGCTCAATATTTTTAATTTTGCGCACCTCACTTTTTGAGACGATAACCATTGAAATACCTGTTTTACCCGCACGTCCTGTCCTTCCAGATCGGTGTGTGTAGATTTCTGGTTCGTCGGGTAATTGGTAATTTATAACATGTGTAATGTCATCAACATCTATGCCTCGTGCGGCAACGTCTGTCGCAACAAGCATTTGAATTTGTTTGTTCCTAAATGATTTCATAACGAGATCACGCTGATTTTGACTTAAATCTCCGTGTAAAGCCCCTGCACTGTAACCATCCTCTATCAAATGTTCAGCTACTTTCTGCGTATCACGCTTAGTTCGACAAAAAATAACAGAAAAGATGTCAGGATTGGCATCGGATAAACGTTTTAGAGCCTGATAGCGATCTCTTGAATTTACTAAATAATACTCATGAGATACTTGATTAGTACTTTCATTTTTATTTCCAACAGTAATTTCAATGGGGTCAGCCATGAACTCTTTTGCAATACTCGCGACTTCTTTTGGCATGGTTGCTGAAAACAGCCAAGTATTCTTTTCTAAAGGGGTATGTGAGAGGATATCGGTAATATCTTCATGAAAGCCCATGTTAAGCATTTCGTCAGCCTCATCCAATACAGAATATTCAATTTTTGAGATGTCAACCAAGCGTCTACTTATCATGTCTTTCATTCTACCTGGTGTAGCCACAATAATTTGTGCTCCACGCTTGACATCTCTGGCTTGATCTGTGATACTTGCACCACCATAAATAGCCACGACGTTCAAACCTTTACAATGCTTTCCGTACTGTTTTATTTCGTTGGTAATCTGTAAGCATAATTCACGAGTAGGAGAGAGTATTAAACCTTGAGTCGTTCTACTTTCAATATTGATTTTTTGAAGCATTGGGAAACCAAATGCTGCTGTTTTTCCAGTTCCTGTTTGGGCTAAGGCAACCAGGTCAGTATCTTCCTGTAAAAGAATTGGAATTGCTTTGTTTTGCACTTCACTGGGTTTAATAAATCCCATGTCTGAAATGGCTTGTAAAAGGTCTTTATTTAGACCTAATTCTTGGAATGTGTTCATTTTATGTAATTAAGTATTCGATTATAATCGCAGTGTTACCATAAAAGCGTATCGACATACATTACCTTAAACTTTATATAACACATCCTCACTCTGAGGTACAGAAACTCTTGACTTAGCGAGTTTCGAAGTGCAAAGATAGCTATTTATTTAAGATACTTGTGTTTAAAAACGAAACCAGTGCTTTAATAGCTTTTCCCCTGTGTCCAATGCTATTCTTTAGATTTAAATCCATTTCTGCAAAAGTTTTATTAAAATTTAAGGGTTTAAAAATAGGATCGTAACCAAAACCGTAATTTCCATTTTTTTTTAAAGTAATCGTTCCTTGGCAGATTCCAGTAAATTGGTATTGATATTGATCGATATTTAAAGCAATAACCGTTTTAAATTGAGCATTTCGATTTGTTTGGTCCTTTAGATTGTTGAGTAATAACTGCATATTGTCTTCAGAATTGCGATGTATTCCAGCATATCTTGCAGAAAGCACCCCTGGTTGATTGTTAAGACTAATAACTTCTAAGCCAGTGTCATCTGCAAAACAATCATAGCCATAGTGTGATTTAATATAATTGGCCTTTTGTTGAGCATTCCCTTCTATGGTTTCTTGTGTTTCTGGAATGTCTTCAAAGCATCCGATGTCTGAGAGACTCAGTAGCTTTATCCCATTTGGAATTAAAGATTGGACCTCTCTCAATTTATTGGCATTATTTGTGGCAAAGACCAGACGCATGGTACCTTAATTTCGAACAAGTTTTTTTGTGATACGCGTTTTTTTATTACTCATTTGAACAAGATAAATACCTTTTCCTAATCGGGAAATATCAATGGTGTTATCATTAGAAGATATATCTTTAGAAAGTATTTTTTTACCCAGAATATCGTAAATAATAATAGCAATATCTACTTGACTATTGAATTGTAAACTGTTTGACGCGTTGGGATTCGGATAAAATTTCATGTTGACTGCTGTCTCACTTTGCAATGATAATGTTTGCGCATGACTTCCTAGATTATCACAATTATTAGTCGGAAAAGATTCCCATTCTGAAGGGGTGTAAATTATGTTTCCGGCGGAGACGTTCCCATTACGCACAAGTGTTTTGTCCTTTGCATAGTCACTGTCATTACCTAGAGTTCCTAAAATATCTATGAGTACATTATCTTTAAACAATCCAATGGCATCATTCCCATTAAAGCTTGTAATAGCATTATTTAAATCATCAACTTCCGATGTACACAAGGTATTACTTCCCTGTGAAATCACATAAACATCGCCACTGATAATCTGCGCATTTGAATTAAAGTTATAAACTGCTCCCCAACTTTCACTGCCGTTAGTACTTAATTTTAAGCTATACGCACTTAGTAAGACTGTATTACCAGTAAAATTGGCAATTTCTAAAACTTTATTAACTCCGCTTCCTTCAATATATTCTGAAAAAAAAATATCAATGCCTCCACTACTACCATCATCAGTGGTTGTGTCACAGGCTTGATTGCTAGCTCCAGATTCATTGCCACTCGCATCTTTTGCCTTGACAGTGAAACAATAATTAGTGTCAGCTGTCAGTCCTTGAACAGTAAATGAATTAGTGTTAATTGAACTATTGTAACTACCATCAACATAAACATCATATGCTAGAACCCCAACATTATCTGTTGAGATATCCCAATTTAAATCGATGGTATTATCTGTTGTATTTGAGGTTGTTAAATTTGTCGGGTTCGATGGTGCTTCAGTGTCTGGTTGAGGATTCCAAATAAGATTTACATATTCAGGATGATCTACAAATGGATTAGCATTACCCTGGTAATTATAGGCTGCATCGTTTCTTGCACGTTCTCTATCATCAACAGGGTCTATGGTATTGTGCCATTCCAAAAGTAGGTCAACAGCCCAATTTTCTAAAGCCTGATTAGGGGTGCCATTGAACATTTCAAAACTTGTATAGGCGGCTACTGTGGTTTCGTATCTAGTTACAAAATAAAGAATCGCTCTTGCAATATCTCCTTTAAACTCATCGATAGGTTCAAATACCTGACCACCATATCCGGTAACACTACTCGAACCTCGTTTTGAGCCATTTTGAGATGTCCAATTTGCAGATCCAACGGTTCCAAAAGGTAAACTTCCACGTTGCCCATTAACAAAACCATCACTAGGTATCACATGATGAATATCATTTTGCATTGGAGAAGCACTTCCAAAAGAGGATTGGGGAATGATGTGTTCTCGATTGTAGCAATCATTTTCTGAACTGTAATTTCCACACTGTCTTGAAAAGTGATTGTACTCATAAGCGTCAGAACCATTTGGATTCTCAGTGTAAAATAAGAGCACAGTGTTATCATTTTCATAACCATTCTCTACTCTATTATCTGAATGGGTAGATTCATAACCACTATACAAGGCTCCGTAACCTCGATCAGTATCTCCGTTCGTAAGAATATTATACAATTGTGATTTTAAAGTGTATCCCGATAATCCATTGGCACTATCGTAGTAATTTGATGGAACCTGTGAAAAGGATACTGTTGTGAAAATGATAAAAAATAAAGTAAAGATATGTTTCATATAATGTACTATTTTCGTTCTAAAAGGGCCATATAAAAACCGTCAAATCCTGATTTGTGTGCTAACAAACTTTGGTCTTTTACAAAGTTAAACTCTTTTCCTTCAGTAGATGCTAAGAATTTTTTTATTTGATGTTGATTTTCAGATGGTAATATTGAACAAGTTGCATAAACGAGTTTACCGCCTTCTTTTACAATTTTTGAGTACCGCTTAAGTAAATCTCCTTGGACATCTCGAATACGGTCCAAAAACTCCGGTTCGAGTTTCCATTTGGCATCTGGATTACGTCGTAAAACACCAAAACCTGAACATGGGGCATCAATTAACACACGATCAGCTTTATTGTGAAGTTTTTTAATAGGTTTTGTTGAATCAATAACCTTCAAAGTAACATTGTGTACGCCATTTCTTCTTGCGCGAATTTTAAGTTTTTTTAATTTACTTTCATAAATATCCATCGCCGTAAGTTGACCTGTATTGTTCATAAGTGCTGCTAAGTGTAATGTTTTCCCACCGGCTCCTGCACAGGTATCAACAACTTTCATCCCAGGTTTTACATCAAGAAATTCTGCTACTAATTGTGATGAGGCATCTTGAACTTCAAACCATCCATTTTTAAAGGCGTCTGTTTTAAAGACATTTGCTCTTTCTTTAAGTTTTAAAGCAAAAGGATAATTTGATAACATCTCGGTTTCAATATCTTCTGATTGCAATTTTAATTGCAAATCTTTTTTATTAGTTTTTAGTGAGTTTACTCTAAGAATGACCGAAGCTTGTTCGTTTTGTTTTGAAATTTCTTTTGCCCACATTAGCTCTCCTAACTCTTGACATCCCACCTCATCCATCCAGTCTGGGATAGATTCTTTAAATCTTCTATCTTTTGATAATTCATCAAAACGACCTTTTATTTTCCGAGTAGGGGTGTTTTCAAAATATTTCCAATCTGGTAAGTTGATACCTTTTAGAGTAGCCCAAACAGCAAACATTCGCCATAAGTTGTCACGATCATAGGGCTCTTTTACGTCGGCAATTTTAGCATAGAGTCGTTTCCAACGCACGATGTCATAGGTCGTTTCAGCGATAAAAGCACGATCTCGACTACCCCATCGTTTATCTCTTTTAAGCAGCTTCTGAATCACTTTGTCAGCATATTCTTTTTCATTAAATATCTGCCTTAAACCATCGATGGTCGCAAAGCATAAATTCTTATGTAATCGCATGTTCCTGTATTAAGATTGCAAATGTAAGTTTTTATGGGGAATTAAATTTTTTTTTTACGATTTGTCCTGGAGTCTGTCCCAAGCTTGAAAGTAATATGAGTATTTTACAAGATCATTATAAAAACGACGAAGACATTATGTTAGTGTCGCATACGGTAATGCCATGGATTGATGATGTCAATCAATTAAATTCGTACGGTCTTGATCATGATATAGACAAGGATAAATGGCACCTTCTAACGGGAAATAAGAATGAATTGTACGATTTAGCAAGATTTGGATATTTTGCTGACGGAAATTTTCTCAAAACACAAAGTGAGAACGATTTTATTCACACAGAAAACTTCGTACTGGTTGACAAGCTAGGGTATATCAGAGGCGTGTATAACGGAACTATTCCTCTTGATATCAAGAGACTTATTCGACATATTACACGATTGAAAAAGTCTTCGTGAATGTATTTGGGATTCTTTAAATAAAACAACGTTTTTTCTAAGTATCTTTTTTATTTTTAGAAAAAATTATTTATGAAATACGTCACACTTTTTGTTTTTTGTTATCTTTTTTTTTCTTGTAAAGCTGAAAAAAAACAAACGTCCAGTATTTTTACATCCGTAGTTATAGAGCCCGTGTTACAAGATTCATTATTGAGTATTAGAGCAATAGACATTTTAGATGATAAAAGTTTAGCTTTTGCAGCTAATAACAACAGTTATGGCTTGATGAATCCTATTACGAAAGAGTGGAAGATCTCCAAAAAAAAATTAGATTCCCTAGAGCTTAATTTTAGAGCAGTTGCACATACTAAAAAAGATTTTTTAATGTTAAGTGTTGGAACTCCAGCATTCATGTTTAAAACAACGAATAATGGGATGAAAGTATGCTACAAAGAAATTCATCCCAAAGTGTTTTATGACTCCATGCTTTTTTGGAATGATTTAGAGGGTATTGCAGTTGGTGATCCCACGGGCGATTGTATGAGTATTATTATAACAAGAGATGGCGGTGATTCATGGAACAAATTGTCCTGTGATGTGTTGCCAGAAACAGCTAATGGTGAAGCTGCATTCGCTGCGAGTAATTCCAATATATCTATCGTTGGTAATGATACATGGATTGCAACAGGGGGACAACAAAGCCGTATTTTTCATTCACCTGATAAAGGGATTTCTTGGAATGCTTATGAAACTCCGATACTTAAAGGAGCTGAAACAACTGGGATATATTCTATTGATTTTTATAACGATTCACTAGGATTTGCTATAGGTGGAGATTACACAAAACCTGACGATATGTCTGCTAATAAAATGTATACAAGTGATGGTGGGAAAACCTGGAAACTTATCGGTGTTAATAAAGAACCAGGGTATCGAAGTTGCGTGCAATATGTCCCTTACGGAGAAGGACAAGAACTAGTTGCAGTTGGATTTAAGGGTGTTGATTATTCAAAAGATGGAGGGCGAAATTGGACACACTTAAGCGACCAAAGCTTCTACACGTTACGTTTTTTAAACAACAATGTGGCTTATGCTGCAGGAAGAGGCATTGTTGCCATGCTTACTTTTGAGTAATAAAAATAAACGTGATCTCTCAAGGGCGATTTTTTTCACGACGTTTTTTCAATTCTTGAAGCATTTTACGCTTAAAATCGTGCTCTGCTTTAATCAGTTGCATGATTTTACCTGAAGATATATAAGGTTTTAGGTTGTTAACTAAGGCCTTTTTTAGTTCAAGCTGTTGTGCTTCAGCTTTTAAAAAGGAGCTAATAAATTTATCAGCGATATCATCTTTTAGTCTTACTTTTAGTCTTGTCAAATCTTCATCATTTTTTTTATTTTGACGTAGTTCCAATCGTTGTTTTATTCTAATAGCATCAAAAGCTTTCGTATGTTTATTGTAAATGGGCCAAAAGTTTTGGGCTTCGACTGATGTAAGATTTAATTGATTGGTTATGAATGCAACTTTCATGGCATTTAATTCTTCAAATCGATCATCTTGTTTGTTGTTTGGCTGTGCTATTAAATTGCAACCAATAAAAATAAAAAATAATAATAGTATTCGTTTCATAGTTATTCAATTAAAAAATCTTCAATAGTTAAATCTTCAATAATATAATTATCTATAGTTTCGTCCAAAAATTGATAATTGTAAAATTCAATGCTGTTTATTTCTGAAGTATCCCATATCATAGCCAACTCCGATGTGTCAAAATCGTTGATAGAGATAAATGTTTCTACTAATTCAGTCTCTATGTTGTCAAGCGATAAATTGTTAGTTGGCATCAAGATAGCTACAAGAATTAGAAGTGCTGCAGCTATTCCTGATACATACAGAGCAGTGTTCATTGAAAATAAAGGAATAGATTTGATAGACGTTTCCTCATTTTGAATAGCTTTGTATGACTTTTCTTCAAGAGTTGAGAAATAATTCTTTGGTACTTTAAAACCGGGATTATTTACGTCGTCTAGGCACTGTTGCAGAGATATTTTTTTTGATACAACATCTTCTAAGTTCACAAAGTAATTTTTTGGAACTATGTAACCAGGTGTTTTAACTTGTTTTAATTTGTTTTTCATTTTCTATTAAGACTTCATAAATAAAAAAAAGTTTAATTGTTTATCAAATGTTGTTCAATTTTTTTGACAGCGATATGATAAGATGCTTTAAGTGCTCCTTCGCTGGTTTCTAAAATATCAGAGATATCTTTGTACTTAATGTTATCAAAGTACCTCATATTGAATACTAGTCGTTGCTTTTGAGGAAGTGTTGCGATAGCCTGTTGTAGTTTTAATTGAATGTCATTTCCTTCAAAATAAATATCTGAAGTCAAATTATTGATAGCAAAATCATTTGCAACTTCATTTAGTCTGTGTTGTTGATGTTTGCTGTTTCTTTTAAGAAACGATAAGGCTTCATTTGTAGCTATGCGATACATCCACGAATATAGTTTACTATTACCTTTAAAAGAGGCTATGTTTTTATAAATTTTAATGAAAGTATCTTGAAGGACATCATCTGTATCTTCATGGGATATTATAATTTTACGAATGTGCCAGTACAAACGTTTTTTATAAAGACTTATTAATTCTTTAAAAGCAGCTTCACGGGAATCTTTTCTTTGCAATCTAACAATGAGTTGTTTCTCTTCTTTCAAAAACACATTCTTTTGATTATTAGATAAAGATATGTTCTAAAAGTTTAATCTAAATTATTTAATTTTTAACAACAACAGTTAAGTAGCTGATAAATAGTATTTTAACGTCATTTTAATCGATTAAATGCAAAAAAATACGATAAAAAGCACATTTTTTTTGGTGAATTGAATAATTATATTTAATTTTACCAAACCTTAACCTACTAAAAGTTATCATGTCCCCAAATGTGATAACGACAAGAAAAGGATGCTTCCAAATTGCATCCTTTTCTTATTTTCTTATGTTTATTCAAAACTTATTGAAATGATTGCATTGCAATCAACTTATCGTAAACACCTTTATTTTTCAATAACTTTTGGTGTTGACCTTGCTCAATAATAACTCCTTTTTGCATGACTATAATATCATCAGCATTTTGTATAGTTGATAATCTGTGGGCAATAATGATGGAAGTTCTATTTTTCATCATGTTTTCCAACGCTACCTGAACTAAGCGTTCACTTTCGGTATCTAGAGCTGATGTTGCCTCATCAAGAATCATGATTGGAGGATTTTTTAAAACTGCTCTAGCAATACTTAAGCGCTGTTTTTGTCCTCCAGATAATTTGTTTCCTGAATCTCCAATATTGGTTTGAATTCCTTGCGGTAAGTCTTTTACAAATTCCCAAGCGTTTGCAACTTTTAGTGCCTCTATAACTTGATTCTCTGTTGCATCTTCATCACCAAGAAGAATATTATTTTTGATGGTGTCGTTAAACAAAATTGAATCTTGCGTCACCAGGCCCATTAGGTGCCTTAAAGAATGTTTGGTAATATCTCTTATGTCTATGTCATCAATAGTGATACTGCCTGAACTTACATCGTAAAAACGTGTAACAAGATTTGCGATTGTACTTTTACCGCTGCCTGACTGGCCAACTAAAGCTACCGTTTTACCTTTTTTGATATTGATAGTAACGTTATTAAGCACTATGTCGTCGTCATATTGAAACGAAACATTATTTATTGCAATTCCTTCAGTAAAATTTTCTTTAATCAGGGCATTTGGTTTGTCTTGTAGAGTAGAGGAAACATTTAAAATTTCTAGGACACGTTCTGCTGCAGCATTACCTTTTTTTACTTTGTAACTTGCTTTGCTAATAGCTTTGGCAGGTGTGAGTATGTTGTAAGCAAGTCCCATGTAAACCAGAAATAATCCAGGATCTAAGGATTTTTCATTTAAAACCATTTGACCACCATACCATAACAAAACAGCAATAACTGTTATGCCTAAAAACTCACTAGTTGGACCAGCTAAATTTTGTCTATTTAATAGAGAATTAGAAAACTTATAAAACCTATTTGTTGATTGATAAAATTTATTTCCAAAAATGGACTCTCCATTAAAACCTTTGATAACTTTTAGACCAGATAATGTTTCGTCTACGATGGATAAAAATAAACCTTGCTCCTTTTGAACTTTATTTGATTTTCTCTTTAATGATTTTCCAACAAGAGAAATTAAAAAACCTGATATAGGAATAAAAATAAAGACGAATACCGTTAATTTAGCACTGATTACAAACATTGCAGCAATCGTAAATAAAATCATCAGCGGCTCTCTAATAATCAACTCTAAAATAGACAAGAATGAGTGTTGGATTTCTAAAACATCTGTTGAAATTCTTGACATGGTATCACCTTTTCGTTTTTCTGAATAAAAAGATATAGGAAGTGTAATGATTTTATTGTACAGCTCATTCCTGATGTCTTTGAGAACACCGTTTCGTAAAAACGTTATCACATACATTGCTAAGTAGTTAAATATGTTTTTTAATAAAAAGGTGCTAACTACTAACATTACCATAAAAATAAGGACATCCTCGTTACCTGTAGCTTTTTGTTGCGTTACGAAGTAATTGAGGTAATTTTCTCCATATAATTTAACATCACCTATACCAGTGTATTTTGGTGCAATTAAAACAGGTTTTGTGTCACCAAACAATACCTTAAGCATTGGAAACAAGGAAATCATTGATAAGGTCCCAAACAGGGCATAAAAAAAATTCGAAATAATATTTAGAATGGCGTAAATTTTATACGGCTTGGCAAATCGTATTATTTGCTTAAAATAATTCATTAACTAATTTTGAGTTCCTGTATAATGGCGTCAATTTTACTTTCCAATAATTGCTCCGTTTTTTCAAAAGCAGCCACATTGTCTAAATTTGTGTTTACACTAATATAGAACTTTATTTTTGGCTCAGTACCACTTGGTCTTAATGCAATTTTACTTCCATCTTCCGTGTGATAAATTAAGACATTAGATTTTGGAACGTTAATTTGTCTTTCTTCTTTTGAAAGCATGTTTTTTTTTGTTGATAAAAAATAATCCTCAACATTGATGACCTTAGAGCCATTAATGCTGGTCCAGGGATTTTTTCGCGCATCAATCATGATTTGTTTGATTTCTTGGGCACCACTAATACCTTTTTTAGTCATCGATATGAGTCTTTCTTTATACAAGCCATGTTTTACATACAAATCTATCAACTCTTCGTAGATGGTTTTATTTTGAGATTTTGCTTGTGCAGCAATTTCGCAGGCAAGAAGGGTAGAGGTCACTGCATCTTTATCTCTTACAAAATCACCAACCATAAATCCAAAACTTTCTTCACCTCCTCCAATAAAATCAAGATGTGGAAAATCTTCTATCATTTTGGCAATCCATTTGAAACCAGTGAGACCAATTTTACACTCTACGTTATAAGATTTTGTTAAGACAGACATCATTGGTGTCGATACGATAGTTGATCCCACAAATTGCTTTCCATCAATTTTTTTTGAATTTTCCCACTGTTTCAATAAAAAGTTGGTCATCAAGATCATGGTTTGATTTCCGTTGAGGATTTCTAACTTATTATTGAGATTTCGCACAGCAATACCAAGACGGTCACAGTCTGGATCTGTACCAATAACAATATCTCCATCAATAGATGTGGCCAAATCAATGGCTAGTTTTAAAGCTTCTGGCTCCTCAGGATTAGGTGAGACTACCGTTGGAAAGTTCCCATCTGGTTCTCGTTGTTCTTCAACGATATTTACATTAGTATAGCCAGCACGATTTAAAGTTTCTGGTATTGACATAATGGATGTTCCATGTAGAGAGGTAAAAACAATATTAAGATTTTCTTTAGCCGAAATAGGAGTGTTAAAACTTCCATTTTTAATAGCATTATTGATAAAAATATTATCCATTTCAGAACCAATAAGTTCAATTAATTCTGAATTTTCGGTAAACTTAATTTCAGAATAATCAAGCGAGTTAATTTCTGAAATAATTTCTGCGTCCTGTGGCGGCACTAGCTGACCACCATCTTGCCAGTATACTTTGTAACCGTTATATTCTGGAGGATTGTGTGAAGCAGTAAGTACAATACCGCAATGACATTCTAAATGTTTTAGTGTAAATGATAACTCAGGAGTGGGCCTTAGACTTTCAAATAGATAAACAAGTATGTCGTTGGCAGAGAACACATTGGCCACGAGTTTACCAAAGACGTCGCTGTTGTGACGACAATCATAAGCAATAGCGACTTTTATTTGTTGATTGGGAAATGATTGTTTTAAATAGTTACTTAAACCTTGAGTGTTTTTTCCTAACGTATATTTATTAATTCTATTGGTTCCGACCCCCATAACACCGCGCATACCACCTGTGCCAAATTCTAAATTTTTATAAAAACTATCCTCTAAAATTTTTGGACTGTCTTGAATAAGTTGCTTTATTGTGTTTTGAGTATCCTTGTCAAAAGTTGGTGTTAACCAACCATTAGCATTTTTCAATACGTCAGTTTTGATGTATTCCATGTAGTTAGATTAGGTGCAAAATTAATAAATTCACAGTAGGTGTAATGCTATTAAAAGATTTATTTTTCATCTAATATTTAGATATTTACCCTGTCTTTTATCTTGTAGTGTTGTTTGTCTTTCCGAGACCTTAAAATCATTTCACCTAAGAAACCAGCAACAAAAAATTGACTACCCAAAATCATGGTGGTTAGTGAAATGTAAAATTCTGGTCGTTGTGTTATAAGTCTTCCAAATGGGTTGAAGAAAACTTTATCAATGCCCAAATACAGAGCAAAAATAAATCCAATAATCAGCATGGAAGCACCAATAGAGCCAAAAAAATGCATGGGTCTTTTTCCGAACTTAGAGACAAACCAAATAGTAATTAAATCTAAGAATCCATTTATAAACCGTTCCATACCAAATTTAGTTTTTCCGTATTTTCGCGCCTGATGTTTAACAATTGTCTCTCCTATATTATTAAATCCTTCATTTTTTACTAAAACAGGGATGTAGCGATGCATTTCCCCATTGACATTTATAGTTTTTACCACAACATTTTTGTAGGCCTTTAAGCCACAATTAAAATCGTGCAAATTGACACCAGATGTTTTTCTTGCAGCCCAATTAAAAAGTTTTGAAGGGATGTTTTTGGTAAGAACTGAATCAAAACGCTTCTTTTTCCAGCCAGAAACTAAATCGAAATCATCTTTTTCGATCATATCAAACAATTTTGGAATTTCATCTGGATTGTCTTGTAAATCTGCATCCATCGTAATGACAACTTTTCCCTTTGCCATTTCAAAACCAGCATGCAAAGCTTGTGATTTTCCATAGTTTTTGGAAAAGCGAATTCCTTTTACTGACGGGTCTTTTTGTGACAATAAATAAATTATTTGCCATGAATCATCAGAACTTCCATCATCAATAAAAATGATTTCATAGGACAAATGATTGGATTGCATAACTGAAGCAATCCAATCATGTAATTCTTTAAGAGAGCCATTTTCATCTAACAGTGGAATAACGACTGAAATATCCATCTAGTAGTTGCAATTAAATGACGTGAAATAGTGAGTTATTATTCATCAGGATTTGATTTTTTCATAATAGCTCCAACAATGAGTCCGATGACTGCTTGAAAAAGTGATCCAAAAACTAAGGATTGTGCCGTGCTTCCTAAACTAAATTGATCAGTTTTTTCCATCTCTTCAACAGATGCTGCAATCACATCTACGGGAGCATTAAAGCCTTTCATGGTATTAATTGTGGCTTCAATAGTTATCTTTTTTATCTCTTCAGCAGCATCTGGATCAATAAAAGAGAACAAAATAAAACTAAAAATTGAACTTATGACCACACCTAAAACAGTAGTAATAAAGTATGCGCTAAAGGCGTCTTTAAACGAAATAAATCCATTGAGTCCTTGTTTAACTTTAGAAGTTGCGAATATTCCGACTCCAATAATAAGGGCAATCATTCCCAAACCTAAGTACATATTGGCCATTAAGTTGAGGTTTATTGCATAGATGGCAACGGTGATTAATATTAAAAAAACTCCTAAATATGAGCCAAAATTTAAAGCAATTGATTTAATAGATTTTTCCATGTTTGTATAATTTAATTTATGGTTGTTAGTAGTCAAATATACTAAAACGTTACATTTAAATTTGGCTAGTAATTCTTCTTTTTAAAAATTAATACAAAAACATTGTAGTTTTGTAAAAATATTTTAAATTTGCATTTCGAAAAAACAAGGTTTAAAACAGTTCGCGATGAAAAAAGATATACACCCTGATAATTATAGACTAGTAGCGTTTAAAGACATGTCAAATGACGACGTATTTTTAACAAAATCAACAGCTGACACTTCAGAATCAATTGATGTTGATGGTGTTGAATATCCATTAGTTAAAATGGAAATATCAAGAACATCTCATCCATATTATACTGGGAAATCAAAGCTAGTGGATACCGCTGGTCGTATTGATAAGTTTAAAAACAAATACGCAAAATTTAAGAAATAATTTTTAGTAAATATATTTTCAAAAAGCCTTTCAACTAATGAAAGGCTTTTTTATTTTTACCAAAATACCCTTTTATGAATTTTATTCTTTTTGATGGAGCTTTCCGTAACAATTTGTTGCCATTTACTTACACGAGACCTGTCGCAGATATACGGTTTGGTATCCTTACCATTAGAGAAAAATGGGAAATTGTTTTAGGGACAACAACCACAACTGTAACAGAGGATTATTTATCAGATAAATATCCCATGGTAGAAATGCCCAATAATATCATGATTAATGCTTCCTTTTGTCCTAATGATTCCCTAATAAATTTAATTAATAAACTTGAGCCTAATCAAGCAATTTTTTCAGGAGAAAATATTTTGGCATTTTATGTCATGGAATCTCAAGAAGTCGTCAATTTTGATGATTTTGATATCATTGACTTTGCTTTAGAGACCCTTTACATTGAGCACACCTGGGATATATTTTCAAAAAACGAAGAGGCAATTCAACAAGATTTTGAATTGTTAACGAAAGGTAAACAGTCTGAAAAAATATCAAATACCGTAAATGTTATCAACCCAAAATCAGTATTTGTTGAAAAAGGAGCTCAAATTGAATATGCAACCTTAAATGCTTCATCTGGTCCAATTTACATAGGAAAAGATGCTATAATCATGGAAGGAAGTTTAGTTCGTGGCCCTTTGGCTTTGTGTGAAAAAGCAGTTTTGAAAATGGGAGCAAAGATTTATGGACCAACCACCATAGGACCACATTGTAAAGTTGGTGGCGAACTAACTAATACAGTCTTATTTGGGTATTCTAATAAAGGGCACGATGGGTTTTTAGGGAATTCTGTGATTGGGGAGTGGTGTAATATAGGAGCTGATTCCAATAACTCAAATCTTAAAAATAATTATGCTGAGGTTAAATTATGGGATTATAATTTAGAAGGATTTTCTAAAACTGGTCTTCAGTTTTGTGGTTTGATGATGGGAGATCATAGTAAATGTGGTATTAATACCATGTTTAATACAGGAACGGTGGTAGGTGTGAGCGCAAATATTTTTGGTAGTGGATTTCCTAGGAATTTTATTCCAAGTTTTTCTTGGGGAGGACACACAGGTTTTAAAACTTACCTTACTAAGAAAGCTTTTGAGGTTTCAAAAATTGTCATGGCACGAAGACATGTGAGATTTACAGAGGTAGATGCGTCAATTCTAGAACATGTTTTTAATATTACCAATAAATTCAGAAGACATTAGTAACGGTCACTTGGCTTTATTCGTCTTACAGAAAACTATAATAAATGTGGTTATGATTTTTAAGTCGTAAATTTGCATTTTGCTTAATTAACACAATGGATCAAAGAAAAAAGGTTGGATTTTACACCTTAGGTTGCAAGCTTAATTTTTCAGAAACATCAACAATTTCAAGGGATTTTGTTGAGGAAGGTTTTGAGCGTGTTGAATTTTCTGAGTATGCAGACATTTACGTGATAAACACTTGTTCAGTGACAGACAATGCTGACAGAAAATTTAAGACTATTGTAAAACAGGCTCAAAAATCAAACCCACATGCTTTTGTAGCAGCCATTGGTTGCTATGCCCAATTAAAACCTCAAGAATTGGCAGATATTCATGGTGTAGATTTAGTATTGGGAGCTACTGAAAAATTTAAAATCACTGATTACATAAATGATTTATCTAAAAATGATTTTGGAGAAGTACATTCTTGTGAAATTCAAGATGCTGATTTTTATGTAGGGAGTTATTCGATTGGTGATAGAACACGTGCTTTTTTAAAGGTTCAAGATGGGTGCGATTATAAATGTACTTATTGTACGATACCTTTGGCAAGAGGCATTTCAAGAAGTGATAAATTAGATAATGTTCTAAAAAATGCCAATGATATAGCAATGAAAGGGATTAAGGAAATTGTCCTGACGGGTGTTAATATTGGTGATTATGGGAAAGGAGAATTTGGAAATAAAAAGCATGAGCACACCTTTTTTGATCTCGTAAAAGCACTGGATGATGTTGTCGGGGTAGAGAGGTTGCGTATTTCATCTATTGAACCTAATCTTCTTGGTGATGATGTCATTGATTTTGTTGCTCAAAGTAAATCGTTTGTACCACATTTTCATATTCCGTTGCAAAGTGGTTCTAATGACATTTTAAAGTTGATGAGACGTCGGTATTTGAAAGAGTTATATGTTGAACGAATTATGAGAATTAAAACAAAGATGCCACATGCTTGTATCGGAGTTGATGTCATCGTGGGCTTCCCTGGAGAAACAGAAGAGCGTTTTTTAGAAACTTATAATTTTTTAGCAAATCTAGATATTTCGTATTTGCACGTGTTTACATACTCAGAACGTGACAATACTGTTGCATCTACATTATCTGACATAGTTCCGAAAAATATCAGAGCAAAGCGTAGCAAAATGCTTAGAAGTTTGTCGGTGAAAAAACGCAGAGCGTTTTATGAAAGTCAATTAAATACCGTGAGAAATGTGTTATTTGAAGCTGAAAATAAGCAAGGCTATATTCAAGGGTTTTCAGATAATTATGTAAAAATAAAAGTTCCATGGAATCCCGCGTTAGTGAACACGATCCACAGTATGAAACTATCAGAGATTGGTGAGGACGGTGTTGTACGAGTTGCCTAAGATATTAGATGCGAATACCAACGGGTAACATACTCTTATAGCGTCTGTTTCTTCTAATGAATTTTGCAATTTCAGGACTAGTTGGAACCACACTAATGTTGCGCTCTTGAATATTTCTCATAACCAATTTGAGAAATTCCTCCGTAAATGAAGTGTCACTAATATTATCTGGAACAATAAGTTTGGTTAAAAAAATTTTCCGGTCTTGAAGTGAATATTCAATTTTAGCAAGTTGACCCTCAACTTTCAATTCAAATTGACGTAAAAAATCATTGTCAATTAATTCTACTGCATCTATCATAATAATCTGTTTTATACAACGGGAGTAAATCTATTTTACATAGATTTGTTTTGCAAATTTACAAAAAATAATTGTGACTTTTTGGAGTAAGTTACATCATGGGTTCTTATGGATTTGAATTATATACATGTTTATCTAATGCCTGGAATGGCTGCGAATTCTTCAATTTTTGAATACATTCAATTACCACCAAATAAATTTGAAATACATTTATTGGAATGGATACCACCCATAGACAACGAAACATTGTCATCATATGCACAACGAATGTCTTTAAAAATCACACATGACAACTCAGTCTTGATTGGTGTATCGTTTGGTGGTGTTTTGGTTCAAGAAATGAGCTTATTTCGAGAGATTAAAAAAATAATCATCATTTCATCAATAAAGTCTAAAAGTGAACTGCCAAAAAAAATGTACGTTGCAAGACGTTTAAAACTTTACAAATTTTTACCAACGCAACTTGTGGCTCATTTTAATAAATTATCTGCATTTAATTTTGGTCAAATGGTTAAAAAACGGTTGGCTCTTTATCAAAAATATTTATCCATAAATGATAAAAGGTATTTAGATTGGGCCATATTTAATATGGTTTGTTGGGATCGTAATGAGACATTACCCAATATCGTGCATATTCACGGCAATAAAGACACGGTGTTTCCTATTCAGAACATCTCAAATTGTATCGTCGTTGAGGGTGGAACACATATCATGATTTTAAATAAATACAAATGGTTGAATAAGCATTTACCACAATTGATTATGTCGTAAAAAATTATTTCTTTTTACAGATTTTACTTAATTTTAAATAAAAATATCTGGATGATAATAAACATAAAAAAAACACTCATAGCATTTGGTGTTTTAAGCATAGCACTCTCATTTATTTTTGCAGTTCAAGACGCTCCAAGTGATGAGAATTTAGAAAAAAAAATTATTAATGATTACAATGTCTATGCATTAAATGTTCCAGCAAATTTAAATTTTGCAGGAGAAATGATGCCTTTAAATGACCCTGATATTTTAGAACGTATGGATCGTGAACTGCTTGTAAACACTTATTGGCAGTCTAACGCATTACTCATGTTCAAAAGAGCTAATAAATATTTTCCCGTGATAGAACCTATTTTGGAGAAATATAACGTTCCAGATGATTTTAAATTTTTAGCAGTAATCGAAAGTGGTTTAGTCAATGTAGTATCCCCAGCAGGTGCAAAAGGTGTGTGGCAAATAATGCCATCTACCGGTCGAGAAAATGGACTTGAAATAAATCAGAACGTTGACGAACGCTACAATTTAGAAAAATCAACAGAAGTTGCTTGTAAATATTTATTAGATGCAAAAGAGCGATTTGGTTCCTGGACACTGGCTGCTGCATCGTATAATGCTGGGAAAAATGGTATCGCGCGGCGATTAAAAAGTCAAAACGTTTCAGATTATTATGATTTATTGCTAAATGAAGAAACAGGGCGCTATATATTTCGAATCGTTGCGTTAAAAGAAATATTAAACCATCCAGATAAATATGGCTTTAATTATAGACACAAAGATCTTTATAAGCCAATTCCAACATATAAGGTAGCTTTGGACACCGCTGTTTCAGATTTTGTAAAATTTTCTCAACAATTTGGTATTAACTACAAAATTTTAAAACTGCACAATCCATGGTTGAGGGAGTCACATCTCAATAATAAATCACGAAAAGAATATTCAATTAAAATTCCAAAAGAAGGTTTTTACAGTACGCCGTAGACAGGAAATTCTTAATTGATAAAAAAATACTGATTAGTCGTGCATTTTTTATTGGCATTATCGTCTACTTCTTCTCCCTTGCCTCGCTGATGTTGGACTGCCGTAATGTTGATTTGGTATAGAGGCCTTTTTCATTTGCTGTTTCATCATTTTTATTTGATCACTTAACATACCTCTTTTATCAAGTTTCTGTGCCTCAGATAATAACGTATTAGCTTCTTGTTTTCTGCGCTTTGAAAAAGCGATACCTGCTAAATTTAATTTTGCCATAGCAAGATCATGATCCATTGATAAACCAAACGAAATCGCATTTTTAAAATATTTTTCAGCTTCATTCATATTTGTTTGTGATACCATAATGCCATTTAAATAATTGTAATAGCCTTGTTGTTTTTTTGTGAGTGTCGTTGCAGGGTTTTTTATTTTATCTAACCATTTTTTGGCACCATCAAAATCTTGTTTACGTAATTTTAGAAATGATAGCAAGATGAATTCATTTTTAAAATAAAGAAAAATAAAAATTGACGAAAGTAACGTGAACATGATACCGTTTCCTACATTTCCTTCTGTAAACTCGTAAACAGCATAAGAAAGAACCAACAGAGCACAAATTAATTTTATGTTTTTATTGAACATATTGAACATTTAAATTTTAAGAGGCAAAGGTAGTAAAAACAATTAAAAATAATTTTAATTTTAGGTTTGCGAAAGTAAAAACTCTTTGTATATTTGCACGCAGTTTTGGGCTTTGGTCCATACATCAATGATTATAAGTGTTTAAAAATAATATACAATGCCAAAAAGAACGTTTCAGCCATCAAAGAGAAAGAGAAAAAACAAGCATGGTTTTAGAGAAAGAATGGCTTCCGCTAATGGTAGAAAAGTGTTAGCACGAAGAAGAGCTAAAGGAAGAAAGAAAATATCGGTATCTTCCGAAATAAGTCACAAAAAATAATGATTAACAATTGTTAATATTTTAAAGGTGTTACTATACGTAATGCCTTTTTTTATATCCAATCGTTAACTATTTTTGAAAAATTTTACATTTAAATTGAATACAAAGAAATGCCAAAAAGAGAAGATTTAACATCTATTTTAATTATTGGTTCTGGTCCTATAGTTATAGGTCAGGCTTGTGAGTTTGATTATTCAGGATCTCAATCGTTAAGGTCCTTGCGAGAAGACGGAATTGAAACTATTTTAATCAATTCAAACCCTGCCACGATTATGACAGACCCCTCTATGGCAGATCATGTTTACTTATTACCCTTGACAACTAAATCCATTGTAAAAATATTAAATGAACATCCTAATATAGATGCAGTTTTACCAACAATGGGAGGTCAAACTGCTCTAAATTTGTGTATCGAAGCCGATGAAAAAGGTATTTGGGATGATTTCAACGTGTCCCTTATCGGTGTTGATATTAACGCTATAAATATTACAGAGGATCGTGAGCAATTTAGAGGATTGATGAATAAAATAGGTGTCAAAATGGCTCCTCAGGCTACGGCGACCTCTTTTTTACAAGGAAAAGAAATTGCTCAAGAATTCGGTTTTCCACTTTGCATACGCGCCTCTTACACGTTAGGTGGGGCTGGAGCAGCTATTGTTTATGATGAAAAGGATTTTGACAAGTTACTTAGAACAGGTTTAGAAATTTCTCCAATACATGAGGTGATGATTGACAAAGCCATGATGGGTTGGAAAGAGTATGAATTAGAATTACTTCGAGACAAAAATGATAATGTTGTTATCATATGTTCAATTGAAAACATGGACCCTATGGGAATTCATACGGGAGATTCTATAACAGTGGCTCCAGCAATGACACTATCTGACAACACGTATCAGATAATGCGTGATATGGCGATCAAAATGATGAGAAGTATTGGTGATTTTGAAGGGGGATGTAATGTTCAATTTGCAGTTTCACCTGATGACAAAGAGGACATTATTGCAATTGAAATCAATCCTCGTGTGTCGCGATCTTCTGCACTAGCCAGTAAAGCCACAGGTTACCCCATCGCTAAGGTGGCGACAAAACTAGCTATTGGCTACACATTAGACGAGTTAGATAATCAAATAACAAAATCAACATCAGCATTATTTGAACCAACATTGGATTATGTTATTGTTAAAATACCACGATGGAATTTTGATAAATTTGAAGGATCAGATCGTACCCTAGGTTTACAAATGAAGGCCGTCGGGGAGGTGATGGGTATAGGAAGATCATTTCAAGAAGCACTACATAAAGCAACACAATCTTTAGAGATTAAACGAAACGGATTGGGAGCTGATGGAAAAGGATACACGGAGTATAACCAAATTATAGAAAAACTAACAAATGCGTCATGGGACCGTGTTTTTGTTATTTATGACGCGATTGCCATTGGAATACCATTAAGTCAAATTTATGATATCACAAAAATTGATATGTGGTATTTAAGACAATATGAAGAACTATTTCACTTAGATAAAGAAATATCAAAATATTCTATTGACACTTTAGATAGAGAGTTGTTGTTAGAAGCGAAGCAAAAAGGTTATGGAGACCGTCAAATCGCTCACATGCTAGGATGCCTTGAAAGTCAAGTGTTTAAAAAGCGAGTTGATGAAAATATTCAGCGAGTTTATAAATTAGTTGATACGTGTGCTGCTGAATTTAAGGCCAAAACACCTTATTACTATTCAACATTTGAAAATGCGGTGGAGACAGCCTCAGGGGATACTTATGTTCACAATGAAAGTATTGTTTCTGATAAAAAGAAAATTGTTGTTTTGGGCTCTGGACCTAACAGAATAGGTCAGGGAATTGAATTTGATTATTGTTGTGTTCACGGTGTTTTAGCTGCTGCTGAATGCGGTTATGAAACTATCATGATTAATTGTAACCCAGAAACTGTATCAACAGATTTTGATACTGCAGATAAATTATATTTCGAACCTGTGTTTTGGGAACACATATATGATATCATTCGACATGAAAAACCAGAGGGAGTTATTGTGCAGCTTGGTGGTCAAACAGCCTTAAAACTAGCTGAAAAGTTAACTAAATATGGAGTGAAAATCATAGGGACTAGTTACGAAGCTCTTGATTTAGCAGAGGATAGAGGGAGTTTTTCAAGTTTATTGAAGGCCAATAGCATACCATATCCGGAGTTTGGCATTGCAGAGAATGCAGATGAAGCTTTAGCACTAGCTGATCAATTGGATTTTCCAATTTTAGTGAGACCGTCATATGTGTTAGGGGGACAGGGTATGAAAATTGTAATTAATAAAAATGATTTGGTTGAGCATGTTGTCGATTTATTACGTAAAATACCAAATAACAAGTTGTTATTGGATCATTATTTAGATGGTGCTATTGAAGCTGAGGCAGATGCTATTTGTGATGCGGACGGGAATGTCTATATCATTGGTATCATGGAGCATATTGAGCCTTGTGGTGTTCATTCGGGTGATTCAAACGCGACATTACCAGCCTTTAATTTAGGAGACCTGGTAATGCAACAAATTATCGATCATACGCATACTATCGCTAGAGCTTTGAATACCGTTGGCTTAATTAATATTCAATTTGCGATTAAAGATGAGGTAGTTTATATCATTGAGGCCAACCCAAGAGCTTCCAGAACTGTCCCATTCATAGCCAAGGCCTATAAAGAACCTTACGTAAATTATGCCACTAAAGTGATGCTAGGAGAAAAAAAAGTAACTGATTTTGATTTTAATCCTCAACTAGAGGGTTATGCAATTAAACAACCTGTATTTTCCTTTAATAAATTTCCAAATGTAGACAAAACATTGGGTCCCGAAATGAAAAGTACCGGAGAAAGCATATTATTTATTGACAGTTTGAAAGATGATGATTTTTATGACTTATACTCTAAAAGAAAAATGTATTTGAGTAAATAAAATATGTAGTTTAACAGAACTTTAATTAAAAGATTATAAAAATCACTATTTTTGTAGTAAAAAGAAAACACTATGAAAATAAAATTACTTACTTTAATTTTTTTTATAACAATTAATTATAGTTTCTCTCAGACAGAAACAATAACAATACCAGATTGGGGATTTTTTTCTGTTCCCGCAACTGATCCACAATATAATGGCAAATTTGATACAGATATTACCATTGAAATTGGCGATACAGTCACATGGGAATGGCAACTTGGTGGTGCACACAATGTCAAAAGTGTTTCAGGACAGGCTGTAGAGACATTTGGTTCGCCTGATCGCCTCGGGGAGACTAACTCTACGTATACAAATCCGTATTCATACTCTCACACGTTTACGGTACTCGGTGTTAATGATTTTATTTGCACACCACATGCTAGTTTGATGTATGGTACTATTACTGTAGTTGCTGAAGGCGCTCTAAGTTTAAATAACGTTAGTAAAGCGGACTTTTCAATATACCCAAATCCAAGTGTGTCTGAATTAAATATCACTATGAATCAAGCTGACAGCAAAACAAATGTGACTGTTTACAATATATTAGGTAAGCAAATTTTGTCGCAACAATTGACTGGTTTTACTTCTAAAATTAATATCTCTCAGTGGAACGTTGGCGTCTATTTGGTAAAGGTGACTAACGATAGTGGAACCCAAACAAAACGCTTTGTAAAGCAATAGTTGTAAAATAATAAGAGAATTTATAAACCACCATAATGTCTTGGTGGTTTTTTTTATCCCTCTTCAGAGCGTTTAATGATAATTTCAGGTAAGGATTTTTTTGCTTTAGCGCCTAATTTTTTTAATTTTTCGACACTGGTAATGAGGTTACCTCTGCCTTCTACTAGTTTATTCATTGCGGCAGAGTAGTCTGTCTTTGCAGCATCTATTTTTTTTCCGACTCCTGTTAAATCTGAAACTAATCCTTCAAATTTATCATAAAGAGCACCAGCTTGACGTGCAATTTCAATGGCATTTCGTTGTTGCTTTTCATTATTCCACATAGTGTCTACGGTTCTCAATGTAGCTAACAGTGTTGCAGGTGTCACGATCACTATATTTTTTTCAAAGGCTTTATTGTATATTGAATTGTCTTCATTGATGGCAATGGCGAATGCGGGTTCGATTGGTATAAAAAGTAAGACAAAATCTGGAGATTGTATGTCATATAAATCTTCGTATTTTTTTTCAGAGAGCTGGTCAACATGCTTTCTAATAGAATTGATATGTGCTTTTAAAAAAGCTGGCCTTTCATCCTCTTCTGCATTGACATAGCGTTCGTAGTCGGTTAGGGAAACCTTGCTATCAATAATCATACGCTTGTTATCAGGTAAATGCAAGACGACATCGGGCAATACTCGTGTACCATCAGGTAAATTAAAACTTTGCTGAACGAAATACTCACGGTCTTTTTCTAACCCTGATTTTTCTAACACACGCTCTAAAACTAACTCACCCCAATTTCCTTGCATTTTACTATCTCCTTTAAGAGCTTTCGTTAGGTTGGTAGCCTCTTTAGTCATTTGTTGATTAAGGTCTTTTAAACCTTTCAATTGTTCTTCCAGAGCCGAATGCATTTTAACACTCCTTATTTGAGTGTCCTCAACTTTTTTCTCAAAGAGTTGTATTTTATCTTGAAGGGGATTCAAAATTTGCTTGATGTTTTCCTTGTTTTGTAGTGTGAATTTTTCAGATTTTTCATCTAAAATCTTTGTTGCGAGTATTTCGAAATCTTTTCGTAGTTGTTCTTGTCGTTTCTCTAATTCAGCTTCGCGTGTTAAGTTGATTTTTTCAAGGTTGATACATTCAATATTTTTAGCAATCAATTCTTGATTTATACGATTCTTGTCATTCCTTAACTCATTTTGCTCGATATCTGTTTTCTCGATTTGTCTGTTTAAATCATCAATGATGTTGGTCATTTGATTTTCTCGTTCAATTTGAGCACCTTGAGTACTTTTTTGACTTAATTTCGTAAACAAGCTTCCTAGATAAGCTCCAAGTGCTCCTGAAGCACAAATCGTTACTATTAAAAAAAGATTATCACTCATGTAAAAAGATGTTTATCAAAGGTAATTATTTTTTTACTCTAAAATTCTTTGTTTTATTGTCAAAAACAATCATGTCATCAGGGAAAAGGTTTTCAAACGTGCCTTTTTCTATGAGTGCCCTTGGTGACCCAGAAATCACTTCATGTTCAGTCATAACAATCATTTTATCACAAAGTTGAATTGCTAAATCAATTTCGTGAGACGAAAACAAGATCGTTTTCCCTGTATCTTTTACTAGGTTCTGCAATAATTTTAAAGCAGATACTTTGTGATACATATCTAAATGCGTTGTTGGTTCATCTAATATGATTAAATCTGTATCTTGCGCCAACGCTCTAGCTATCATGACTTTTTGTAATTGCCCATCGCTGAGTTCAAAGCATTTTTTGTGTTTTAAATTTTCAATGTTCGTTTGACTCATGGCAGTATTAATCATTGCATGATCTATTTTATGTAGATTTCCTAACCAATTTGTGTAAGGATGTCTACCTAGTGCTATGATCTCAAAAACAGATAGATTTTTTGTAACAATACGTTCCGTCAGAACTACACTCATGACCTTTGCTACTTCTATATTTGTAAATGCTTGAAGGTGTTTTCCGTTTAAAAAAATAGTCCCTGACAAAGCATTTTGCACACCTGTTAACGTTCTTAATAGGGTCGATTTTCCAATACCATTAACACCGACAAGGCCAACAAGTTCTCCTTGTTTAAGTTCAAAATTAATGTTAGATGCTATTATTGTTTTTGATGCATGAGTTTTGTAGCCTACAAAGAGGTTATCAGCGTTTAGAACAACATGTTGATTTATCAAACTCATTAAAAGACCATTTTACGTTTTCTTAACAAGAGCCAAATGACAACAGGCGCACCAAATAATGAAGTAATAGCATTTATTGGAAGCGTATAATCACTTGAAGGAAGTTGGGATATTGAATCGCAAATAAGCATCACAATACTACCAATTATAAAAACTGATGGTAATAAAATTTTATGATTTGATGTGTTAAAAATTTGTCTAGCAATATGAGGAACTGCCAATCCAATAAAAGCTATTGGGCCTGCAAATGCTGTTACAGATCCTGCCAAAAGACAGGTTGCTATAATGATGATAAAGCGACTTTTTTTAACATTCAACCCTAGACTTTTTGCATAGTTTTCTCCAAGAAGTAGCGTATTTAGATTTTTCATTGACATCATGCTTAAAACAATACCAACAGCATAAATACTAAAAAAAATAACAACTTCGTACCAAGTCAAATTGCCTAGATTTCCAAAGCCCCAGAAGACGTATTGTTGTATTAGCTCAGCTGAACTAAAATATGACAAAACACTTACTAGAGCCGCTGTGATACTACCAAACATGAGTCCAATAATTAAAATGGCCATGGTATCTCTTATTTTTGCTGCAACAATCATGACTGCTAACAGTACAATAAAACTTCCCAAGCTGGCAGCAATTACAATACTCCATTTAGAAATAAAAACAGTGGCTAGAAATCCTCCCATGAGGCTTGATCCTAAAATAACAATAGCAACTCCCAAACTTGCACCAGAACTAATTCCTAGAACAAAAGGTCCTGCCAACGGGTTTCTGAATAAGGTTTGCATAAGAAGTCCTGATATTCCTAAGCCTGAACCTGCCAGAACAGCTGTGAACGCTTTTGGAAGCCTGTAGTGTTGGATAATGTAGTTTTCTTGATGTCCAATAATAGTTAAAAAAATCTCTTTCAATGAGATTGATACAGAGCCTAAACCAATATTGACAAAAAAGGACACACATAAAAGAACTATTAAAAGGATGGTTATCGATTTATATGTTGATTTTTTATATAGCAAATTATTGAAGAGGTTTAAAAAAATAAGTATTGTATTCCTGTAATAGCGTGGGGTGACTAATTTTAATGATGTCTTTAAGTACTAGATCTGGTCTTGCAGTTCCAAGTTCATAGTAGAGAACTCCTCCAGTTGCCCCTTTGGTATTAGCAAACGAATAAATAGATTTATTTTTAAAGGCATTAAATTGTGAGTAATGAGTTGATGCCAACATGAGTTCTTCATAGCTATTGTAATAAGACGGGCTAAACCACAAGGAAGCATTTTGTGCTTTCTCAAAAATAGATTCAAAATTCAAAGCGAGACTTCCTTTACCTTTGGTATCACCCCACAAATAATTCACATTTGCATCTTTTAATATTTGAGCCTCAGGACTTGTTCCTTGAGGTAAATACCAAACATTGTTGTGCATTGCACCACATAAAACTTTAGGTCGTTTTTTGACGTTTTGAGCTAAGGTTTTCGCAGCCATATAATTGGTTTCAATGATATCAAAAATTGAATCAGCCTCTTTTTTTTTATCGTATAAGATACCAAAAAATTTAATCCATTCTGCTTTACCAAGGGGCGATGCCTCAACCCAATCTCCATTGTATAGAACTGAAGTCCCAGAGTTATTAATGGTTTCTAAGGCTTTATTTTGGTTGCCAATACCGTAACCTACAAGAATGTCCGGTTTTAAATCAAGAACAATTTCTGTGTTGATTGTTTCATTGTTTCCCAATTCTCGTACTTCTCCATTATCAATCCGTAACCTTGTTTTTTCTGAAGACACATATTGTGTTCCCGGAAAACCAATCAAGGTGTTTTCCGTACCGAGAAGTTCAAGTGCAGGAATATGTGTTGTTGAGGTTACAATAATTTTTTCAACGGGAATCTCGATGATACCATCATAATCAAAAACTGGTAATAATTTATTGATGGTGTCAAATTTATGCTTAATCAAGTAGTGATAATTCTTTTGAGAATTAGGCCACGGACTATAAATTTCCAAGACATCCCACCCGTCATAATTGTTTAGGGAGAAACCTGTTGCGTAACTGTTTTCAGCAGATTTGACATTTGTTGAGTCAAAAATCGTATCTGATTTGTTGTTTTCAATACAAGAAAATAACAGCAATGATAAAAGGAAGAGTGTTGAAAATTTCAATGTGATTGTTTTTTCAAAAATAATATTATTTAATGTTTTGACTGTAAGATTAAACAAAATGTTTAATTTAGTTTTGAATTTAGGTTTTGTTCTTGATTTCAGAACAAATTAAAAGGGAATTTGGTGAGAATCCAAAACTGTTCCCGCAACTGTATACTACAAGCTTTTTGTGCACTTCATGTCACTGGATAACCCGGGAAGACTCATAAAAAGACGTTAGTCAGGAGACCTGCCATCTTCATCAATAAATGTGAATTTTCGGGATAAAGATTCACGTAAAGTAATTCGTGTTGTTCACGGTCAATACATCTTAATTATGAAAGCGAGAGACTATCTTGTCAAAGTACTTTGTTGTGCTTACTGTTCCATGGGTACTGCACAAGTTTTGTTTGATTCCATAAATAATCAATTGTTAGAAGAGGTTGTAATTACCGATTCAAGATTTAATTTGAAGCGAGAGAATTCAGGTAAAATTATTACTGTAATTACACAACAAGATTTGAATAATCAAAAGGGAATGACCGTAGCCGATATTATTAATACTGTCGTTGGATTTGAAATTAATGGATCAAAAAGTAACAGTGGTCAGAATCTTAGTTATTTTGTTCGAGGCGGTAGAAATCGACAGGTTTTAATTTTAATAGATGGTATCGCTATGACCGATGCTTCTCAAATCTCGAATGATTACGATTTGAGATTGCTTAATATTGAACAGGTTGAACGCATCGAAATATTAAAAGGAGCCTCTAGTACTCTGTATGGCTCAGGTGCTGCAACAGCCACGATTAATATAAAATTAAAAACACCTAGTGATAGACGATTTTCGTTACATCTAAATAGTACTATGGGCTCTAATCGAACAACGGAGGACAAGAATTATGATGTTCATGATTTCAGAAATCATGTCTCTTTAACAGGGACATTAGACAATTTTCAATATTTAATTAGTTTTGGAAACCAATATGCAGACGGGTTTTCAGCGGTAACTTCCGGCAAGGAGCCTGATGTTTTTAATGCCTATAATGGTATGTTTAAAATTGGTTATAACCTTTCTGATAACATCAAACTCAATGTGTTTGGAAGTCAAGATAAATTTAAGGCCGATTTTGATGATGGATTTAATAAAAAAGATGCAGACAATCGTCTTATTTCATTTCAAAATCGTATAGGATTTTCTTCTATTTTTAAATATAACAAGGGTAGTATTACTGTGAATTCTGCTGTAAATGAGACAAAACGACATGTGCAATCTAGCTTTCCAACACGCTTTGAATCTAATAATTTTTTTATCGATATTTTTAACCGTTACCAAATTGACGATGCCTTTTATACAGTTGCTGGTGTTCAAATACAGTCGAGTAGTATGAATAATGATTTTATTCCTTTTGGCAGTACAGAATTTCAAGAAAACATTAACAGTGATACATCAAATTTTCAATTATTTGATTCATATGTGAATACAGTGTTTCAGTCTCAATTTGGTTTGAATATTAACCTAGGTATACGATTAAATACACATAGCGACTATGGAACTCACCTTGTTTATAACTTTAATCCTTCTATTAAAAAAGACATAAACTTTGGGTATATAAAAGTACTTGGTAGTGTTAGCTCTGCTTATATAACTCCTTCTTTGTATCAATTATACGACCCTACTTATGGGAATGTAACATTGTTACCTGAACAAAATTCAACGACTGAATTAGGGGTGGAGCTGGGAATACAATCTAGAGGGATTTTGAGTTTCGTTTATTTTAAACGTACTGAAACTAATTTCATTGATTTTATGGATTTAGGAGACTATGTATTTCAATACACAAATGTTTCTAATGAATTTGTAACGAAGGGTTTTGAATTTGTAGGCAATTATAAGTTCTCGAACAAGTTAAGAGCAGATTTGAATGCTACCTTTGTTGATTTGAAAAATCAAGTAAGTTTGAGAATTCCAAAGTTTAAACTAAATGGTTCCCTTAGCTATCAAATGACAAAAAGCAGTTTTGTAAGTGTGAGTTATCAATACAATGATACAAGAAATGACAGCATTTATAATAGTGAGACATTTGCAAATGATAATATCCGTTTAAAGAGTTATCATTTGTTAAACTTATATTTTAGTCACAAAATAAATAAGGATAAAATTACATTGTTTGGTAAACTGTACAATGCTATTAACGAAGATTATCAGGAGATTTTTGGTTATTCAACACGAGGGCGCAATGTTCACTTTGGTTTTTACGTAACCTTGTAATATAAATTTGTTGCTGTTACTTTTTGAAGGACAATTTATTTATAAGCTCTTCCGGAATTTTTTTATCAATAATCATCTCATTTAAAAAAGGCTCAAAGCTATTGCTAGTGGTAAATGGTATGACGACCTCATTGGGATAAATAGGATTATTAGACATTGAAATTTCTGATAATGCACGTGCTAATAACGGTTCATTTTCATTTCCTAAAATTCCATAATTTTGAGGATTTTCGGATATAACAATATCAGGATTTAATCCTTCACTATAATCTGTAAATCCAACTGTATTGGCAAGTTTTAGAACTAGTGGTTGCATTGCATAGGTGTGATTAGGATTCGCTCCGTTACGTTGAAAATTTTCTGAGTCGTACAAAGTGATTGATCCTTGATATTTACCTTCTGTGGTTGTTCCTATGTGTATTACATCTATGTAGGGGTTTAATGTGTTAATCAGTAGTTCACTTGCAGAGGCTGAATCGCCTGTCGTCAAAATATAAACTTCATTTAAAGATAAGCTATTGATAGGGTTGTTATTAAGCGTATTCGTGAATCTATTGATTAAATTTTCAGGATTTTGATTAAAAAAAGCAGTTTGAATGTCTGAATTCCATTGCTCAGTACTGTGAATTTCACCAGTAAATTGCCCTGTTATTAGGGAGGCTAATAAAATGGAAGTATTTACCGAACCACCGGGATTATACCGTAGGTCTAAAACTAAATGTTGCACATTATTTGATTTAAAATCCGCAAAAACTGCGTTTAATTGGTTATTGTATTCTGATACAAACCCGTTATACATGAGGTAGGCGACATTTTCTCCTTCAATTGTTAATATATCAGTTTTATAAATTGGATCTTCACAAAATGACGCTTTTGTGAGTGAGATTGTTTCCGACTCTTGAATGATGGTGTCATCATTTGTTTCCGTAGTTTCATTATCATCATATGAAGCTAGATTAATAGTGTAGCTGTCAGAACTGAATAACTCGTTGATATTATTGTTGTTTAAAGACGTACCATCGACACCATAAAATAATTGACCTCTTTCTAAACCTGCTGCATCTGCATTACTTCCTGGTAGTACCAGTCTCACTACGCCAAAAATGTCTGTATTGCTTCCTGGAACTAAATAAAAGTTTATTTCATAACCAGAACGCACTGTACACCCCTCCAATAATTGTTCGAAGGCAATGTAATCATCCAATATTCTACTGTATTTATCAACTGTTTGGGGTTGGTATTTCAAACTTTGAAATAATTCCTCTGGTCCCGAAAAAAGATTCAGATAGTCAGCAAATTGTTCATTTGAAGAAAAACGATCGTTAGCTAAATCAGAAATTTCATCCTTGTATAAATACCAAAAATTTAATCCTTTCCATACAAAGTCACTAATTTCACTCGCAAACGCCCCATTGTCATCTCGATCCTCAAAACAGCTGTAGGAGGTAGAAACTAGCAAAAGGATTAAAAAAAAAGGGATAACAGATTTCTTCATAACAGAGGATTCATAATTAAGCTTAAAGTTAAGATTTTATTGTAAAATATTGATTATTTTATGTTGTCTGTAACAAAATATTAACTGTATCGTCTAAAAAGTATAAAGCGATAAAATAACTAACTTTTAAAATTTAATATGACACAAGTTGAGTTTTTAAAGATGGTTGAGCCATTTAAAGATAAAGTGTTTCGATTAGCAAAACGATTGCTTGTGTCTCGCGAAGAAGCGGAAGATGCCACTCAAGAAATATTAATCAAACTGTGGAATAATAAAAATCAAATTGAGCAATACAGAAATATTGAAGCATTTTCTATGACCATGACCAAAAACTTATGTTTTGATAAACTTAAATCTAAGCATTCGCAAAATTTAAAGATTATTCATAATAATTACAAAGACAACCATATAACTTTACAAAATGAAATTGAGTTGAAAAACAGTGTTGATTGGGTTGCAAAATTAATGGAAGATTTACCTGATCAACAAAAAATTGTGATGCAGTTAAGAGATATAGAACAATATGAGTTTAAAGAGATATCAAAAATGTTAAATATTAAAGAAGCAACAATTCGTGTTTCGTTGTCAAGAGCGAGAAAAACATTACGAAGTAAATTAATTAAAATCCAGTCCTATGGTGTTGGTTAGAATCGAAAAATTATTAAATAAATATGAAAATGGACAAACAACTCTCGATGAAGAAGTTGAGTTGCGAGATTACTTTTCCCAATCGGTAATAGCGTCACAATTTGAAGTTTATCGCCCTTTATTTAACTATTTTGAGGTGACTTGTAAGGAGAAATCAACAGCCGACATAAGCTTACAAACTAATAGTTATCATCATACTTACAAATGGTTAGCTACAGCAGCAATGATTGTAATAGCAGTTACTATTTTTACCAAAACAGCCATGTCAAGTTCATTGAATTTTAATGAGTTGACAGAAGATCAATTAATAGTATTTAATCAAACTAGAAAAGCGATGGACTTGCTAGCAAATAATATTAACAAAGGTTCAGAGGGTTTTAATGCTTTAACTTTAATGTCAAAATCCTTAAACAAAGGGGCGGAGAACATCTTCTTACTTGAATCTTTTACAGAAACAAAAAATAAAATTTTTAAAATTAATAATTAAAACAAATACATTATGAAAAAGATACAAATATCACTTATTCTAGTAATGATAACTACCATGTCATTCGGGCAAAACCTATTTACTGATTTTGAAAACATGGATGGTGTCACGTCCATTGTGGTTAATAATAAAATGTTTAGTATGCTTTCGAGTATCGAAATCAATTCTAGTGATGCAGATGAGCAACAATTCTGGGATATGATAAAAAACATTACGAGTTTAAAAGTTTTAACTACTGGCGATGTGGGGATAGCAAACGATATGACAAAACGCGTTAAGCAGTACTTAAATAAATCTAACCTTGATGAGCTAATGCGAATAAAAGACGGTGATCAAATGGTCAGCATGTATATTCGAGAGGGAAAAGATGAATTTCACGTAACAGAGTTGTTAATGTTTGTCAATGGACTTAAAGAAATAACCTCGGACCAAAATATCTCTATCAATGGTGAAAAACGTGATATTGAAACTGTGATTTTATTTCTAAATGGTGATATTGATTTAAGACAAATCTCAACACTTTCAGAAAAAATGGATGTACCCGGAGTAAAACATTTTAAAAAAGCAGGGCAGTAAAGGCAAGTAATATATTTTTTCAGTTATATGAAATTTTCTTCCATCAAGTATTTATTTTTAGTGATATCCATTTTTTCATTGGGTCTGAGCTGTAAGTTTGATCAAACACTGCAGGAGTATTTTGTGCTTAATCAAGAAGCTTCTAATTTTGTTGTTTATGATATTCCAATGAGCTTGGTGTCTTCGAATAATATCAATTTTACCGGTGATCAAAAAGAAGCTTTTGAGTCCATAGAAAAATTAAATATCCTTGGATATCGTTTAGAAGAGAATAATTTAAATCAATTCGAGATTGAATTACAAAACATTCATGAAATTTTAAATAAAGAGCCTTTCGAAGAGTTACTTAGAGCAGGTAACAATAACGATGGAAAAATTATATTAAAGTACTTAGGGAATAATGATGCCATCGATGAACTCATTATTTTTGGGAGAATTAATACAAAAGGTTTTATAATAATTAGGGTTTTGGGTGAAAATATGAATCCAAATAAAGTTTTAACCCTTGGAAATCTTATTAATCAACTAGATTTTGGACAAGTTCCTGTAAATGAGGTCATGGAGTTTTTTTAACTACAACTTTCGCGTTTTTAAAGAATATCAAGATAGATTTGCATCATTATGAATGTCATCATGGTCTTCTTTAGCTTTAATAAAAATGATATAAAGGACAAGAACTAAAAACCCAACGAACAGAAATGTCTTCGAAAGAAAATGATTAAGAATGTCAAGTAGCCCTCCAATAAAAAAAAAGATAACAAGAATCGATGAAGCTAGTAAGATAATTCGATCTTTCATTAAATACCTGTGTAATTACTTGGAGTAATTTGTTTTAATTCAAATTTAATGGTGTCAGAAACATCCAAAGAGTCAATAAATTTAGCAATTGATACTTGGTTAATAATATCATTGGTACGTGTCAATCCTTTAAGTGCCTCGTATGGATTTTTGAAACCCTCCCGTCTTAAAATTGTTTGAATTGCTTCTGCAACTACAGCCCAATTCTTTTCTAAATCTTCAGCAAATTTATCTTCGTTAATTAATAATTTATTCAATCCTTTCAAGGTAGATTTAAAGCCAATTAGTGTGTGGGCAAAAGGCACACCAATATTGCGTAAAACAGTGCTGTCTGTTAGATCTCTCTGCAGTCTTGAAATTGGTAATTTTCCCGATAAATACGCAAACATGGCATTTGCAATACCTAAATTACCTTCACTATTCTCAAAATCGATGGGATTCACCTTGTGAGGCATTGCACTACTGCCAACTTCTCCCTTTTTTATTTTTTGCTTAAAATACTCCATGGATACATATGTCCAAACATCTTTATTTAAATCAACTATGATGGTATTGATTCTTTTTAGACAATCAAAAAGTGCTGCCATATTATCGTAATGCTCAATTTGTGTCGTTGGAAAGGAATGCTTTAAACCCAATGTTTTTTCTACAAAAGTTGCACCAAAGTTTTCCCAATTAATTTGAGGGTAAGCAACATGATGTGCATTAAAATTACCAGTTGCACCACCAAATTTTGCCGCATTGGGAATCTGTTTTAAAGTATTGAATTGTTCTTCTAGTCTTACAACGAAGACATTAATTTCTTTTCCGAGTCTCGTCGGTGAGGCAGGTTGACCATGAGTTCTTGCTAACATTGGAATATGATTCCATGTTTCAGATAGCTTCTTTAGCGTGTTAAATAGATTTTCATATTCAGGATTATATACTTCTGATAAAGCTTCTTTGATGCTCAAAGGCACTGCTGTATTATTAATGTCTTGAGACGTTAAACCAAAATGAATAAATTCTTTATATGTCGATAAGTTTAATACATCAAATTTTTCTTTTAGGAAGTATTCAACAGCCTTGACATCATGATTAGTGATGTTTTCTATGACTTTTATGGCTTTGGCATCATCACTTGAGAAATTTTGATAAATAGATCGTAAATCGTTAAAAAAAGAATTGTCAAAATTTTTAAGTTGAGGGAGTGGTATTTCACACAAGGAAATAAAATATTCAACCTCGACCAAAACACGATACTTTATGAGGGCCTCCTCTGAAAAATATCGCGATAATGCGCTGGTTTTATTTCTGTAACGACCGTCAACAGGTGAAATAGCATTAAGTTCTGAAATATCCATTTTAAATCTTTTAGAAGAAACAAATATAATTTATTTAGACAAAAGCGAGACGATTGATTGTGAAGTTTTGACTAATTGTTTAAAACTAACAGAGTTTTTAGCTCGGAGAATTTTTAAAAGCTGAAATGATATTAAATTTTTATTTGTTCCATGATAATTTTCTTATTTTTAAGGGAGAAATTTATAAAATGAAAAATGTCAAAATTATAGCCATAGTAGTATTGGTTTTTATTATTGCTCAATTATTTAGTCCGAAAAAAAATAGTGGTGATATCGAGACTGTAGATTTTTTTTTAAACGAGACAGATCCACCTGAAGATGTTCAAGTAATTTTAAAAAACACTTGTTTTGATTGTCATAGTGACCATACAGTATATCCTTGGTATAACACTATTACACCACTTAATTTTTGGATATCGGAGCATATTAATGAAGGTAAAAAACATTTCAATATGTCCCAATCTCAATGGTCAACAGCTTCTTTAAAAAAGAAAGATCATAAGTTTGATGAGTTAATCGAAATGATTGATACTAAAGAAATGCCTCTGAAATCATACACGTGGACCCATACAGAAGCAAATTTAACTGACTTACAGCGTCAAAAAATAAAAGCATGGGCTCAAAAAGTTAGAGAGTCTTATGCTGCCATGACGTTAACTACCAATTAAATGAAAAAACTTTTGATCATTGGTTTTGTATGGCCAGAACCAAAAAGTTCTGCTGCAGGTGTTAGAATGATGCAACTTATAGATTTTTTTTTATCTGAGGGGTATCAAATCACTTTTGCAAGTTCATCATTAAAAGGAGATAAGTCTTTGAACCTTGCGTCTAAAGGTATTCAAGAAAGAAGAATAGAATTAAATAATTCTAGTTTTGATTTGTTTATTTCTAAATTAAATCCAACTGTTGTTTTATTTGATCGTTTTATGATGGAGGAACAGTTTGGTTGGAGAGTTGCTCAACAATGCCCTAACGCGCTAAAAATACTTGATACAGAGGATTTGCATTGTTTAAGAAAAGCACGTGAAGAGGCTTTTAAAGACACTGCCTTGTTAAATCGAGATTATTTGTTTGGAAAAATCGCTAAACGTGAAATTGCAAGTATTTATCGTTCTGATCTAAGCTTAATTATTTCAGAGGCTGAAATGGTTCTTTTAAAAACTTCTTTTGAAGTACCTGAAGCTTTATTGTGTTACTTGCCATTACTAATCAAAAACTTAACTCCTAATGACATTTCCAACCTTCCTTCATTCACAGAACGGAAACATCTTATCACCATTGGTAATTTTTTGCACGCCCCAAATTTAGATTCAGTTATCTATTTAAAAAATAATATTTGGCCGAAGCTTGGAGCGAAATTAAAGAATGTTGAACTTCATGTTTTTGGGGCTTATGCGAATGATCGTGCAAAACAACTTGAAAGTAAGGACAACAACTTTTTTATTCAAGGATTTACACCAGATGTTGATAAGGTCATGCAAAATGCTAAAATATGTCTAGCTCCTTTGCGATTTGGAGCGGGATTAAAAGGTAAGTTTTTTGATGCTATGAAAAATGGCACGCCTTTTATCACAACGTCTATTGGAGCTGAAGGGATATTAGATTTAAAACAAACTTATAACTTTGTTACTGATGATATTAGTGGTATGATTGATTATGTAGTGCAATTGTATAACTCTGAAGAATTATGGGCTTCACAGCAGTCTTTGGGTTTTAATATTTTATCAAAAAAGTTTAATAAAAGCATTCATTTAGCAAAATTATCAGATAAATTGAATCAAATAATTGCGTCCATGCACGAGCATCGTTTATCAAATTTCACTGGGTTAATGCTTCAGCACCACGCGATGCAAAGTACAATGTACATGTCACGATGGATTGAAGAAAAAAATAAATAACAACAATGAAATATTTGTATCATATTGGATGCCTTTTTGTCTTAATGATTAGTTGTCAAGACAATAAAAATATTAACACATTATTGCCCGATCCTCTTCAAGCAGGGTGGAAAGGTGAGAAAGTTTGTGAGGTTCTAGAGGATAATGCCAAAATCCGAGTGCTTAAATGTTCATTTGCGCCCAGTGTAGGACATGAACAGCATCAACATGTACCACATTTTGGGTACACTCTGGCGGGAAGTGAATTTGAGATTACTGAAAATAATAGATCTAGACAGGTGGAGGTTCCTACAGGAACATATTTTGCAAAAGATGAAACAACAACACATCACATTGTAAATATTGGAAACAGAAGTGCACAATTTTTGATTATTGAGTACAAGTAGTTTAAAAACAAGTTGATGAAATTATGTTCGTAGCCCTTGCGCAATCTAAGAAGTAATGTCGTCCCTGATTTATTTTTTTTAATGATGCTCACTTACTTTTTATATCTTTAAAGAAACAACAAACAATCATGATTAACTTCGAAACACCCTTAGATGCTTTTTTGTATTGGGAGAGGAAGATTCCAAACAAGCTTTTTTTAAAACAACCCGTTAATGGTGGTTACGTGACTTACACCTATGCCGAAGCGGGTGTTGAAGTTAGAAAAATTGCACATGCAATCACATCTCATAAGTTGCCTAAACATAGTCACGTTGCATTATTGTCTAAAAATTGTGCTCATTGGATTTTAGCAGATTTGGCAATTATGATTTCAGGCTTTGTGTCGATTCCAATTTACCCGACCCTCAACAGTGTCTCGATAAATCAAATATTAATTCACAGTGAATCAAAACTTATTATCGTTGGAAAATTAGATGATTATGAAAATCAAAAAGAGGGTATTACAGAAATTCCTCGGATCAGTGTAGCTTTATATGGACAATCTGATGGTCAATTGTGGGAGGATATTATTAAAGATACTAACAGTATAGATTACGATCATAAACAACTAGCTAATGATTTGCATACGATTATATACACCTCAGGTACTACGGGCGTTCCCAAGGGAGTTATGCATTCATCAGGAAATCTAATGGTAAGTGCTCGAACTTTGACAAAATTGTTTAATTTACCTCCAAATTTAAAGTTGTTCTCGTATTTACCTTTAGCACATGTTGCTGAAAGGGTTATGATTAATGCGGGTGTTGTACTTGGGGGCACTATCTCATTTACAGAATCACTTGAAACTTTCAGTAAAGATTTAGAACAAACACAACCTCACTTGTTTTTTGCAGTTCCAAGAATTTGGACCAAGTTCAGAGAGAAAATATTGGAATCAATTCCACAAAAAAAATTAAATCTACTTCTTGCAATTCCCATTTTAAAAGACATCGTTAAAAATAAATTAAAACAAAAATTAGGCCTAAAAGAGGCTATGTTTGTTGTGTCGGCAGCAGCTCCAATATCAGCAAGTTTAATTTCATGGTATCGTAAAATTGGAATTACTATTTTCCAAGGTTATGGTATGACAGAAGATTGCTGCGTTTCTCACTTTAACACAAATGAGCACGATAAAATAGGCACCGTCGGTAAAACATTGTACAATGTTCAGGTTAAATTGTCAGCTGAAGGTGAAATATGTGTTAAAAATAATTGTTTGATGAAGGGTTATTTTAAAGAACCTGAAATTACAGCTTCTGTATTTGATCAAGAGGGGTATTTAAAAACCGGTGATATTGGTGAGTTTGATCATGACGGCTTTTTAACCATCACAGGTCGTGTAAAAGATCAATTTAAAACAGATAAAGGAAAATACATATCACCTTCTCACATTGAATTAATGATGTCGAAAAACACGAACATTGAACAAATATGTATTGTTGGTACCGGAATTCCCCAACCAATCGCTTTAATTACATTGAGTGTGTCAGGTGACACAAAAGACAAAGAAGTATTAATATCAAGTTTAGAAGACAGTATTAAATTGGTTAATAGAGGCCTTGAAAAACATGAAAAAATTGAAAAAGTGGTTGTTATGAAAGAGGATTGGAATGTTGCGAATGGATTGACCACGCCAACAATGAAAGTTAAGCGTACTCATATTGAAAAGATACATAAAGCGTATTATAAATCGTGGTTTGATATGAATGAAAGTGTAATTTTTGAATAAATGAAATTATTGTGTTTAGGAGATAGCTTGACTGAGGGGTACGACATTGATATTTCAAAAGGATGGCCAAATTTAATTCATTTGACGTATCATATTGACGTTGTTAACTGTGGAATTTCAGGAGACACAACATTTGGAATGTTATCTCGTTGTGAAAAATTATTGCATGAACATGAGCCAACACATCTTTTGATACTTGGCGGTACGAATGATTTGTGGTTTGGCTTAAAAGATGAACTCATAATGTCCAATATTTATGCAATGGTAGCTCAAGCACGTCACTGTGAAATTCTACCTTTCGTTGGTGTGCTAACACCTTCTTTTAATTTAAATCAGAAGAATATGGTTCACGAAAATTATTCTGAGTGCATTAGAGGCTTTAGAAATAATTTAATAGGTTTTTGTGTCGATAGGGAGTTGTCATACATAGACTTTTCTATCGGTATGCAATCAAATCATTTTCTAGAGGATGGACTGCATCCCAATGAATCTGGACAACTCGTGATGCTGAAAAACACAACGAAGATGATGTCTAAGGAAATTTAGTTTCTATGATATTAGTCATTTGAGTTAAGCATAGTCCTGGTTAATTTTGGTATAAATTTTAAATTTTCCAATATGACTATTAATATCCAGTATGTGCATATGGCTACAAGTGACACGATGAATTCGTATGTTACCAAGAAATTAAATAAACTTCATAAAAAGTATGATTGTATCATTGGAGCTATTGTTCATTTTGAATTAGAACAGAATGCTGATGTTAGGGGTAAAATTTGTAAAATGGAGTTAAGTATGCCTGGACCTAGGTTGTTCGCTTCTTCCAATGAGGAACGTTACGAGGATGCTGTTAAGTATGCAATTAAAGATTTAACCAAACAGTTAAAAAAAAGAAAAGGCCTATTTAAAACGCATTAGAATTTAACTTTTTTTGATATGAAATTTCTAGTCTTTAGGAATTTGAAAATCTCATTTATGGTGATAAGGTTCATTTTTTAAAATAGTAAAGCTTCTGTATAATTGTTCAATGATGAATAATCTCACCATTTGGTGTGAAAATGTCATTTTTGATAAGGACACTTTACCTTTTGCCACTCGACGAAGGTTTTCTGAAAAGCCATAAGGACCACCAATAACAAAAACCAAGTTTTTAATACCTGAGTTCATATGTTTTTGTAGATAAGTTGAAAATCCTACCGAATCGAAATGCGTTCCGTGTTCATCAAGCAAAATCATAATGTCTGAGCTTTTAAGTTTTGATAAAATCAAATCACCCTCTTTTTCTTTTTGCTGCGATTCTGTTAATTTTTTTGATTTTTTTAAATCTGGAATTGTATCGAAACTGAATTTTATGTAATGATTTAGTCGCTTTGTATAGTCGTTTATCAGAATTTGCAACTGTTTACTATCTGTTTTTCCAATGCTGATTAACTTAATTTTCATGTCTTTAAATGTCGCTCCTAATGTGATGAATTTAATTTTTTTTTTTGATCAATGAAGATATTTAAAAATAAATCAATTTTTTAGTAAATGATTGAAGAAATGTCTGAAATTAATAACAAGGCGACATTTAATAATTATCATAATAAAAAGTCTGATTACTTTATAAATTTGTGATACCAATAAGTATTTTAACTTAAATTAGCAGTTATGATATCTCAACTGGAATTTGATAAAGAAATTGATCTAATTATCGCGAATGCTATACGCGAGGATATTGGTGACGGTGATCATACCTCGCTCGCATGCATACCTAAAACAGCACATGGAAAAGCAAAGTTGATGGTAAAGGAGGCCGGAATTATTGCTGGTGTTAATTTCGCTAAACATGTTTTTAACTATGTTGATAGTTCATTGTCCATCAATATTATTATTAATGAAGGAGTATTTGTAAATGAGGGAGACATCGTGTTTTATGTTGAGGGAGCATCACAATCTATATTGAGAGCAGAACGCCTCGTTTTAAATGGAATGCAAAGAATGAGTGCCATCGCAACAAAAACAAACGTCTTTGTCAATCTTTTACATGGCACAAAAACAAAAATATTAGATACTCGAAAAACAACACCTGGTATCAGAGCTCTTGAAAAATGGGCTGTTAGTATTGGTGGAGGTGAAAATCATAGATTTGGATTGTTTGACATGATAATGCTTAAAGATAATCACATTGATTTTTGCGGGAGCATTACAAAGGCAATTATCAATACGCAACAGTATTTGAAAAATACTAACAAAGATTTAAAAATTATTGTTGAGGCAAGAAGCTTAGGTGAGATTGAAGAAATTTTACGTTGCGAAGGAGTCTTTAGGATTTTAATTGACAATTTTAGTGTAACAGACACTGTAAAGGCAGTAAAAATGATAGGAAATAAATGTCTTACAGAGTCTTCTGGAAATATTGATGAAACAACAGTGAGAAAGTACGCTGAATGTGGTGTGAATTATATTTCCTCGGGAGCATTGACCCATTCTGTACACAATATGGATTTAAGTTTGAAAGCTATCTAAATGAGTAGACAAGTTGAAGATAAATTGATTAAGATGCCTATTATTAAAGAGGTTGTCAAATTTTTAAAGTCTATTCGATTGCCAGGTTTTGAGGGGTTATCTATTTATGATCTCTCCGAAATGTACATTAAAGGAATTATACTTGGAACCCTTAATATTCGTGCAAGTGCCATTTCATTTAGTTTTTTTATGGCTTTATTCCCTTTTTTACTATTTATTTTAATTTTAATTCCACACATTCCAGTGACTGGTTTTGAGAACGATTTTTTATTGTTTTTAGAGTCTTTTTTACCTCCAACTACGACAGATTTTTTTTTAAAAAATATTTTTGAAAATATAAGTGGTGGGAGTGTTATTTCTTCAGTTTTTGTTCTTTCAATTTTATTAATGACAAATGGCGTAAACGCTGTTTTTTCAGGATTTAAAAACTCATATCATAAACAATTGAATCGCAATATATTCAAACAATATATCTACGCTTTAGGTGTTGCAGTAATACTTGCGCTTTTGTTAATTTTCACTGTAATTGTATTAACAGCTTTTCAAGTATCTGTTATTCATCCATTATTTGAAAATTTAGAAAGTCAAGGAATAACAGAGTCAAATACCGAATTATTTTGGGTTATTTTTTCAAAATATTTTTTTTCGCTAGCCATGTTGTATCTTGGAACTTCTTTACTCTACTATTTTGGCACGGTAGATAGAAAGATTTCTAAATTTTTTTCAGCAGGAGCGCTCTTTACAACAATTCTGATAATCGTAAGTTCTTATTTATTTGGCTTGTACATCGAAAATTTTGGGCAATACAATAAATTGTATGGATCTATTGGCGCATTATTGGTGTTAATGTTTTATTTGTGGCTTAATGCTAATATATTATTGCTTGGCTTTGAACTGAATGTGACTCTGAGAACATTAAAGAGAGCACATCAAAAAGTAACCAAATAAATGATGTATTTCACAGATGTCATTTTACCTATACCTTTAGAGAAGCTCTTCACTTATGCCATTACAGAAGCTGAGTCTTCGTTCCTAATACCTGGGATGCGTGTTGCAGTTCCTTTCGGAAAACAAAAAATATATACAGCAATAGTTCATAAAGTTCATCAAAATGCACCACATGCATATACGGCAAAATCTATCCATCAAATTTTGGACAAAGCTCCTGTAGTAACCTTAAATCAATTGAAGTTATGGAGTTGGATTTCTAAATACTACCTATCAACGTTAGGAGAGGTGCTAAGAGCCGCTATGCCAAGTTCATTTTTACTTGAAAGTGAAACAATTATATCACTAAATAAACAAAAGATTTTTGATACTCATAATTTAAAAGATGATGAATTTTTAATTTATGAGGCTTTATCACATCAAAGTGTCCTCAAAATTAAGGAAGTCAATGATATTTTAGATAAAAAGAATTGTTTACCAACTGTAAAGAAACTTCTTGATAACCAAATTATTAGCTTGAAGGAGGAATTGTATGAGCGCTATCAGCCAAAAAGAATCAGATATGTGCGATTAAATGAGACATATCATTCCGGTAAAAATTGCGAAGATCTATTAAATTCATTACACAAACGCGCTACAAAACAAAGAGATGTTATCATGACTTATTTCATGATAATTTCAATGTCAAATGCTCCTGTGAAGGTGTCAGAATTAAAACTAAAAAGCAAAGCCACATCGTCCCATATAAAATCATTAATTAATAAAAATATTTTTCAAGAGTATTTTTTGGATGTCGATCGGGTTTCATTTGCAAATACTCAAGTAGAACCGTCAAAAAAATTGAATAAAAGTCAAACCAATGCATTAAACAACTTAATTACGTCGTTTAAAAATCACAATGTGACCTTATTGAAGGGAGTAACTTCTTCCGGTAAAACCGAGGTTTATGTGAAACTCATTGAAGCATCTTTAAAAAATAATCAACAAATACTTTATTTAGTTCCTGAAATAGCTCTCACCTCACAACTTGTAAATCGTTTGAAGCACTATTTTGGAAATCAAATTGCCGTGTATCATTCGAGGTATACTGGCAGTGAACGTATCGAAGTTTGGAACCAAGTTTTAAAAAACTCAGAGAAAGCGAAAGTGGTTTTAGGTGCGCGTTCTTCTGTTTTTTTACCGTTTAGTAATTTGGGCCTCGTTATTATTGATGAGGAACACGAGTCTTCATACAAGCAATTTGATCCTTCACCACGTTACCATGCACGAGATGTAGCGATAGTTTTAGCATCGTTGTTCAAAGCAAAAACCATTTTAGGAACTGCCACCCCCAGTATTGAAAGTTATTACAATGCTACAGTTGCAAAAAAATATGGGTTTGTTGAAATGAATGTGCGTTATAACAACGTTTTAGCGCCTGAAATACAATTAGTTGACCTTAAGGATAAGTATAAGCGTAAACGAATGACAGGGCATTTTAGCGATTCCCTGTTAGAGGAAATTAAGAATACTATAGATGGTTCTCAGCAAGTAATTTTATTTCAAAATAGGCGTGGTTTTTCACCAATTGTGGAATGTGAAACTTGCGGTCACTCGTCTCAATGTCCAAATTGTGATGTTAGTTTAACATTTCACCGATTTAAAAATGAGTTGCGATGTCATTATTGTGGTTACAACATGATAATGCAAAAATCTTGTCAAGCTTGTGGTAGTGCTTCACTTAACAAAAAAGGATTTGGGACAGAACAAATACAAGAGGAAATTTCATCACTACTTCCAGATGTAAAGGTTTCTCGAATGGATTTAGATACCACGAGAGGAAAACATGGACATGAAAAGATTATAACAGCTTTTGAAAATAATGAAATAGATATTTTGGTAGGAACTCAAATGCTTACAAAAGGATTAGATTTTAGAAATGTCGGTCTTGTCGGAATTATGAATGCAGACAATCTACTCAATTTTCCTGATTTTAGAGCTCACGAAAGAAGCTTTCAATTAATGCACCAAGTAGCTGGTAGGGCAGGTAGAACGTCAAATCAGGGTAAGGTTCTAATTCAAACGTACAATCCTTTTCATAAAATCTTGCAACAAGTGTCAATGAATGACTACGAGGCCATGTTTCATGAACAATTTATTGAGCGACAGAATTACAAATACCCTCCTGTTTACAGAATCATAAAAATAACGATTAAACATAAAGATTATCAAAAAGTTAATTTAGGAGCTGAGTGGTTGGCAACTTCATTACGACAGTTATTTAATCCATATGTATTAGGTCCGGAATTCCCACCTGTTTCGAGAATACGTAATCAATACCACAAAAATATTCTATTGAAAATACCAGAGAAACAGTCTTTAAACAAAACAAAAGAAGCTATTCTTAAAATAAAAAATAGCTTCTTGAGTATTAAAAGTTTTCGTCCTATTCGAGTTTTAATAAATGTAGACAACTACTAAAACTAGATATTGTTTAGGGCATCAACAAGTAGTGTTTTTTTGTTTCTACTTAAGGGGATTTCGTACGACCCTACTTCAACATTTTTGCTATTGAAGCGATCTATTTTATCAAGATTTACTATGTAAGATTTATGAATTCTTAAAAATTTACCTTCAGGTAGTTCAGCTTCGAAAGCTTTCATAGTCGATAGAACAACAAGACTGTTTTCTTCCGTCACTAGTTTTACATAATCACCAAGCGCTTCTATCCATTTAATATCTTTTATATAGACTTTTCGCTTTTTAAGGTTACTTTTTACAAAAATATGTTCACCATCTGTTTCTTGAAAGTCAAGGGTCAACTTATGTTGTTCCATCGCTTTTTCTACAGCGGTATTAAATCGTTCTCTTGTTATCGGTTTTTGCAAGTAGTCTGTAGCATCATAGTTGAAAGCTTTGAATGCATATTCCGTTTTACCTGTTACAAAAATAATTTGGGGTTTATTATTTAGTACGTCAAGTAATTCGAAACCATTTAATACTGGCATTTCGATATCAAGAAAAATTAAATCGACCTTATGGGTATTCAGGCCATTTTTGGTTTCTAGAGCACTACTGTATTCTGCAATCAAATTAAGTGAGGAATGATTCTCTATTAATTTGACTATAGATAAGCGCTGGATTGCAGAATCGTCTACAACAACACAATTTAAAGTCATAACATTATCGTTTTTAGGTTAAGATATCGACAATAGTACAAAAAATTCGGACAAAAACCAAAAAACATCGTTAAAGTGTTGATTTTAACATAATATTAACAAATACAGAATTTAAAGACTTAACCTGTAAAAATGTTGTCTAAAAGATTTATAATACATATTTTTGCAGCCATTTTAACAAATAAATCAAATTTATGAATCATTATGAAACTGTTTTCATCTTAAATCCCGTTTTATCTGAAGATCAGATAAAGGAAACAGTAAAGAAATACGAAGATCTTCTTGTTTCTAAAGGTGCTAAGATGATATCAAAAGAAGATTGGGGCTTGAAAAAATTAGCTTATCCAATCCAAAACAAAAAAAGTGGTTTTTACCATTTATTCGAGTTTACCATTGACGGTGAACACATTAACCCATTAGAGGTTGAATTTAGACGTGATGAGCGTTTTATGCGTTATTTAACGGTCAAACTAGACAAGCATGCTGTGTCATGGGCTGAGCGAAGAAGAGTTAAACTAAAAGAAAAAGCGTAATTATGTCAAGTATAGAACAACAAGCTAAAGGAAAAAAAGATGGTGAAATTAGATATCTAACACCATTAAACATTGAAACAAACAAGAAGAAAAAGTATTGTATGTTTCAAAAAACAGGTATTAAATACGTTGATTACAAAGACTCTGACTTTTTAATGCGTTTTATTAATGAACAAGGCAAATTATTGCCAAGACGTTTAACAGGAACATCATTAAAATATCAAAGAAAAGTCGCTGTCGCAGTAAAGAGAGCTCGCCATTTAGCCCTCATGCCTTACGTTACAGATTTATACAAATAAAAATATTATAACATGGAACTTATTTTAAAACAAGACGTCGAAGGACTAGGATTTAAGGACGACATTGTAACAGTTAAGAACGGTTATGGTAGAAATTATTTAATTCCAAATGGGAACGCTGTATTAGCAACCTCATCAGCAAAAAAAGTGCTTGCTGAAAATTTAAAGCAACGTGCTTTTAAAGAACAAAAGATTGTTGATGATGCTAATAAGGTGGCCGATGCGATAAAAGCATTAGAGATAAAAATTGCGTCAAAGGTAGGAACAGGAGACAAGTTGTTTGGATCTGTAAACAATATTGATGTATCTGAAGCCCTTTCAAAAGAAGGCCAGGATATTGATAAGAAATTTATCACAGTGATAGGTGGTAATGTTAAACGTTTAGGAAAATACAACGCAGTAGTCAGATTACACAGAGAGGTGACAATAGATTTGCCTTTTGAAGTTATTCCTCAACCATAATCAAACAATGTCAATTTACAATATAAACCGTTTAGATTATTCTAAACGGTTTTTTTAATTTTGCGATTATGATTCGGTTTTTCATATTATTGTCACTTTCTTTAATTCTCACCTGTAAAAATAAACCAAGTGAAACTCTTAAAGATACTCAACAGGGTGCTTTTTCAGAAAGTTTATTAAAAAAGTTTAGGTACACTGAAAACAATGATGCTGCAATCATTAGCGTTCACCGTGGTGGTTCAAAACTAATTGGCTATCCCGAAAATTGTTTAGAGACATTAAAGTATGTTAATGATAGTATTTCAGCAATTTTTGAAATTGATGTTTCAAAAACTAGTGATGATGTTTTGGTATTAATGCATGATAAAACTCTTGAAAGAACTACTACAGGAATCAATGCTCTAATAGATTATTCATTTCAAGAGCTACAAGGACTTAATCTTGTTGATGATTTTGGTAATGAAACCAATTTTAAAATTCCAAAATTTGTTGACGTTTTGCGATGGGCAGTGGATAATGAGGTCATTCTTACTGTAGACACGAAGCGTGGTGTTGATATTACTAAAATAATTGCGATGATAGAGCAAGAAAAGGCTGTAGGTGTTGCAATTATAATTACCTACAATGTTGCACAAGCCTTACAAGTTTTTGAATTAAACCCTAATTTGTTGTTATCAGTATCTGCAAGAAACTTGGAGGAATTAAATCGATTGATGGATTCGGATATTCCAACACAAAATATGCTTGCATTTACGGGTACACGTTTATCTCCTATTTTATTCTATGAGAAATTACATGAGCTTGGCGTTAAAATTATTTTGGGAACTCTAGGGAATTTAGATAAAATGGCAGCTGCAAAAGGAGATAGTTTATATATGAATTGGCGTAAAATGGGTGTAGATGTCATCGCTACAGACAGACCTTTCGAAGCAGCGAGAGTTCTGAGTTATTCTGAGCATCATCAAATAGAATCACTCTATTAATTATTATTATGAAGTACACACGATTAACAAAAGAGCAATTTGAGGAAATGCAACAAGAATTTATTAATTTTTTAGCATCTCAGTCTATTACTGCTGACGAATGGCAGACGATAAAAACTAATACACCTGATGTAGCTGATCAAGAGTTGGATGTTTTTAGTGATTTAGTTTGGGAAGGTGTTTTGAACAATGTAATTTATCTAGAAAACATTTCACAAAAGCACATGTATTTATTTTATTTTGAAGAAAAAAGAATCCACTTAATTGGAGTGAAAATTATATCTGATAGCATGAATTTAATGACTCAAGAAGGCTTTTCGTGGCTGCGTGAGAATTTAATGAATGACTCAGTGGAAATTTTTGAGTCGAAAAAAGATTATTCTAAGGATAAACAAATGGATAAGTTTACGCTCATACAGCAAGGTGCCGCAATAACAAAAGGAGAATTATATAAGTATTTTGATAAACTAGTTAGTTAGGTTTACAAAAAAGTAAGATATTTGTGATATAACTAGGGAAATGGCAAAGACACCAAGTATTCCAAAAGGGACTAGAGACTTTAATCCACAAGAGGTAGCAAAACGTAATTATATAAGAAATACCATTACGTCAAGCTTTCAGCATTTTGGATTTCAACCTATAGAAACACCAAGTTTTGAAAACTACGATACCTTAATGGGAAAATATGGTGATGAGGGAGATCGGTTAATTTTTAAAATATTAAATTCTGGTGATTATTTGAGTAAAGTTGATTCAGCTCTTTATGAATCGAAAAATTCTAATTTTTTAACTTCTAAAATTGCTGACAAGGCGTTAAGATATGACTTGACTGTGCCGTTTGCTCGTTATGTGGTTCAGCATCAAAATGACATAAGTTTTCCATTTAAACGATATCAAGTACAGCCCGTATGGCGAGCAGATAGACCACAAAAAGGACGTTTTCGTGAATTTTACCAGTGTGATGCTGATGTTGTAGGCTCTAAAAGTTTACTACAAGAGGTTGAATTTATTCAATTATATGATGATGTTTTTGATAAATTGGGATTAAAACATGTTACAGTAAATATCAACAACAGAAAAATCTTATCGGGTATAGCCCAAGTTATTGGTGCCCAAGAAAAATTAATAGATTTTACAGTAGCACTTGACAAATTAGATAAAATAGGTGAGGAGAAAGTAAAGCAAGAAATGCTAAACAAAGGCATAGATCAAAAAGGTATTGATAAATTGCAGCCCTTGTTTGAATTGCAAGGTTCCTTTGATGCTCAAATTGACAATCTCAAAATAATGCTTGCAAGTTCTGAGGAAGGACTTGAAGGTATTAAAGAGCTCAGTTTTATTTATTCTGTAATTAATTCTATTGGCTTAAAGTCCATATCTCTGCGATTAAACTTGACGCTGGCACGTGGTTTAAATTACTACACTGGTGCAATTTTTGAAGTGTCCCCGCCGCCCAGTGTTACCATTGGTTCCATTGGGGGTGGAGGTAGGTATGATGACCTCACAGGTATTTTTGGACTGAAAAATGTTAGTGGTGTTGGTATTAGCTTTGGTTTGGATAGAATTTATTTAGTTTTAGAGGAATTGAACTTATTTCCTAAAACTGTTTCAAATAATACTGATGTATTATTTATCAATTTTGGTGACAAAGAAGCACTATTTGCTTTGAAGACAATCAATATGTTGAGACAGAAAGGTTTTAATGTTGAATTATATCCTGATAAGGTTAAAATGAAAAAGCAAATGACCTATGCAAACAAAAGAAATATCCCTTTTGTGGTTTTGATTGGTGACGAGGAACTGAAAACAGAAACTTTTGCTCTAAAAAAGATGATTTCCGGAGAGCAAACTAAATGTAATTTCTCTGAAATGATTGATCTTATTAAGAAATAAATCTCTCTACTTTACGATTATTTTTTTAGAAGCTATTCCACTTGAAGTGTTTAATTTAATGATGTAAGCACCTGAACTTAATTCATTTAGTCTTATTTCTTGATAATTTTGATTTGAAACAATTTTAATATTTTGAATCGATTGACCTAAAAGATTCATCACTTGTAAAGCATTAATGTCTTTGTATAATGGATTTACAATGACAATACTTTTTATATTATTTGAGTAATAAACATCAACATTATCAGTAAGGACTTTATTGGTAATGTTTAATGTATTTTGATTACTAAATGTAATTTCAAAACGTTCTAAATATTCTCCAGCTGGCAGAAAGATATCATAATTTTGTTCAGATAAGTTGTGATAAATATTTAATATTTTATCGTGAAGATATACACTTGTTTCTTCAGGGGCATTCGTCAATGCATCCAAAACAAAACTATTTAGACCGTCAGAGTCAGTGTAAACACCAATGGGGAGAATCGTTTGGTTATCAATGAGGTCAGTCCCTTGTATCGCAAATCTTTGGTCATTAATTAACCAAAACATATCATCTAACTGTGTTTCCTGCATCATCCCATCGTACCCCCAATCAATACCAGTAGAAGCATTACTATCTTCTGTAACGAGTAATTGTCTTCTGATCGTGTTAGTTGAGTTAAACCCAATTCTTATTTTTAGTCGAGTATCTTCTGAGGTTGTTACATTATTTGCTTGATTGTTCGCGTTAGGTGTGATTTCTGAATCACTGAATTCATCATTCATTTCTACAAATGTTGAATTTCCACTACTTTCTTTATGAAATATTCTTTGACCGTTATTAAAGTTAATAGTACCTCCATCTTCATCCCCCAAGACAAAAAAACCTTGGCTAACAGGAATATAGTTGCCTGGTAATTTAATTGGTGTTCCGCCGGTACCTACCTCTGGATGATTTGATCCTTCTGTGGCAGCAGTTGTGGCCCCAGATAAATTTAGCAAATGGTATCCACCCTGATATTCTCTAAGCACATGTGAACCACCTCCCCAATGTTCCCAAAAATACAAGGTTCCTGTAATAGATGCGCTATTATCATTGATAAACTCGTAAGCATTTATTGCAGAAGGATAGGGGTTTCCAATTAAATAATTTTTACCCGCTCCAATCGTAATATCCACATCACCATTGTTAGGTTTACCACTAAACACATAGTTTTGTTCTTCAGTAATGGCACCAGACCCGGGGCCTTTCATGGTAAAGCCTTCACCAGTGTTTATAGTTCCATTACTTTTTACGTGTTGCCAAGCGTCGTAATCACCTTCATCACCATTTACAAATTTCCACATCCAGTAATCAGCTAGTGTAATGGGGGTTCCTGAAGAACCATTATAGCTACTAGATGTAAAGTTAATATCTAAATCTTCATCTTTCAAAACATCTGAAATGCTATAATTGTGATTAGTAACTCCTGAGTCTGTCGTTCCAACTGGAGATGACCAATAATTGTAGGTGTAGGTATCCGCTGTTCCTTGTTGATCTCTTTCTAATTTTCCTGAAGCACCAACAACTAAGTCACTATCAATGGTTTGTATTAATTGTGATTCTCCCTCCAAATCAATATCACCATCTAATTCAAGATAATGACTCACAATTAATCCATTTCCTGTTTGGGCACCATTGTCACCATTTACCGTTAACTTTTTGTTATTATTAATAATTAATCCTAATACTGTTCGATTATTATCTTTGTATAGCGGAATTAGACTGGAATTTGTATTATCTAAGGTTACATCATGATTTATTTGAACAATATTGTAATCCATGGTCAACTTATCACTATCGTTTGGTTCATCTTCATATAAATAGGAAACAACGCCGGGTAAATATTGAACATCTCCATTTTCCCATGTGGCTGAATCATCCCAGTTTCCAGTACCTCCAGATGTCGTTTTGTAGGGAAGTGGTGCAGTTTGTTCATCAAGATTACTGTAATTAATCATGGATGCATCATTGCCACTATTTGACTCATCTTTGATACTTCCAAATACCAAGGTACTCATGGGGTAGTAACCGATTAAATTATTCCATGGGATGTCATCAATATCATTTTTGGTGGTCTCAGATGGCAGAATTTTACCATCAACATTTAAAGATATGTTTTGCTCAATTTCCTGATTCATGATATACTGAATTTGATTCGCAGATAATGGTACGTCCCATACGCGAACTTCGTCAATGCTCCCACGCATTTTTTGCTGTCTATTTATGTGATGAGCAGCACCAATTATAAAATGAGAATCTGAAGGCATCGTCATTGGAGATAACGGAACTCCTTTATCTGCTAAATAATCATCACTGTCGTAGACAGGAATTCCATCAATATACAATACAGCCTCATTTTCACTAAAATCATATGTCGCAGCAACATGATGCCATTCATTTTCTGGAATACTCTCCTTAGTTTGTAAAATACTATTAGCAGTATCTGAAGGATTTCTCCATACCATTCTAAATTTATTAGATTGGTTTATTCTAAAAGCATAACCATGGGTATAAGTATCTCCACCAGGAAGGTTTTCATTAAAATAATTTCTTTTAGAGACAATATCAAATTTATTTTGCCCTATGTCACGTTTAATCCATGCACTAATCGTAAAATCTGAGTTGTCTAAATCATTAACATTACCAGCATCTAGATAAGTATCTGTACTTCCAGTATTGTTAAAATAGGCTGACCGGCCATTGTTGAGCGATACCTGAGAGGTAGAACCAAATGTAATGTATTTGGTGCCCTCAAAATAAAATTCTGTTTCTAGTTCTGAACCAACATTATCCATTGTTACAGAAGTAACATTGGTACTAAAGTTAGCATCATCTGATACCACCATCACATATATTGGTCCACCAGTATTCGTGGATGACACCATAGATTCCGGGATAGAAAGTTTAACAGTAGGAACAGAATCTTTTATGACAATTTTCCATTTTTGAGATATCGGTGTAACACTTGAAATACTGCTAGCCCCACTACCAAAATCTTTTGTAATTGGTGAATCTGGAGTAGTGCCTCCGTTATTGTTACCCCACATTAAAAATGTTTTATCTGCAAAAAACTCACTCGTATTTTGGGTGTTTGTGGTTTCTATGGTTTTAATACCTATTGTTAAATCGTCATTCGTATTAATCGATTTTGATTGCTTTTGTTCAAGTTCAGAGGTGTCATCCCTACCAATTCCAGTAACGTTATAATTGAATGCATCATCAGTAGCATTGCCAGTATCTACATCCCAAATCACCGTACCATCTGAATCTATGTAATCCAAAGAAGAGCCATTGACTCCGAGAGTAATTCCATATTTGACAGCTAGATATGATTCAATTTTTTGTCGTTCTGATTGAGATATTTTGTGATTATAAATAATAAGTTCAGAAATGTCTCCTTGCCATCGTGTCGTAGGGTCAGAAGGTGTTGAGCCAATATTTGCATCCATTGTTCCCGAGAGTGTGTTTGCATTTGTGTTTGATGCTGGTAAACTTTGCAGGACACCATTAATGAAAAGTCTGCTTTTTTTGTTTTCTAGGTGCCTGTAATTCACTAAATAAGGAATTCCACTTGACACATTTGTAATATTATTCGTGACTATTCCCGAAGAAGTTCCAGTGCTGTCTGTGTACCGTCCTTCGAGAGTGTTGCTATTTAACTGTTTCATCTCAATAGAACCATTGGTGCCATTGTCGAGATGTAATAAACTCTTTGTGGAGTTGTTACTCCCATCGGTGATAGCAAAAACTGTCATGACACTATTCGCCACTATTGAAGATTTTAATTCATGATTAGAACCATCGAAATTTATAATTGGATTAAAATTAATGCCACCTTGATAATACGTTGGTCTTTTGCTATTAGTTATTTGAATAGCATGATTAGCATTAACAGTGTTGTCCAGCCATCTTTTTACGTCATCACTGTCTTCGGCTGAGTCAGAAATATCTTCTTCGACACCGTAATTTGCTTTTAACCATAATTTTAAATCAGTATTGATACCACCAGGCGATTGTGTATGACCAAATGATAAATAAAAAAAGAGTATGACAAATTTGCCATAATTTCTGCGCAGTTGAAAAGTTTTCATTTGTTAAGTTTTTGTTTGGGACTAACTTAAAGAGCCAATATTAGTAAAATATTCTATAAAGAGCAAAAAAAATCGATGAAATGCATTATTTTATAAATGTACAATGGTTTAGTTCGTTTAAACACTAGTGCCTACTGGTTGTCTAACATTAAAAGTTAAATAATCGACTAAAAGCTTTTATCTTCGACAAAATACATTATATTTGACTGAAATTTAATTTTAATAGTAACCTAATTTATCCCAGGAAATGAGACGAACTATTATTTATATGTCCTTGCTTTTCATATTGTTAAGCAAGAGATCCCAAGCCCAATCTCCTAATATTATTGTTATTATTGCTGATGATATGGGATGGAATCAAGTAAGTAGTGATAAAACAACTTCGATCAACGGAACTAGCTATCCAAGTGACTTTTTTGAAACTCCTAACATTGACAATTTGGCGTCAGAGGGAATTGCCTTCCCAAATGCTTATGTTAATGGTGCAAATTGTGCGCCAACCAGAGCGGCAATCTTAAGTGGACAATATGCCGCTAGGGATCACAATAATATTTTTACGGTGGATATTGGGGGTGATGGGTTAAATAGAGGAAATACTGCTGCTAACTCAACTCTTATCGGTCCTGAAATGGGAATAAATTCAAATAATTTAGATGAAATTCCCAGTTCGGCAATTACCATTGCAGAGACACTAAAGGCTGCTGAATATACAACTGCTCATTTTGGAAAGTATCATGTTGGTGAATACGAAAATGAAGACTCATTTAACAATGCCCCCAAAGATCAAGGATTTGATTTCAATTATGGAGGAGGAACAGATGGAGGTCCTGGTTCGGGAGGATATTTTGCTACTAGTGCGTCTCCGTATACGTTTAATGATAATGTTGGACTTGAATTAGACGTCTTTGCAGATCCTTATTCCGAAGTAGAGTCAATGGAATTATCAATTGATCATGACAATTATCCTTTAACTGGAACACCAAAGCATGTAACTGATGCACTGGTTGAAGCAGCATTTGATTTTATGGATAACCATAGTAGTGATCCTTTTTTTATGCATTTTAGTAATTACGCCATACACGGTCCTTTTAATCCACAGGATGCACGTGTAGATTTACGAGCAAAATATAATGACAAAGAAACCAATACCACCATCAGTATTTATAACCATGATTCTAAACCAGGCCAAGCAGCTTTGGCCGAAGGTATGGACCAAGCTATTGGTAGATTAGTGCAGTACCTTAAAGATACCGATGATCCGAGACGACCAGGGCATAAGTTGTCAGAAAACACGCTTGTTTACTTTATCTCAGATAATGGAGACGCAATTAAACGAAGTGTAAATTTTCAAGAACAATCGCCTTTAAAAGGAATGAAAGGGGAGTACTACGAAGGAGGAATACGTAATGTTACTTTTGTGTGGTCTGAGGCATCTTGGTTGGCAAATAAAGGTACTGTAAATGAAACACCTATCATTGCATTTGACATTTATCCTACCTTAGCTGAGGCGGCAAATACATCTTTACCCGAAAATTATGATATTGATGGTCAAAGTCAATGGCAAATGTTAACCACAGGAGCATTAATGACACGAGAGAGTTTATTCTGGCACCATCCTGGATATCTTATTGATTCAAAAAGGGATTCGAGACCTGTTACGGTAGTGAGAAAAGGAGCTTATAAGCTCATGCATTTTTATGAAACTAGTGAGTATGAATTGTACGATTTATCATCAGATTTAAATGAAGCGACCAATCTACTACCAACCAATAATCAAGACATTATAAATTTAGCTAATGACTTGATTGCAGATATGAGAGGTCATTTGATAGAGACATCTGCTCCAATGCCAACCTATAGAAATGGAGGTGGTTCTGTTCCATATCCAAATTTTCTAGTTAAGACTTCCAGTTGTGTTGCTATTGATAGTCCAACTGCTTTTTGGGATTTTGATACAGGAAATAATACAAATGACACCACAGGCAATGATAATAATTCTGTTTCTTCAACTGTAGATGTAAAATACAGTACGACTGATTTCAAGGAAGGAGATCGATCAATAGTTTTTGATGGCGCCACTAGTATAGAATATTCAAATGCTGAGGAATCATTTTTAAGAGGTGAAATTTCTGAACGAAGCGTTTCTGTATGGATCAAACCGAGTAATCTTATTGGAGTGCAAAATATTTTTGATGAGGGAGGCACCTCCAAAGGTATTGCACTCAGGTTAAATAATAATAATTTGGAACTTGTTGTCAGGTCTAGTACTGCTACTTTTGTTGAGTTAGACACGGTATTTCCAAGTGATGACGAGTGGCATCATATCGCTTTTATTTATGATGGAAGAAATACAAGTAACCAAAATGTAACCTTGTATCTCGATGGGGTGTCAGTAGCTTCAATTACAAATTCCATTCCTGAGCTTATTGGAAATCACAGTGGTAGTGGTATTGGCGGTAGAATAGGAGGAGGAGATAGTTTTGGAAACACAGAAAATAATTTCTTTAAAGGAAAAATGGATGCATTTGCTGTGTATGATAATGTGCTATCCGGTTCAGCTATTGAAAATGCTGTTCAAACATTTTATTATGATGCAGATGAAGATGGATATGCGAGTTCAAAAGTGTTAAGTTGTTCAAATCCTGGTCCAGGATTCAATTTAACAGAGTTGTCATTAGGTGATTGTGATGATAGTTCTAATCAAATTTACCCCAATGCAATAGAGTTGCCTGATGGCCTTGATAATGACTGTGATGGTCTAGTAGATGAAGAAATAGTATATGAATTTAATGACAGTTGGTCTCCTGTCGACGTGAACGGTTTTCAAACAGATGCCTCGATTATCATAACCTCGGGTGATGCCATAATTAATCAAAACACGTCATCTAATTCTATCACAATAAACCCAGGTTCGAGCTTAACACTGGATGCAGGAATTAATATCACCACAAAAGAAGCAGCACTTGGCTTAACTTTAGAATCAACCTCGAGCACGTATTCAAGTTTATTTATAGAAGGTAGAGTTTCTGGTAATATTTTTTATAAACGCTATGTAAATGCGTACACTGATGACGGTGTTAGTAATGATAATGATTTGGTGTCTGCACCACTGACAGGCCAAACCTTTGGTGATTTTGCTGTGGCCAATTCCAATCTTTTTGAAAACCCAAGTGTTCCCACTGAAAAAGCTTTTGCCCCTTTTGATAAGGCATCTGGTAGCTACATCAATTATGATACCTCTGTAAATGCCAGTACCTTGATCACAGCAGGAACAGGCTATCGTGCCGCTTCTTCAGATGGTGACACGTTTATCTTTACAGGAACGGTAGAAACTGGTAATGTTTCATTAAATATTACAGATTCAGGTGCTGCTTATGCAGATTGGAATCTGATTGGTAATCCATACCCATCGTATGTAGATCTCTCGGCTTTTTTAAATCACGAAGTCGCTAGTGGCGTTAAAAACATCGATCTTTTAGAAGCAGCCTCTGGAGTGTATGGTTATGACGGCGACCTTTCTAATGGTTGGGATATCATTACGCTAGCCAATGTTGGCACACGACTTCTTGCGCCAGGACAAGGGTTCTTTGTCGCAGCAGATGCAGATGATGTTGCAGCGTATGATCTTGAGTTTACACCCTCCATGAGAACTACAGGATCGGATGATGACTTTATAGTGGGTCGTAATTCAAATCCACTCACTTTTTTAGAACTCAACACCAGTACCATCAATGCTAGTTACAACACCTCATTTTATTTTAATGACACTGCTACTAGTGGCTTGGACGCAGGGTATGATGCTGTTTTATGGGGAGATGCTATTCCAGACTTTAGTATTTATTCACATCTCGTAGAAGACAACACAGGCGCCCCCATGGCTTTACAAGCTTTGGCTAGCACTGATGTTTCAGATAGTACGGTTCCACTCGGGGTCGTTGCTAATGCCGGAGAAGTATTAACCTTTAGTATTAGTGATCTCAATTTACCTACAAACATCAAGGTTTATTTAGAAGACACTGTTACCAGTGCGATAACCTTACTCACAGAACAAGACTATAGCTTAACACCTACTGTGAATCTCACTGGAACTGGACGATTCTTTTTAAGATTTTCGGATAGTGCTTTATCTCTTGCAGACAGTCAGATAGAGACAATCCAAATATATAAAGACCAAACACAGAAAACAGTCTTCATCAATGGGTTATTAACACAACCAACTATTGGCTACGTTTATGACCTGCAAGGACGTGTGGTGCAATCAAAAGCATTAGAAGCAAATAGAGTCTCACAACAAATGGATGTCAGTAGGCTGAGCACTGGTATTTATCTTGTAACCATCACCAACAATCAAAACAGATACACCAAAAAAATTGTAGTCAATTAAAAATGATTTTTTAATATTGGTAAAGAGTCTCTTATAAGAAGAAAAAACCTTTGAATATAATTCAAAGGTTTTTTTATTGTAGCGAGAACGAGATTTGAACTCGTGACCTCTGGGTTATGAATCCAACGCTCTAACCAACTGAGCTACCTCGCCATCTTATTGCGGCTGCAAATATAAAAACAAAATCATTGTTAGCAAATACTAAATCCCTAAATAATTTTTGAAAAGTAAAAATTTAATGTATATATTACCGCCCAAAATAAAATCATATGGACGATAAAACTAAATTTGAACTAGAGTTTCCAATTCATGCATCGCCTCAATTATTGTATCAATACATTTCGACTCCATCAGGCTTATCTGAATGGTTTGCTGATAATGTCAATTCTCGTGGTGAAATGTTCAAATTTATATGGGATGGAAGTGAAGAACAGGCAAAGTTAATCACTAAGAAAAGTGGTGAACGCGTTAAGTTTAAATGGCAAAATGAAGATGACGATGCGTCCTATTTTGAAATAAGAATTCAGGTTGATGAAATTACAAAAGATGTATCCTTGATGGTTACTGACTTTGCTGAAGATGATGAATTAGAAGACACAAAAATGCTTTGGGAAAATCAAATTTCAGATTTAAAGCAGGTTTTGGGATCAGCCTAATAAATAATGTTATTAATTATATTTGTCCTGAGTTATCAGGACTTTTTTTATGGTAAATGTTAATGGTAGTATGATGGCCAATAATGAGGCTGTAATTTCTGTTTTTAATAGAGGCTTTAATTATGGAGATTCGGTCTTTGAGACCCTCAAAGTGTCTTATGATAAAATTTTGTTTTTAGAGGACCATTATTTCCGACTTATGGCATCCATGCGTATTCTAAGGATGGAAATCCCAATGAATTTTACATTAGAGTATATAGAGGATCAGATAATGCAAACAGTTCATGCACAACATTCATCAAATAATGCACACCGTGTCAAAATTGCAGTCTTCAGAGATTCTAAAGGGCTTTATCTTCCTAATAACAATAACATTGGTTTCATTATCACAAATAGTATTTTGAATCAATCAAATTATAATTTGTCAACAAACCCTTACACTATAGATATTTATAAAGATCATTTTTTAGCGGCTGATTTGTTGTCAACTTTGAAGTCAAACAATAGAATAATTAATACCATCGGTAGTATTTATGCTAAAGAAAACAATTTAAATAATTGTTTGCTCCTGAACACAGAAAAACATGTCATAGAGGCTTTAAACGGAAATTTGTTTGTAGTTAATAAAAATATCATAAAAACTCCACCGTTGAATGATGGTTGTATCAAGGGTGTTATGCGTAAACAACTAATTGATATTATTAATGCTATGTCTAATTATGAGATAGAGGAGGGATCTATTTCGACATTTGAATTACAAAAGGCGGACGAAATTTTCGTCACAAACGTTATACTGGGCATTCAGCCAGTATCATCTTACCGAAAAAAAACATACACATGTAATGTGTCAAAAATTTTAATTGAAAAGTTAAATCTTAGATTAAGATTATCCTAATTAAAACTTGGATCTTCTGGAGCATTCGACCAAATACTATAGTTACCCCCGAGCTCTAGCATTTTTTCTTTCCAAAAGGTAGCTTCATTTTTTTCTATTATCGAATGTTTATATGTGTTTTCTGATACAATCCAATTTTGAGAACCTAATTCGTGTAACAATTGATTTGCATCCCATCCAGAGTAACCAAGAAAAAAGCGTATGTCTTTATTTCCAATTTGACCATCGTTTATTAGCTGAATTACAGATTTAACATCTCCTCCCCAAAAAACCCCTTCAGAAATTTTCATACTATTAGGAATTAACTCTGGGGTCTTGTGGATATAATAAAGTTTGTCTTGCTCAACTGGACCACCGTTGTAAACACTCAGCGGTATTTCAATTTCAGGCAATAAATCATTTAGAAAAAAGTCCATAGGCTTGTTTAAGATGAAGCCCACGGAACCCTCTGTATTGTGGTCTGCTAATAAAATAACAGATCTATTAAAAGAGACGTCACCTAAGATGGATGGTTCAGCAACCAATAAATATCCTTTTTTAGGTTTGATTTGAAGCATAAATTTCTTTTATCCTAAGCTACTATAAAATTATCAAAAAACAAAATAAGCAAAAAAAAGACCTACTAAAAGTAGGTCTCTTATATTCAAATTAAATTTGTTTAATTTACAGCATCACTTAAATCAGAACCAGCTTTAAATTTAACTACATTTTTCGCTTTGATTTTAATTGTTGCTCCAGTTTGTGGATTTCTTCCATCTCTGGCAGCTCTTCTCGATACTGACCAAGACCCGAATCCTACCAAAGAAACTCTATTACCCTTTTGTAGTGCACCTTCAATGTCAATCAACATAGAATCAAGTGCTTTTTTCGCAGCTGCTTTAGTAATACCAGCATTTTCTGCCATTCCGTTGATTAAATCTGTTTTGTTCATAAATTTTATTTTAAATAGTTATTATTTGACTTATAAATAATTTTAAAGCCTTTACAAATTTATTAGGATAATCGATTTACGCAACATCTTGTGAGTGAAAATCGATTATTTGTTAATAACTTAACATATTTGTTAACAAAGGGGAGGGACTTGTTCTTTTTAAAACTTAGAAGTAATGTAATATCAAGTAGTTACACCATTTTTGCGTCAGATTTAAGAGTAAAACCATTCAGCAAAGATTTTACATCCATTTTTCGTTTGCCTTGAAATTTAATCTCTTTTAAAAAGACAAATCCATCTAAGCAAGCTATTTTTATTTCATTTTTAGTTGCTATTGTGCTTCCTGCCGGAAGCTGGTGAATTGAGTGTGCTATAGCAACACGATAAACTTTAACATGTATAATCTCATCATTGTTTTGTAAACTGCACCATGCAGCAGGATATGGGCTGAGACCTCTAACATGCTGATCTATGTGAGCTGCGGGCTTTGACCAATCAATTTGACAATTATTTTTTGTTAGCTTATGAGCAGTTTTTGTTGTAGCAGTCTCTAATTGAGGGTTTGTTTCGACGTTATTTTGTTGTAATAAGACTAGAGTTTTAACGACTAAATTACTACCTAAATCTTTTAATTTATCGTGAAGTTCTCCTGCTGTATCGTTTCTAGATATTTCAAGACTTTCTTGTAAAATCATGTCCCCAGTGTCAATTTTGTCATCAATAAAAAATGTGGAGACACCTGTTTTTGATTCTCCATTCATAATCACCCAATTTATGGGTGCAGCTCCTCTGTAATTCGGCAAAAGAGATGCGTGTAAATTAAATGTTCCAAATTCTGGTATTTGCCAAATCACTTTAGGTAACATTCTAAAAGCAACAACGACATAAACGTTAGCATTAAGTTTTTTCAACTCAGATATAAAACATTCATTCTTTAGATTCTTGGGTTGAAAAACAGTTAAGCCCTTTTCCATGGCGTATGTTTTTACAGGAGATTCATTTAATTTTCTACCACGTCCCGCCGGTTTATCGGGAGCTGTAATAACACCAACCACATTAAATTCTTTAGATAATATAGCTTTGAGAGAGCTTACTGCAAATTCCGGTGTTCCCATAAAAAGTATTCGAAGATTTCTCATTGTTTAGTTAATTTATAGGTGTTATAATCGGTAATTGTAATTTCTTCTTTTTCTAAAAGTAATTTTAAAACTGTTTTTAACGTGCTCTCTGGAATTTGTAAACGCGATAAAATCTCTCTTGAAGACATGGAACTGTTATTTTTTAGAAGTTCCTTTACTGATTGTCTATTCTTTTTTGTGCAAATAATCTTTTCTCCTTCATTGTGTTCAATACAAAAAGAACACATACCACAAGGTAGTTTAATTGATTCACCAAAATACTGAAGTAGCTGTTTACTTTTACAAGTTTTATGATCTGAGATGTATTGTATGACGGCTTTAAGATTGTTTTCCTTTTGGGTGTTAAGGTGTTGAATATTTAAAGCGAATCTATTAATTGTTTTTTCGTCTTCTCTGGGTTCAATAAAAGTGATTTCTGCATCAGTTTTTTTAAGATGTAATTTAATTATAAAATCGTTTTCTAATTGCTTTAAAAATGTTATTATTTCACCTTCTGAATATCCCATTTTATCTGAGATTTGTTGCGTATTTATGTTGACACTTTGGTCAAAAATACCGCCATAGGTTCTTAATAAGGTTTGCACAATTCCATTGAGTTTTTGATTTTTTCTAAGATACTCAAACAACTCATTATTTGAAGCTATTATTTGGATATTGGAATTTCTTTTGAAATTTTGATTAAAATTTAAAACGCTGCTGCGGTCTAAAACCATTAAAGTATTAAAGGTTAACGTTGTATTCAGTTGGTAAGTTTTACAAAAGTTGTGAAAGTTAAAATTATGAGTTGTGTAAGCACCTTCACCAAAAGAAACCTGAAAGTAATTGCATAGTTTTTTATAAACTAACTTGATGAAATTGACTGTTGGTAATGTTTTTATAAATTGAGAATAAGCACGCTGTTCATCATTTTTATTTCTAAGAATTATGGCAAATGCTTTTTTGCCGTCTCTACCAGCTCTTCCAGCCTCTTGAAAATAGCTTTCTAAACTATCTGGTAAATCTATGTGAATTACAGTTTTTACATCTGGTTTATCAATACCCATTCCAAAGGCATTTGTAGCGACCATTACTTGCGAACGGTTATTCATCCAATCTGAAAAGTTTTGTTGCTTTTCATCTGAAGACAGTCCGCCATGATAATGGGTGGCACTGAATGATGAATTATTCAAAGTATTACTGATGTCAATAGTGCTTTTTCTATTGCGCACATAGATGATAGAACTTGAGGGGTTTTTATTTAAAATTTGCTTAATTTTGTACATTTTATCTTCTGCTTCGAAGACCATATATGCAAGATTATCTCTCGAAAATGTTTGTTTAAAAACTTTGCCTTTTTCAAATTTTAATTCTTTTAAGATGTCATCTACAACATTCTGAGTAGCTGAAGCAGTTAAAGCAATGCATGGAATGTTTGGTTTTAAATTACGCAGCACATGAATATTTTTATATGCCGGTCGAAAGTCATGTCCCCATTGCGAGATACAGTGTGCTTCATCAATAGCGATTAGATTGACATTCATTTGTTTGATTCGCTCTTGTATAATCTCTTGTTGTAAGCGCTCCGGTGACATATATAAGAATTTATAATTACCATAAATACAATTGTCTAATAAAGTGCTGAGTTCACTGTGGCTGTAAGAATGAGACAAAGCCATTGCCTTTATATTTCTTTTTTTTAATTCGGCAACCTGATTATTCATGAGTGCGATGAGTGGTGAAATAACAATACATATGCCATTTTTAGTTAAAGCGGGTATTTGAAAGCAAATTGATTTTCCACTTCCCGTTGCCATGAGTACAAAGGTGTCGTTGCCTTTCATAACATGGTCAATGATATCTTCTTGTAATGGTCTAAAATATTTGTGTTTCCAGAAGGTTTCTAATATGTCAATTGGAAGGTTCAAAAACTATAGACTTTTTAAAATGAATTCTACACGCTTTTCGACAGTTCCAATAGGCACTTCAATCACCTGATAGCCAAGGTTTGAATATGTTTCTTTAAGTTGCATGTATATTTCTTTTGCCTGACTAAACGTCTCAAACCTTTCTGTGTCCTGTGTAAAAATTAATTCCCAGGGAGGGAGTAAAAAAATAAAATCATACATATGAGCTTTACACAAGTCTACAAAACTTTGTTTGATGGGTTGATCAAAACAAGTCATGTAAGCAAGAACGTCAGGAGTTCCTCTATCGAAAAAGCAAACATCATTTTGTAATGTCTGCGATCTTACAAAATCAGCTAATCTCATGTCTAGTAACATTTGATTAAATTTTTCTGAGTCAGCGACTAACTCAATTGGATTTGAGTGCGTCTCTTTGATATTTTCGACATCTATGGCGGCTGATGTAAGTTTTCTAACAACCTCTTCAAAACACGAGTAACCTTTACATCTTAAATGGTTTATCATGGTTGTTTTTCCAGTAGCAGGACCTCCTGTAATGACAATTTTTTTAGTCTTCAATGCTTAATCAGATTTGATGTAAAAATCGCAATTAAAAAGTTAAATAAAAAATTTACAAAATGTATATTTGTAAAACAAAAAATGTAACACTAGAATGAACCAAGCAGATGAAGATGCTTTTTACAGGAAATTAACAGCGCAATTAGAAGAGACGAGTTCTTGGCCGTCCAAATATCTCTATAAATTCATTGTTAAAACGGACGTGCAAAAAATTAAGAAAATTGAAACATATTTTGATTACAAAGGAGCCGTTATTAACACAAACGTTTCTAAAAACGGAAAATATACTAGTGTATCAATAAATATCATCATGGAAACTCCCGAATCTGTAATTAATAAGTACAAGGAAATTGCCAATAATGTTGAAGGTGTTATTTCGCTTTAGATATTTAATGGTGCATGTTTAAAATTCTTAAAAACACCAACTACATTGTTGTTTTTTTTGTACTTTGCACGAATAACTTCGTTAATATAAATACTACACAATTCATTTAATTTTGATAGATCAATTAGAGTACAACACCGAGCGAGAGCATTTAATTATACCCGAGTATGGAAGACATTTGCAGAAAATGATCAATCATGCTAAATCAAGGCCAACCAAAGAAGAACGAAATAAGGTAGCCCAAGCCATAATTTCAGTTATGGGTAACTTGCAACCACACTTAAGAGATGTTCCTGATTTTAAACACAAATTATGGGATCAACTCTTCATTATGTCTGATTTTGAATTAGATGCCGATTCTCCATTTGATATGCCATCAAAAGAGGTGTTAAATGCAAGGCCAGAGCCATTGCCATATCCTCAAAACCATCCAAAATATCGTTTTTATGGCAATAACATAAAGACTATGATTGATGTTGCGAATACGTGGGAGACAGGAGACATGAAGGAAGCCTTAATGTTTACAATTGCAAACCACATGAAGAAATGTTTTTTAAATTGGAATAAGGATACTGTCGAGGATACTGTGATTTTTAATCATTTATTTGAATTATCAGAGGGTAAAATAGATATGAGAGATTGTGTTGAGGATCTCACAGACGCTGCTAGTCTGATGCGTTCTAAAAAACGTCATTCGAATCATAAAAAATCTAACCACAAAAAAAATAATAATAGAGGTCGAAAACGTTATTAATTTTTTAAGATTTCCAAATAATGAAAACATTTAGAATTGAAGGAGGTCATCAACTGCAAGGCAATATTCAGCCTCAAGGAGCGAAAAATGAAGCTTTACAGATTTTATGTGCTGTCTTGTTATCCCCAGACAAAATTACTATTTCAAATATTCCTGATATTATTGATGTAAATAAACTCATTTCCCTCTTGGGAAAATTGGGTGTAAAAATCAATAAGCAATCTTCAGGCTCTTATAGTTTTCAAGCCGATCAAATAGATCTTGGTTATTTAGAATCAGAGGAGTTCAAGGAGGATGGTCGTGGATTACGAGGCTCAATTATGATAGTTGGTCCATTACTCGCTAGATTTGGAAGGGGTTATATTCCAAAGCCAGGAGGTGATAAAATTGGAAGGAGAAGACTTGATACGCATTTTGAAGGTTTTATTAAATTAGGAGCTAAATTTCGATATAATAAAGAAGATTATTTTTATGGTGTAGAATGTGACCAACTAAGAGGGACTTATATGCTTTTGGATGAAGCTTCGGTAACTGGGACTGCAAATATTGTAATGGCTGCTGTTTTAGCTGAGGGTATCACGACTATTTATAATGCTGCTTGTGAGCCCTATTTACAACAACTTTGTAAGATGCTTAATAGGATGGGCGCAAAAATTAGTGGTGTTGGTTCGAATATGTTAACAATAGAAGGTGTTAAGAATTTAAGTGGTACAAATCATACAATGCTTCCAGATATGATAGAGATTGGAAGTTGGATTGGTTTGGCTGCTATGACGAAAAGTCAAATCACCATCAAAAATGTAAGTTGGGATGATTTAGGTCAAATTCCTGACGTATTTCGTAAGTTAGGGGTTAATATTGAAAGACGTGGAGATGATATTTATGTTCCAAAGCATGAAGATGGTTATGTAATACAAAATTACATTGATGGTTCTATTTTGACAGTATCTGATGCTCCTTGGCCAGGATTCACGCCAGATTTATTGAGTATCATTTTAGTCGTAGCTACTCAAGCTAGAGGTAGTGTATTAATACACCAAAAAATGTTTGAAAGCCGTTTGTTTTTCGTTGATAAATTGATTGATATGGGTGCAAAAATTATCCTTTGTGATCCGCATCGGGCAACGGTCATTGGTCATGATTTTAAATCAAATTTAAAATCAACTACGATGACGTCACCTGACATCAGAGCTGGTATCTCACTTTTAATTGCTGCGCTTTCTGCTGAAGGTGTTTCAACTATTCATAATATCGAGCAGATAGATAGGGGATATGAAAACATCGATGAACGTCTACGCGCAATAGGTGCGAAAATTGAAAGAATTGAATAAGAAATTTTAGGGGTTAATAATCTAATATTTTTTATTTGTAGATGTTAAATGCTGTGTCCAAATAATATTCACAAAATTACTAAACGAATACTCTCCTGACATAGTTAATTTAAACGTCTAGCTACTCCCTTAGCCTTTTGTACATCTCCCACATACGAATACTCAAATTGATACGTTGAGTCTGTTGTTGAAAGTATTTTTAAATGTATATCTTTTCTTTCAGCCATGTTCTTAGGATTAATTGTCTTAAAAATTACTTCACAATCATTGATCCATCTCACCATTGACGAGTCTACTTTACCTTCAAATTTTTCTACTTGCACATTTTTAGACCTGCTGAACGTTGATGTGTAATTTATACCATCTATGATAACATCACTTTTATAATCTCCAGTATGATAATTTAGACAATTACGTTCGATTGGATAGCAACTGCAAAAGGAAATTGATATAACAAAATAAAAAAAAAGACGCATGAATAAATTTTCAAACAAAGGTACTAACTTTAAACTTAATTTTGATAATGTTTAAATCTGCCATCCTTATAGAATATTATAATTTTTTCAATATTA
>Ga0206130_10000200_pt1 | contig 104294 bp, 84 predicted proteins | sample Helgoland_Spring_9_FD_148637 | JGI IMG/M metagenome (GOLD analysis project Ga0206130, IMG submission 148637) | Pelagic subsurface seawater microbial communities from Kabeltonne, Helgoland, North Sea - Helgoland_Spring_Bloom_20160512_1 | ecosystem: Environmental > Aquatic > Marine > Epipelagic ...
ATGGAGTATATGATAACTCTTATGGAAGTATGTATGGTATATCAGAGAGCTTGGACGAGTTTGGAGGTCATACTCATAACCAATTAGGATACCACTATCATGCCCATACAGCAATAGAGAATAGCAAAGAGGTCAATGTGCTTACGAAAGGATCATGGAAGGGTCAAATCAACGATATTTATTCATTTTGGAATACAAAGTTAGACATAAAACAAAAGTTGTTTGGTTATGGCGATACGATTGCGTTATTTAATATTGATGACATATCATATAGTATATTAGCAGAACCAGCAAGTGGTTCATCTATAGACATTACAAATATGCATTTGATTTACAATTCATTAGGTACATATAGCATTAAAGTAGAATACTTTAACAGTAAATTAGAATTCGATTTGGAAATAATAAAAGGATACCAAAATCCGCTAATTTTAGATTTAAGCAATAATTATCTATTTGGAGAAGAAATCATATTAAATCCATTGGGTGGCAGTGGTAATGGTGCAATCACTTTTATAGTATCAAATGGAGCTTCAGTATCAAATGGAAAACTCATATACATCAATGACGGTGAACACAGTATAACTGCAGTGAAAAACGGTGGCGTTAATTATTATGATATAAGCGCAAGTAAAACTATAGAAATAGAGTACCTCGGAAGAAATACTCCAAAAACGTTTTCAGAAGTATTATCACAAACAAAAACACGAACACTAGATGAAAAACTTTTGCTAGATTTCAATCCAGTAATAAGCAGCTGTATTGGGTTTTCAACCGAGCAAGGTGTTATTATTTTCAGTGTAGATCAAAATTACGGATTGAATATTATTCCAATGGCAATGTCATGGACAAATGATTCACTTTTATCTGCTTCATTTTCTTTTGTGAAAACGGTAACTTCTACTGGTGTATCTGGATACCGAATGGTCTCTCAACGATATTCTAATTATGCGATTGATATAAGTAGTAATAATTCAGATTTTATATTAAGTAATGTTCATTCATATGAAGGACGTAATAATTCGTGCTTGTTGGTTGATTTTACTACTGGTTTGAAGCTATTAGATCAGATAACATATGATGCAAATAATAACTGGCAAAATGAAAACAATACAACTATTGCAAACAAATATGTCAATGGTATTGGGAATAGTACATTGTTTGCTTGGTTCAAAGGTGAAACAGGTGATATTTATGATAGTGGTAAAGCGATTAACTATGCGGATAGCACTAACCCAGGAGGGATTTGGACGGATAAAACTCTAATATCAAACGCTGAGTATAAAATAGGAAATGGAAGTTTCTATGGTAGTCATTTTGGATACAATGTGGTGAGAACGAATGCTAATTCATTCATGTATGACTACAATGGAGACGGAAATAAGACATCAGCATACTCCAAATTTACGTGCAGTATGTGGTGTAAAATAGATGAACTTAAATATGAATCCAATTATAACTATGTAGATAATTTGTTTTCGACCGGTTCCTCGTGGGATTTTAATATTTACTTTTATAATTATAATGGTAATGGAGCTGATAGAATTATTGAACTCAAATATTATATGCTGAACCAAAATGGAATAATTTTTACGGTAGGTTCTGAACCATATACAGGGACAATCGATTACACCCAATGGAATCATTACGTTGCTCAATATGACCATTCAGAGAGAAGACTTCGATTGTTTATAAACGGACAAAATGTATTTGATCAGGAACTAACTTCAGTTAGTTCTACTTACAACTTGCCAGTTAACGATTCAGTCTTTTTCATGCGTAACTGTAAGGGATACCTGGATGATGCTCGTGTTTATGCCGATTATTTGTCAGAGTCTGATATTTTGGATATATATAACAATGGAAATGGAAGTAATCTTAATATGTTAGTTACAGGCAGTGTAGATCTTAGTGATAATAGTATTTATTCAACCTATTATGATCCATCTTTGAATTTATCTATTCCAGACACATGGGTAGATGTAGTTTATGATACGTCATACAATACTTTCCCCACAGATGCGTCATTTACAGTATTTGATACATCTACGGTTAGTAATGACATTTCTGACCAGTTGATATCCGGATCTATCGGTGATGCAGCTGCTAGTAACATGCTCGATCAGATTACTATAGATTTGAACAGTTCTAGCAGTTCAATGAGATATCAAAAAGGAATCTATTTGAACTTCCGTTCTAGTTTATTATCTAAAAAATTGGAGACTGATAATATGTTCAATGTAGATATTGATACTAGTTGCGTGAGTCATGTGTATTTCACAAATGAATCTGATAACAACGGTGAGAAACACCCATTTATGGAAATTGTCAGTAATGGAATAACAGATGGTTTAACTCAACTATTGAATATTTCGAATACTGAAAATAATGCCTCTCGTCGTGCTTACGCAAAGCCTCAAGTGATTCGAATCCCATTGAAAAATTACGGTGAAATTACTGATGTGTCCGATAACTCATATCCACAAACCATGTTAAGTACATATGGTGCGCCTTCTACTTTGCCCAATACATACAACTATTCTTCGATTGGAGAAATAGGAGTAGCGGTTGATGGTATTCCTATTTATCCTCCGATTATGGATTCTAATAATATCAGCATTACAATCAGATCAAGTTCAAACGCGATAACTCCAGGACCTTTATCATTTGCAAATCACATTGGAGCTGTAGCTCCTAGCGGACTAAGATCAGACTCGAATTTTGCACTACAATATCGAGCAGATGGGCATCTAGCAACAAACAATGGTCTGAACCTATACAATACATTGGATTACAGTGGAAACAATCATCCACCACTTATTGGGTTTGGTTTGGATGGAATCGCAATTTATGGTGCTTATAGTGATGATTATAATGATATGATGGGTAAAAGTATTTCTTTGGATGAGTTTGGAGGTCATAGTCATCATCATAATATATTTGGATACCATTATCACAGTCATAATGATACGGTAGATGGAAAGGAAGTGAATGTATTGATGAAAGGAGCATGGAAGGGAGACATTGATAGCATTTATTCGTTCTGGAATAATTCATTAGATTTAAGCCAAAAATCATATACGTTTGGAGATACTATAATATTTAATTCCATCGAAAATGTAAGCTATACTTCATTAGACGGTGGATCTATCACTGAAAATAACACTTTCTTGTGCAATGAAGCCGGAACCTACAGAATTCAAATTGATTTTGCCAATAGTTCAGTAATCAATAATATATTCGTCAATATTTCGCTTATACTCGATGATATTTACGTATTTGGAGAGGAAATAGTGGTAGATATATCAGGGTTAAGTTCGTATGAAGGCGTTTCCTATACATTAACTAGTGGTGGTAGTATAAATTCAGAAAACAAGTTCATATATGATTCTCCTGGAGAATACCAAATAATGGCAACAAAGGGTGACGATTTGATTGATATCAAAACTTTTGACATTGTATCTGTTGGATGGAATACATCAAACACTTTCACCTCATTGCTAACAGATGTAAATACTACGACCATTGTACCAAATGCACAAATAAATTCAATTGATTCTGTTGCAAATGCAATAATCGGTATCTATGATAAAAGCAGTATTCTATACTTAGATTCATCTTTGAATTTGAGTATGATGTTACTACCTGAAAATTGGTCAAACGAGTATCTTCTTTCTTCAACGTTTACCTTCATTAAAACAGCGACTATTACAGGAAGTGTAGGTCATAGAATTACGTCTGTTTTATATCCAAATTATGCAATTGATATTAGTGGAAGTACAGAATTTATTATGAGAGACATTCATTCGTATCAAGGTCTTAATAATGGATGCTTGTTGTTTGACATTGATAATAACATGAAAATTGTTGATCGTATAAGCTATAATGTAAATAATAATTGGCAAAATGAAAGCCATGCATTATCTGGAAAATATATGAAATTTGAATCATCAACTTCATTGGTCATGTGGCACAAAGGAGATGTGGGAGATATCGATACAACTATAAGTGATAGTTATAAAAGTGTGTACAATCATGCAACAAAAGAAATTTCAGCAAGAAGTAGAAATGGAGTTGTAATAAATACAAATGATTATAAAGTAGGAAGTGGAAGTTTTCATAAACCTACTGATGTTCCAAGTTGGACTTTATATCTGAGCGAATCGACTGACGACTATTTTCTCCATGATTATGGGGATGGAGTTATTAGAGATGGATCTTATAAATTTACTGCTTGTTTTTGGTTTAAAATGAGTACATTTGGGGCTAATAATTACATATTTACTAGTCCTTGGGGTGGAGATCGGATAAATTTTTATAATACTACGAGTCATCTAAAATTTAAAATATGGTCACCTAACGACAATAGCCATAAAATTTACGACGTTTACGATATAGCGAATGGCTCTACTGACTTTACGGAATGGAATCATTTTACAATTCAGTACAGTCATGCCGAAGGATATTTGCAGTTTTTATTGAATAATGTTGTAGAGTATGAAGGCACAGAACAACTTGGTACATTTGATACTAGCAGGCAATCTAATCAACAGTTAATAATTCTCCAACTCCCCCCAACCGGTACAGACGGTATCGATATATATTTAGACGATATACGTGTTTTTGTCGATTACTTATCATTAGACCAAATATCTCAAATTTACAATAATGGAAATGGAAGCGAACTAGACAAAGTTAGTGTATATAGTATTACAACATCTGATGTCATAGATACAAAGATTACCTATTTTGATAGTTCTTTAAATCTAAACGGACCAGAATCATGGACTTCCATAAAGTACGATATTTCTTATAATATTTTCCCAAGTAGTAATAATTTCTCTGCATTCGATACATCTACGGTTGATCCTTCATATACTGACCAATTAGTATTGGGTGAGTCAGGTGATGCTGCGGCAAGTACTATGATTGATCAAATAGTATTAGATGTTAGTAACTCTGGGGAATCATTAAGATACCAAACACAAGTGTATTTGAATTTCCGATCTAGCTTGCTTTCAAGAAAATCTGAAATAGACAATATGTTCAACGTCGATATAGATACTAGCTCTGTTAGTCATGTGTATTTTACCATGGAAACCGATAATGATGGATATAAACATCCTTTCATGGTTATTGCTACCAATACAATCGGTGATGGCATGACACAGCTTTTATCGATTGCAAATGCTGACAGCAATGCTCCTCGACGTGCATTGGCTCAGTCACAAATATTTAGAATTCCCATGAAAGACTATGGGGTAGTAACTGATATTTCAGATAACAATTACATAGAGACATTCTATGGAAGTTCTGGAGGATCAGGAACGATTGATACGTACAATTACGCAAGTACGAGCGAAACCGGTATAGCGGTTGATGGTATTCCTATATACTCGCCTCTTATAGATTCAAGTCAGTTAGGAAACTTGCAAACTGCTGCAACACTATCTCCAAGTAATTGGTATGAGCTTGTTGATAAATACGTGAATGTTACTAGTAATAGTTTAGTGCATCTTGAAACACTTGTTGGTAGTGAAAATATGGAAAATAAAACAGATGATAGTGGTGTAACTAGAAATAGTTATGATATTTCTAATAACGAGAATGACGCATCAATTATAATAGATAGCGGATATATGGTGTATATGTTCTGGGCGTATTTATATAGTGACAGTGATTATGCACTAGTTAACTCGAATGATTATGGATCTTCTTACATAGGATTTAGTGCGAGATATTTACAGTATATGGGTAATACCAATAATAATCATTGGTTCCTATATGGTCCTAAAAGCAGCACACAAATACCTCTTGAAACATGGTCACATTGTGCTTATGTAAAAGAGTTTAGTACAAATACAGTAAAATTTTATGTTAATGGCGTTGAGAAAGATCATATAACAAGTAGTTATTACTCCGGTGCTTTCACTGTGAATTTAGGATCATCTGGTACATATGTCAGTAATGCAAGTTCAGTGTATATTAGCGACTTGATCGTCAATAATGATCGTGCCGGTTTCGCAGATGCAGAAAATATGATAAAAAATCATTATTATTCAATACAACCACAATCCAGCACTATTTCACCAGGACCACTATCATTTGCAAATCATATTGGATTGCTATCTCCTAGCGGACTAACCGCTGATTCGAACTTTGCTTTGCAATATCGAGCAGATGGACATTTAGCAACCAATAATGGTCTCAACTTGTATAATACAACAGATTATAGTGGCAATACTCATCCTCCGTTAATAGGATTTGGTTCAGATGGAATTGCAATATATGGAGCATATGATAATTCTTATGGAAGTATGATTGGTATATCAGAAAGCTTGGACGAGTTTGGAGGTCATACTCATAACATTTTAGGATACCACTATCATGCCCATACAGCAATAGAGAATAGCAAGGAGGTCAATGTGCTTACGAAAGGATCATGGAAGGGTCAAATCAACGATATTTATTCATTTTGGAATACAAAGTTAGATTACCAAAACAAATCGTTTAGATATGGTGATACAGTAGATTTGAACTTGAATATTTCAGATGTAAGTTACGTTCTACTAGGTAATGGAAGCTTAGATCAAAATTATCAGTTGATTTACACCGAATCAGACTTGTATCCTTTGCAACTCACTTTAGGAAATAGCATTCACACTGTAAATATTCTGGTGAATATATCGATACTTCTGCAGAGCATATATGCATTTGGAGATGAGATTACGGTTAATATAGCTGGAATAAACTCTCTTGCAGATGCAACAATTACTTTACCACATGGAGGTAGTATTGACTCTCAAGGAAAGTTTATATATAATGAATTGAAACAATATCAAATAAATGCTACAAAAGGAGATTATTTAAGTGATACTAAAGTATTAAGTATTGAATATCTGGGACGTAATACTCCTAGATCCTTTTCTCAAATATTAACGGACTCGAATTCATACGGTTCTCTAGAAACTCAAATAATTTTTGCATCTAATTCAAATGCAACTACAATGATAAGTAATGGCACTGATTTTATTACGGTAGATGGATCGAATAACTTAGTATTATTGGAAAATCCTTCAACATGGTCAAATAAACAAATACTAGATTCTACGTTTTTCTTTTACCGAACCACCACTGCGAGTGGAGACTCCGGTTTTATTATTTCACCATATAGTAATCTAAATCATGCAATCGATTTAAGTGGTAATTCGTTCGTATTAAGAGAAATAAATACGTATAGTGGATTAAATAACCAGTGCTTATTATTCGATTCAGATCTAAAGATAAAGGACAGAATTTCACGTGATGGAAATAACATTTGGCAAAATGAAAACGAGACTGCTATTATTTCAAAATATTTATCAATATTGAAAAACACTGATATTTTGTTGTGGTATTTATTTAGAACTGATACTGATACTTGGTATTATATGAACCCTAAACTACCATACGATGAAGTAAGTCAATCTAGAGAAGGATCGTCTAGGGGCGGTAGTGATCCTCAAATGAAATCAGGAGGTATAGGCGGATATTACATGAGACATAGTAACAGTAGTAACTTTAAGACAAGAACATTATATAATTGTGATCTGAATGCTGGTTTTACAATAAGTTTCTGGGCTATTAATGGCTCAAATTGGACACAAATGTTATATTTCCTTAGTAATGGAAATGAAGTATTCCGAATGGATTATGGAGCTAATTATAGTATATTTTATTTAATATTTAACAGTACAGTTAGTATGCTTGATATTAATTCACCAGATGGGCAAAATTTTAATAATTGGAAATTTATATGCTTTCGATACATACCGTCCAATTCCATGATTGTTAATGTGAATGGACAAGAATCAACAATATCTATTGATAGTACTTTTACTGCTTTTAATCATGTAAGCTCAGACTCTTTACAACTTACATTTAATGCACAGAATATGTACAATGATGACACAAGATTTTACAACAGACCATTATCAGTTGAGGAAGTTGCACATATATACAATAACGGAGACGGTACTCATCATTATAGCGCAACGAGTGAAACGATAGCTTATACACCATCACTTGCACTCAGGGACACTGAGCCATATTATTATGATATTATTTACAAGGAACCACCAATTGTTTTATCGAATCCTTCTTCTTGGACAAATGTATATTATGATCCATCTTATATTGCACTCCCAGTGGATGATACCTTTGTAGAGTTTGATACAACTATAGTAGAGAGTTCATACAATAATCAACTGCAATCAGGTTCCACTGGAGACACTGCTGCAAGTAGCACATTGGATCAAATAATAAGTGATCTTAGTAGCAATGGAGAATCATTGCGTTATCAAAAAGAAACATATATGAATTTCCGAGAAGCACTCCTTTCAAGAACGTCTCAAGTTGACAATGTTTATAATACGGAAATAGATACAAGTTGTGTTAGTCACGTTTATTTTACAAATGGTGAAGAAAGTGGAGTAAAACATCCTTTCATGGTCATTGCAACAAACACCATTAATGACGGTATAACCCAAGTATTAACAGTCGAAAATGTGAATAGCTCGTCAAGAATAGCTAAGAAACAAAGTCATATTGTAAAGATTCCATTGAAAAATTATGGTCTTGTTTCAAATATGTCCGATAACTCATATCCACAAACCATGTTAAGTACATATGGCGCACCTTCTACTTTGTCCAATACATACAACTATTCTTCGATTGGAGAAATAGGAGTAGCTGTTAATGGCATTCCTATTTATCCTCCGATTATGGATTCTAATGGCATTTCTTTTGAACAGCAAAATGTTCAAGAAGCGCAGATATTTTCAGGAACAAATTTAATAGTGGACCTTGAAACTCTTGTTGGTAGCAGCAATATGGAAAATAAAGACGGTAGGAATAGCTATCATATTTCCACTAATAGCCATATAGCTACATCTGTTACAATAGATAGCGGATATATGGTGTATATGTTCTGGGCGTATTTATACAACGATAATCAGGCTAGCGCATATGAAACTGTAAATGCTTATGGAACAAACAATTCCCTTTTAGGATTTTCTGATAATGCTCTGTCTGTATATAATGGAGATATAGGTTCATTTCCAGGTCAAAAAATAAGTACAACAATAACATCTGAAGTATGGACACATTGTGCTATTGTGAATGAGTTTTCTACAGGTACGTGGAGAGCTTACTATAATGGTGTATTTCAGGAAAGCAAACAAAAGGACAATATGAAAAATACATTCCGTGTTAGAATAGGAAGTTACAGTAATAATTATAATGCAAATATTCCGGTCTATATTAGCGACTTGATTGTCACAAACGATCCTACAAGTTTCTCAGAAGCAGAAGAAATAATTGCTAATCAAATTACGTATGTTACGTACAACACGATAACTCCAGGACCTTTATCATTTGCAAATCACATTGGAGCTGTAGCCCCTATCGGACTAAGATCAGACTCGAATTTTGCATTACAATATCGAGCGGATGGACATCTAGCAACAAACAATGGTCTGAACCTATACAATACATTGGATTACAGTGGAAACAATCATCCACCACTTATTGGGTTTGGTTTGGATGGAATCGCAATTTATGGTGCTTATAGTGATGATTATAATGATATGATGGGTAAAAGTATTTCTTTGGATGAGTTTGGAGGTCATAGTCATAATGTATTGGGATACCATTATCATAGTCATAATGATACGGTAGATGGAAAGGAAGTGAATGTATTGATGAAAGGAGCATGGAAGGGAGACATTGATAACATTCCTTCTTTTTGGAATGTAAATGAGCCGGCAGTATATAATAGCAATACTGACGCTGGCAACGATAAATGGATTACTGGATCCACATCAAGTTCTACAACAAGTAAATCGTTAATAACCGGTTTCTCAGTTGCAGACATATCTATGCAGTATAATGAGCCATTATATTTACCATATGTTACAGATTACGGATCTGGTGGTGAAGATACTACATATAGCGTTACTAATAGTAGCGGACAAGAGCAAGTAATAATAAATAATGATTTCGTGAATATGACTTCAAATGATACCTATACAATTACAGCTACCAAGAGTGGAGGAGAATATTATCATGACGTATCTGACACAGGAATTATTGTATTGGCGAGTGGAATTTCAAACAATGTAATAGCTGAAACATATACGGATGTATCAAACCGTTATTTATTTACAAACTATTGGGCTTCATTTGATTTGTTAAATAGGACGGAAGGTGCCGATGCAAATACACCACAACCAAGAGGTATTGATAGTCCGTTAGTGAGTTTAAAACTACCAAAAACTCCATCATATCCAAGTAGTGCGAATACGTATAATTATTTTAATTTTGAGTTAGCGGACAGCAGTGAAGTTTCATATAACAATATTCATGATGTTCCGCAACAATTTACTGTTACAGGAGTATTGGGTCAAATGACAACGCCTCATTCACACTGGTCAGAGACGAATAAACCATCTGAAATGGTGGTATTAGACCCATTACCTGCAGCATGTGGTGGTAGAAAATTAGGAGCAGTAGGATATGATATAAGCTCATCGAATGCAGCAGAAGATAAAATGACATCAATCAGTGCCGGTATAAGTTGGGATACAAATTGGATAATTCCCACATATGGCAATCCTCCGAATAATTCTTCATTTGTTGTATCCGAGAATAACAATGATAATAATCAGGATGCAAGATATAAACCTGGATATTACTTCCGATACTACTTAGATGCGGTTCAGTCATGGACATTATTTATGGATGAATACGGAGGTCATACTCAACCGGATGGTGACTGGCATGTACATATAGGAACTCTTTTTGCTAAAACGGACTATTCCAATTGTGTTATTGGATACGCAGTCGATGGTACGCCAATAATTGGTGCTGGATCTACCGTTTTTGATAGCGGAGGAAATTCAATTGGTACATCAGTGTCTTCTTACAGAAGACGAGAATCGAATGAATATACAGATCAATATAGCCAAAATGGTGCAGGATTTTATATTTATGATTATATTCATGATATTACTCAAGGTAATTTAGATGAGTTTAATGGAGGATATATAGTTTTGGATAATTTTTTGACATATGCATATTTCGTAACTCAGACATATCCTATATGGCCTCGTAACATAAGAGGAAAAGTAGAAAATATAAAATATTCCATGTACAGCGATGCAATACCATATACAGTATCATTAACAGGTAGCGGTCCAAGCCCACCGTCCCCTTATTACAACTTTACTGATGCAGATGGAACCGTAGGAACACCAACACTAATAAAAGGTAAAACATATGTATTTACAAGAAGTGACAATAACCATCCATTTAATATAGGCAATGGGCACAATACAAACACTACTGGAATACCTGCTATCAGTACAGGAACAAGTAATCCAGTAAATAACGTAAATTCTATTGTAAAAGATCAATCGATTATCATAACAATACCTGGTGATTATTCAGGTATTTTGAAATATTATTGTTATTCACATTCAAATATGATAGGCGAATTTACAATTGCATAAGATTAAGAAAAAAAAATATATAAATAGAACGCACAGATTTACTATATTCCAATATAAGTATGAACATAGAAAACAATGTATTGACTATGCAAACAATACAGATTGCACCAATTCGTAATTTATATAGTGCTCTCAAAGATTTGGTACCAGACGTAACAATGATTATAGATAAGGACGGTATGAAAATCATTAATTTTGATAAAAATCACACAACCCTAGTCGCTTGTAAATTAAAGTTTGAAAAACATAATTGTAATCCTGATAAAATTGTTATTTGTGCAAATTCATTGCATTTATTTAAACTGATATCAAGTACATCAAATGATGATTTATTTTCAATGTATATAGACAAAGACGATTATCATGAAGGCAGTGTGTCTCATTTGGGATTACAATATGACAATGGAAAAATACAACAGTGTAACAACTATAAACTAAGATTATTTGAACCAGAAGAGGACGAGCTTGAAGTACCAGAAGTAACATACTCTGCAATTATTTACATGCCAAGTGCTGGATTTCAAAAGATTATTCGTGATTTAACAGGGTTATCTGATCGAATCAAGATCGAATCTGTAGGAGATGACTTAATTTTTTCATGCGAAGGTCAATTTGCGAATTCTCGTATCTTTCGTACCGAACAGAAAGCAGAATCAGATATATTAGAAGATAAAATGGATTCTATCAAATTCCGCAAAAAACCAGATCCATCTGTAGTTATGTCTGGTGAATTTCCCCTAAAGTCTTTGAATAATTTTATAAAATGTACTCCTTTATCTCAAAATCTAGAAATTTATTTGGAGAATAATTTACCGTTGATAGTAAAATACGATATTGGTTCTGACATGGGTGATATCAAATTATGCTTATCTCCTCTTCCTTCTGTAAAATATTAAATTACAATTACAATAACAATATAAAGTTTTCACGTTTAATATAGTATTAATATTTTTTAATACAATATTCAAATGACTACAGTTGAATTAGTAACCGATGGAAAAATGTGTTATAATGAACAAAATGAAATATCTATGGAAACTCGTATGGATCCATGGAAAATTAGCTACATGATATTGCCTAATTCTCGAAAGAAACTAAATGTATTAGACAGATCAACTGCCAGATGTTTATACTGTAAACATAATCACAATATAGTTTTGTTTAATCTAGAGCAAGATTATGAAGCATTTTTCTGTGAAAATTATTTAGGAGGAAATTGGGTTTTCACAAAAAAGTAAAACAAACATAGCTATTTCGCAAAATTGAAACTTCTTTATTTATAAACATCATTTATAAATATAGATATCACAGCACTTCACAGCACAATCAAAATGACAACTATTGAGACAAGTACTAAAATGAAGACTCTTCCATTGAAGTTCAAGTTAATCCATTATGGTTTGATGTCATTTTTGACGTCAAATACTGAAATAATCGGAGATGAAAATGTAAAGAAATTATTGGAAAAACTTCCAATATTTAATGGTATAGAAGAGCAGGTAAGTTTTTACGAAAAATTTGATTTAAAAGATATTGAAAAAAACATTGCAAAGCCAATGATAAAAGAACATAAAGATACAATAAAAAAAGCTGAAAAGACAGAGAAAAAGGAATCAAAAACGAAGGAAAATGAAGACAAGAAACCAACAAAAACAATAAAAAGAACAAGTAAAAAGGAAAGTTCTAAGAAAACGATTACAAGTGCGAATGTACTCAGTTGTTCTCCAGAAGAAATGAAACTTACCGAAGAAATGATCGAAGAACCATATGAAGAAACCAGTGAAAAAATGTCACAAGAGGAACAGAAACCAGCTAAAAAAGAAATATCTAAGAAAGAAAGATCTAAAAAGGAAAAAAAGCCGGTGAAAGAAGAATATGAACATACTTTGGAGAAAGGTCAAGATAAACCGATTGAAGATAAAATTGTACAAAACGGTCAAGAGTTGAATGAAGAAGAAGATATGTACATGATTAAATTAGACGGCCAACGTTATTGGACACCTGACGAGTATTTTAAAAACGGTCCTATATTTGATAGCACAATTGACGAAGATGGAGATCCAACTCCTGGAATACAAGTAGGTGTGTTAGTGGATGGAGAAGCAACAATAGAAGTTTAATTTTCTCCATGTCTTTTGAACATGGAACCATGTTTTGTAAGATATTCGACATTTTCAATCATTTGTGGATCTTGATGATTTGCATCTCTTAACCATATTTTTATGATGCAAAAGTTTTTTTTTGGTGATATCGTGATGCCATTTATACAATTATTGTATTCTTTATTCAAAGCTAGACTTTCTCCGGCAACTAAAAACATCATATGTCTCCATACTTGGACTACATTCTTATTTATGACTTTATACGAAAAACAACCACCATTCTTGTTATTTTCGTCTTCCCAAATCGGAGAAATCCCTTTTCTCATGAAAAAAAGCATACTATACTTTATTATATTATCTGGAATACTTTTATTGTAAGCTATTGTTTTTTCTACTGTGTCAATATCATCATTTATAATGTTGTAACCAGAAAGTGTCCAATTTTTTTCGGATGGTAAATGGTTGTATAAAACCCATTTGTCATTCAATGGATAAGAAGAACAAAGAGCTGAGCTGGAGGTAGATAGTGTTTCAGTACAGAAACTCATACCAACAGTATAAACAATATACAGAAATGTTCTTTATATTGTTTTGTTCTATGGAGTAATTCATTTTTTATTTTTTTGTTTTTTTTTACCACCTTTTTTGTTGGTAGATAGTCCTAAACTTTTTCCTATATCTGATATTTTATCCATAAAAAAATTGTTTTTTTTATTTTCTTCTACATTGTCGTTTTGCTCTGTCTCGGTATTTGCTTTAGGTTCTGTCTCGACATTTGCTTCAGGTTCTGTCTCGGCATTTGCTTCAGGTTCTGTCTCGGCATTTGCTTCAGGTTCTGTCTCGGTATTTGCTTCAGGTTCTGTCTCGGCATTTGCTTCAGGTTCAGCTTGTTGAACTGTTTTCTTATTTGATTCAGGTTCAGGGTTTTCCAAATCTGCTTTCTTATTAGATATATCTTTTTTTATTTTGACTTTATTTTTCAACGAATTTTTACCAACCTTATTTTTACCACGTATAATTTTCTTCGATTTCATGTTCTGATAATCTGCATATTTCGAGAACTTTGTTCTACAATAACTTTTTTTCGAGTCTGATTTTTTTATTTTTTTACATGGAAATTTACATTTTTTTTTGCTTAAATAAGTACATGCCGACCCTTTTTTTTTCGAATTTTTTTTACCGCCAATAATATTTGGAATAACACTCATTATACAATTCATTAATATTATTTTTTACTGTAATATTTAACATATTTATATGAAAAGTGATTTACAACCTAGGTAAAAAAATTAAAAGATCGAAAAAAATCAATTAATGATTTACCTTGTTCGTTATTGCTACTGTAATCGCTGTCAATCTCGCTGTCAATCTCGCTATCACTATTTACATCTTGTTCTTCCTTATTTTCTTGTTCATCCTTATGATCTTTTTCTGATAATCCAAATTTTTTAATTTCGTATCCGTCTTTTTTGAATGTAATATATTCATCACTTTTTATTGTCTTTGTTTCTACGTTGTGATCAACAATGCGAATTTCATAGTCCATATCATAAATATAATAAGTATTTTGCAATTCTAAAATTCTCTGAACAAAAGCTGGTGTAAATAAGTCATTTCCCTCTAAATAATATCCTGTAGGAATAGTTAATTCAATTGACCTATACATTGATGGGTGACAATATTGAACATATAGAAATTCTATGTTACTATTATTTGGCTTTGTATTCAGTTCTGTTTTGTTCATTTTTACAAAAGCAGGAAATGATTTGAATATAAACGCATCATCATAGCGAGCAATAAATAATGTCTCGTACTGTTGAGGAATTTGTTGTACTTCAGGATCATATGAAGGCGTTTTTATAGATGAACTTTGGAAATAAGCAAATTCATCTTTTAAAAACGTGTCGAAACAGCTTGTATACGAAATTACATACTGTGATTCTGAAGTAAAAAACATATCATCCACACCCATTTCTGTAGTGCATTCGCTTGTCAGAAGTGAGTATATTTGAATCCATTGTGACTCAGTCGGTTCATGTTTTATATATTTATGGATATATTCCCCAAATGGTTTTATGATTGATTTGTCAAGCCATTTTAGCAACATGTAATAATTATGTATTAACAAAAAATATGCGATTTGAGCATAAAACTTGTACGGTATTTTATTAATACAATTTAAAATCTGTCTTGATGATTGTTGAATATTCTTAAAAAGCATGAAAAATAGATTTGTACTGTTGATATTATATATATTGTATTATTTATATTTATTTAGAAGTATTTATACCAGTGAATAATTAAAAATACTTTGTAGATTAATATTCTAGAAAGACCACAAATGATAAACCATTTTAAATATTCGAGGGTTTAAATGTCAAGAGCTACCGTATTATTTCGGTTTGAAGTATTTTTTCTTCTACCTTTTTTTGGCATTTGAGAAGATTCCAAGTCTCTTAATGAAGATACACTCACAATTGATTCGCTACCAAGCTTATTTGAGTCATTTTCAATGGGTGAAGATACAGGAACGGAATCATTTATTTTTGGTTTCAAACCAGATAAAAGTTGGTCTATATCTGGAGTTGTTTGTGGTCCTCTCATATCAGGTCTTTTTAATGGTAATGGAGCATCCGGTTCATTAATATTTCTTGAATTTGAAGTAATATCTATACCACCTTCTCTAAACATAGGAGTCGCTTGTGCCATTGTAATATCTGGTCTATTACCAGGATGTGCAGTAAAATTCATAGATCCAGGTCTTTTAGGAGGAGCTTGTGATTTTGTTTCCACTGGAGCAGGTGGTGGTCCAAGTTTAGTATTTACTTCTTCAGGTGGATTCATCATAGATTTTGCAAAATCAAAAGCTGAATTTTGCTTGCTCATTGTATCTACCGCTGCATTTGAAAACATTTTCATTAATTCAGGACTTTGTTTAATAACGTCATTGAATCCTGGTGTCGCAGAACTCAACATTTTATTACTCATATTTACAACCGCTGCAGAGAATCCGATACGTAATAATAAAGACACTTCCGGTGCCATTTTTCCACCCTTGTATTTATCATGTAGCTCACTGAAAATTTCATCATAACTGTCTAAATCTTCGCTAACTTGTTCTCCCCATCCATCAAGGTTCAAGTCAAATGGATTTAATAATGCATTACCGTATTCCAATGTATTGATTACAGTTGTGAACCACCATCCTTGTAATTTTATACTGTCTTTTTTTCGTTTTTCTTCTAAAGCTCCTTCATATTCATCTTCTATTTCATCAAAATTTGATTCCATTGTAAATGAAGAACCATGTTTATAAGTTCCTTTTTCAGCCCATTCTTCGAGTTTTTTTATCATAAGCCGTTTTTTACGTCGTTTTTCTCTTTCCGATAAATGAACAGAAGATCTAGTCTCTTTTGGAATATCTTCACCAACTTTTGTAAAGCCATCCCATGTTCTTGCATTGGATGCGGATGTATCTTTAGTAGCTTGACCTAAATTGATATTATTTCCAGTCGAGGAATTGTTATTTTCATTCGATTTATTTCCTAAACCAAACATATTACCGAAACTTCCTAAACCTCCAATACCATTTATGAATTTTGATTGGCCATCTGAAGGAACAGAAGTATTCGTTTCCGACAAATCATTTAATTCGTTTTCTAACAAATCCAAATCTTCTAAATCTATTTTTGTTGAAGACGAAGAAGATTTTTTCTTTTCATTCATTAATAATTCTATTCCTCCACCCAAAGATGATGTTGAATCGATCGTAGAAGACGGCATTGCTGATTCGTTCAAAGGAATATTATCTAGATCAATATCTACAACCTCCATGTTTATGGTGATAATACATTATTTATTTTTAAATCCTACGCATCATATATTATATTTTTTCTAGAAACCAGATACCTTGAAGAAAACAATCGGCCAAATCGTCTTTCTTTTTCCCATATTGAGAGAAGTATGCATTCCAATTTGACAAATTATATTTCCTTAAAAGCTTTTCACAATAATAAATACCGTTTTTCTTGTTTTTTTGATAGCTTGTTTTTTCTTCAGATTGGTCTTCAAAACCTTTCAACTTATTACTCGAAGATACAAATTCAATATGATTTACACCATTTGATATAAAATGCTGAGCAATCATACCTTGTAATGTTTTCATACGATTTGCAATGGGACTTATTTGGTTTTCAATTACAACATGTGTTACTGTTTTAATTATTTGATTTTCAGAAAGTGCAGTATGTAGTTTTCTTCCTACTGTTATCAAATCTATTTTACTGGCATTTGTTTTCTTTGCAATTGATATTATTTCCCAAGATTTGTCATTGTAGTAATTATTCAAAGCATCTATAACTTCCATTTTGTTTTTAGGTGTTGTACAAGTACCTGTTAATTTTAGCAATTCCCTCAAAACTTCCACTTTTTGTTTTTTCAAATACGATATGCTGTGTTGTTTTGAGGGAATAATGTATTTAGTATTTTGTTTTGCGTGAGTATTGCAGCAATAAATATTATTTTTTTTATATGTAGCCGTTTTACCACAAACTTTTTTATTTGTTTTTAATACAATTTGACATTTTAATTGTTCGCTAGAACTTTCTGAATCGCATAAATTTATCACGTTCCATTCTAAAATCTCCAGTGAAGAATTTTTTTTTTCCAAAATACAATACGCTAAATTTTTAATACCTACATCAAAGCTTAGTAATCTCATATGTATTATGTCAAGTATTGTTTATAAATATTTTAAGCAATAAGTTTCAAATATTTATAAAAAAATCTTATTTATCTATATACAATGGCTATTATTGAATTCACTGACACAAATAATATTAAATATGAATTAAATACTGATTCAACAAACGGTTCTGTAACTGTATCAACTAACGTAACTTCAAAATATTTGGAAATCCCACAAACAATAGTACATAATGGTGATACTTATACAATAACAAAGATAGATCCACAAGCATTTAAGGATAACACAGTAATTGAAAATGTAAATATACCTGCTTTTATGGAAGAAATTAAATTAGAAGCGTTCAAGGGTTGTACTAATATTAAAACGATAGTGTTTCCATCTTCCGTTACTTCATTAGAGAATTTATCATTTGAAGGTTGTTCGTCATTGTCTACTGTTATTTTTCAACACGAAACGAGTCTTCCAACCATAAATTCAACTGCTTTTGATAACATACATGTTGATAGCTACGCAAAACATAGAGGTGTTAGTGATATTTCTAGTTTAATTGGGAAATTCAACACAATAGTGGATTTAAACATTCATATATTAGCGTATTCAGAAATAGAGAAGGATAAAAATTATTTTGTATTTTACAGTGTTTCTAGAAAAAATATCAATAAACTAAAAATGCGTTTGTATCAGTCAGATGGTACGTTAGTATATTCAAAAGATCATGTTTTTGAACGATATACTGCTCTCGAAATGCTAAATAAAATGAAAACTGTTGGTGGGACTTTTCATTTGGGAAATGAATCTACTAATCCAAATGTAAATATTAGTTTTACAAATGTTTATAGAGAAGGTTGGAATATAAAACAACAAAAACGGTTAATTGATCATGTTAACAAGTCATACAAAACTGCTTTCAGTAGCATTGCAAATTACAATGTATCTATTGACAATACAAATACAAATATGAATATGATCATTAATAGCACTCCTTATCCTGAATTAACATACACTGAAGCTGGAATTATTATTTTTGAACAAACAGATTCTAGTAATCATTCATATCCAATACAATTTGTACGTGAATCTGACTCACAAGTATATGCCAATGTTTATAGAGAAGGGAAACTACAAGAAGGTCATACTTATTATACAATTGTACGTGTTGATGCATTTACACCTACGCTGAAATATTACCATAGCGGAAATAATTCATTCGGTTTGATAAAAAATGGGATCGCGATACCATATACAGTATCAACATTAGGATCTAGTTCCCCTTACTATAATTTTACAGATTCAGACGGAAATGTTGGAACACCAACACTAGAAAGAGGTTTATCATATATATTCACACGCAATGATAGTGGTCATCCCTTCAATTTGGGAAATGGTTGGAAACAAAACACTACTGGTATTCCAATCTCCAGTACAGGAGTATCTAATGGTGTGAATGGAGTGAATTCCATTGTTAACAATGAATCAATCACGATTTCTATACCATCTGATTATTCAGGAATTTTGAAATATTATTGTTATTCACATTCATCTATGATAGCTGAGTTTACAATATTGTGAAGTCTGTTGAAATTATTACATCATCTATGATATATTTTTTTCTAACCATTCTTCGCATTTTTGTTTATCTGACTTTGTGGTAGATTCTTTTGATTCTTGTTTATTTTCATTACAATTCATTGCTAGAAAGTTTATCTGTTCCAATCTTGTTTGACCTAAAATAGAATTAATTTCTTCAAATTTGCTCCATATAAACATTGGAATATCTTGGGATAAAATACGTGAAAGAAATTTATTTGGATTGTTGTGTAAATAAACTACTTCTTTGTACAATTGATGTAACGTATCTTTGCTCTTTTCACTAATTTGACTATATATGTAGTTTGAACAAACAATGTATTTTTCGCTATTCGTTAAATTACATACGCTGGGCTTCATGAAAAAAGTTTTTTCATAAAAATGCGATACAAAGGTGAATATATCTAATGAAAGTTTTTCAAATGAATCGCTATACTTTATTATACAATCACTACCTTTTTTTGAAGTAGTGATTGCAATACAAATTTGTAATATTAAACTTAATGCATTTTCATATTCAGTTTGGCGATAAGCCGAACATAAGACTAAATTAAAATGTTGTTTTGAATATGACATATATGTTTCATTGCTGAAAAGGGAATTCCATTTACATGTCATATGTTTGCTGCGTTTATTGAGAAAGTTTAAAGGTTGCAATGTTCTTTCATCAAAATGCAAACACCTCAAAACAGAAATATCTTTCCATTTAAAATTCATAATATTGCATATTTCAATTATTTCAAAAAATACAAAATATATTTCATCTGTTTTATTATTGCGGTATTTAGAAGCAAATAATGATGGTAATAAACGATATGGATTTGCCAAATGACGTATTTCTTTCCAATTATCTATTTCATTCGTGGAAACCTCAATTTCTTGAAGAAAGCTATTTAATGAATATGAATAATATTTACAAGGTTTTGATTCTAGAAACGAACATTTACAATGTAATGTTATATTCAGGTTACATCTTGGAAATAAGTAGTATATCATTGTAGTAAGCCTTCTTTGATTTTGAGTGTTACTTGTTTTAACATAGAATGGTTGCAAATTTTGCATCTATTATTTTAACTTATAAAAAAAGTAATATTACGTTTATATAAATTATTATAGATCTTTCAGTTAATTTTGTTGTTTCTTCTTCATCAAGTATTTTACCCATATTTCCTTATCGTAATGACTCAATGCATTCATTTTATTTTTCTTCTTTTCTGGTAGTTCTTCATAGAACTTTTGTATTTGTGGGTCATCAAAGTCAGCTAACGGTGAATAATTGTCTTCGTTAAGGGTAACTTTAATTTTTTTAATTTTCTTTCTTTCTTTACGAGGAATTTCATCCTCTTTTATTTTGTCAACAACTTCTGTTTTTGATTCTTCTTCTTCTTGAATGATATTATTCATTTGGGTTAAAGTGGTTGTAGAGAGTTCTCTTACTTTTTTGAATATGAAATATCTGTTCAAAAATGAAACTGTTTTTTCGTGATGTGTCATCATAGTTGCATCTTTGAAATCTCCTACGTCATTATCATTCTTCATGTCTTGTTCTAATAATCCATAAAATCGTTTAAATAACGCAGTTGATTCTCGAAATCCTATAGATCGTAATTCATCCTTTTCAAGCAATACAAAACCATAATTTTCCATCAATTGTATAAGATATTCAAAGTTTACTAAATATTCAGTGAATGATTTATCAATACTTTCTTGAAAAACTTGTATAGGTAGTCCAATTGATGTTTCATCTGGTTTGAATTCTTGAATCATGGAATTGTATTTTTTTACAACTTCAAACATTTTTTTTCCGTTTTTATCAATTCGTATAGATTCATTCTTTTTTATCAATGTACCATTAGAACGTTTATGTAAAAATTTAAAAACTTCTTCTCCGTCAAAACAAGTTCCTATAAAGTATCCGTGTAATCTAGTGCATTCAGCGACATTTTTTAAAAAGGAATGCAATGTTTTTGAATTTTCAAAGAAATAATGAAGTGAAAACTGACATGAGCTTATATGAAACCCTTCGTTTGCAATTCCATGTTTGAAAACATATTTTTTATAATTTGTATTTTTACCATGTCCAAATATAGATTGAACTAGTTCTTTTTCCATAGAACTGTTAAATGCAGTACCTTGGGTTCTTATATTTAAACTGCTATTTCCTTCCACGAACAAAGCGCGAAGAGACGATGTTTTGTTTCTCACTCTTTCACGAAGGTATCTTATACACGCGCCATTATAAGGGTTTGTAATATTATCTCCGTGATAGTCTATTCCAAGAACAAACTTAATTTTTGAATATGTCCATTTCGAAAGATCACCACCTTTCCCTACTGAGAAATCTATAAGTATAGGTTCGCTAATATTCATTCGTTTTCTAAGGTGATTCGAAATATTGCTAATCAGTTTTCGCTTTACATAATTGTGAAACACACGTAACGAATTAGTTGTTGATTCATTTTTTTTTGTAATATTGTAATAAACGGCATCAGTAATTTCTATTTTTGGTATTTCTTCTTCACCGCAAATCATTTTTTCAGTTATAGGTAAATGAATTGATTTCCAATTTGTATCTGCGGTTGTGTAATTATTCATACTTTTCATCCCTTCTCGTAAAGCCTGGGTTTTATCTTGTCTAACTCTCAATGGTACCCACTTCCATGGACCTTTTTTCATATTATCATCCTTCAAATATTGAAACTCTACAACCATGTTTTCATCGAATACATCTCCTTCAACTGTTTTCATTCGTAACTTTCGCGTAGAATCTTCTTCCAATTCAATATGACAAATATATGCTTCTGGGTCATATGGTTCTGTAGGAACAAAGGGCATTGCTTCATAATTAGACTCACTGTCTTGTCCAATAAGTTTTGTAAAGTATTCATCATTGTCATACAATACGTCATGGAAAACATTCATGTGCTTATGTTTTTTTTTATCAAAACCTACATTTAAAATAAGGGTTTTATAGGGTATGATATTTTTCAATGTATCTGTTCCTTCATTTGCAATATATTTAATTAGGTCTTGGCCATCGTCTCCTTTTTTTGTTTTTACTAAAAAGTCTATTGTATTATAATATGGTGGTTTCCATTTAAAAGAATGTTTCCATGTAAATTTTTTCCCTAAAGTATTTGCTTGTCCTGGATTATCTCCGCCAACGCCTAGATTCATAGGAGTAAATATTAATCCATCTACTTCATACTCGTAATTTCGATTCAAAACAAGTGATGATGCTTCAAATATAGTTTGTTCATTTTCTCGATATGTTTCGAATTTTTTGCATCTAAATCGGAATGCGCACTTTGCATTCTGTGTCACTTGTTCTACTTTGAACAATGAACTAAACTTTTCAAGTAAAGATAATCTATATTTATCTTCTAATGCGGTATCATCATTAGTGGCAAATGGCAAATCTCGTACATGTGCATTTTTTTGCATTCCACCAAAATAATAGATGTCAAATGCAGCGTACAAAAATATCATATCTTTATTGGGTGGTTTTCCATGTAGTATATACTCTCCATCCAATAAGCTGTCAAAGCAGAGTTTTTCCTTAGTTATAGATCCTGTGAACATCACCTTTAGATTATTTGAAATCATGAAAATTTTTCCATTCTTAGACACGTAAAGCAATGCTCTTTGTCCATCTGCTTTTTCAGTTACAGTGTAGTCTTTGACAATAGATATTGTACTTGATAGCATTGTTTCGTCATGAATTGTATTTTCCAATTGAATTGGTACTGATTGTGGTCCAATAAAGTAAGGTGTAGGAATTCTAGTATTCAACCATGAATCTGTATGTATTCTACACATGTAAGTATCAATAATCTCTTTTTGTTCATTGTAGCTTACAGGATATGGTGTTTCTTGAAGTCCAGATAGAACAAATCGAATGCACTTTTTGATTTTACTCATAAGTTTATCCACACCTTTTTTATTACTTTCATAAGAACTCATTCGAGTATTATCCAGTTCCAATTCGATTTCAAATATAGGCGGTGTGTCAAATACACCAGATTCCTGTATTGTTTCTGTGGGTATTGGTGAAGCATGACCGTTCTTTCTTGTATTTATTTTATTTTTGCGATTCGTTTTTATCATACTGACGTCTACAAAAACAGGATAATCTAAGTGTCGGAAGCGAACACGGTTGATGCTTCTATATGTTTTTTTGGATGTTGGCCAATCATACAACAGTCTCTTTATTGGGATATATTGTGTATAATTAAAATCGTAATCTTCTTCTTCCATGTAAGCAACGCGAAAATTAAAATCTTCAAAATCAATATTTTTAAACGGTTTTCCAGTTTCTTGATTTATTATGACGTTTTTTTTTGTAAATTTTATCCCTGACAATCCTTTGAGTTGATTCAAGTCATTGCTGCTACAGTACTTTTGTATCAACGTTTTACCTTCTAATTCAGCTCTAATTTTTGACATTACGTAATTTTTTCTTCCACCCCCTTTTTGATTATTTTCATCTAAACCTTTATAATCTTCTACATTTTCGTCTTTTTTGTCGTTATCGTCCATATCGTCTTTATCGTCTTTGTCGCCTTTGTCGTGCTTGTTATTTTTTGTTTCATCGGCATTATTTGTACGTGTATTCTTATTAATTTCATTTTTTTTCCCATAGTTATTATCATTTATGTATCTTTCTGGAATTATTCGTAACATTTGCTTTCCTGTCATATCATGTGCTTCCGACAACCAACCATTTGACAATAAATTTTCTACCACGTGTTTGTAGTCGATAACTGTAATTGGTTTTGCGATTTTGGGATTCGTTCCAAATCTTATTTCTAGCTCTGGAGAAAGGTTTTTATTTGTTTCGATGTTATCGCACTTTACTAAATAGTGCTTCAACATTTCTTCGAAATCAAAAGATAAATCTTTTCTGTGTGTTTCTTTAGACATTATGACGAATTATATATAATAACAAGAAAAAACTATATATATTTCAATTTTATTGATAATATTTTATTTCCATACAGCATGTAATACAATGTTTTCATATAAAATATTCTTTTTAATTGGTTTTTCGATAACCATCCCTAAACAATTTGCGATATTTTCCAAATCGCTTACTTTATAACTACTTATACCTTTTAATGGTTTTTCTTCATTAATTAAATGGAAAAACTTTTCATTTATCTCAATTAAGGTAAAAATTTTTTCATTGTCATCAACAAACAAATTTAAACTACGACTATTTTCTTTGTAGATAACTATTGTTTTTATTGTCTCAGATTTTCTTTCAAAACGCAGACAGGTTTTTTGTTCTAGATTTACTAATATAATATTGCATTCATAAAATATGCAACAAGCAAATATTGAATCAATTGGCATTTTAGGAAGAGTGAGTATATTTTCTGCTATTTTACCACAATTTATTTTTGTTATTTTAGCACAGAGTTGATTCGTAATTTCTTTTGAACCTAGCTTAAAGAACTTTTCTGATATTTGTTTTTTTTCATTCATCTCTGTGTTTATAATATTTTTTTTCAATAAATATTCATCTTTACCATAGTTTCCCAAATATAATGCCCAAAACAATGGATCTTGTGATTTTTTAACATGAGGTAAGCTACGTAAGTTTGCTTTTGCATTTATGTTGTTTGATATATTTATCATTTCGTCGTTTTTATCGTCATTTTTATCGTCATTTTTATCGTCATTATTTTCCTCTTCCAAAACGTCTTTTGTATTGTCATATCCTTTAACTTCTATGTCGATTTGTGATTTTTTCACATCTATTGTGCGATCCCTAGTTTCGGTAGAGTACATAAACGGTTCTAAGTCACATATAGACCAATTATTGCCGGTTTGGCAGATTGGATCGATCCAAAACATATTACTCTATAATAAGCAATAAATTATATTTAAGTATTTTCTGTTTCTAAGAGATATTGTTTGCATTTATCAGCTTCTTCTTCAATTTTATCCAAAATTACTTGTTGTTTGTCAATATATTCAATAAATTGTGTTATTTCACGAATTGCCTCTTCTGGTATTGTAGATATATTAATCATAATACCATTTTGATTTTCATTTAGTTTTACCACAGGGTATTTACGAAGTATAGATCCAATAACAATATGGTTGTACGATTCAGTTTCTCTAATTCTATTTAGCAAAGTGGCATTCATAATCGTACTGAAATTATGTGAACAAAAAAGTAATCTTTATATATTTTCAGTTTATTCGCTTTTTATTATTTGTTTTTTGGAGGCATCATCAAATTACCTAATATTTCTACACAAGAGTCGTTTAATTCGTATCTTGTCCCAATCACTTTAACGCTTATATTATCGTCTTCAGAAATAGTGTTAAAATATTTATTTTCAGCAAAATGATCTCTCAAAACAAATACAGTCGCAGGTATGTTACTTTTATCATCAAATACATCGGCATGGATTCCAGCCTTTGTTACACTTCGCACTTTACAATCAATCCATGAACCCTCTGCAGGGTTGTATGTTTTGCACTCAAATATTACTGTAAATTCTATTTTGTCCCCTTTCAATGTACCACTAGTGTATGTTTTAATATTTACTGTACCTGGTTTGACATAACCCTCTTTTATACACTTACCTTCAATATAATGCTGAATAGAAGACTTTAGATTTTCCTTTGTAGTTCCTACACCGATATGACGAGGTAATAAGAGTATTTTCATTTCCAATATGTTATTAAAATACAATCCATCATGGGTGATAGGTTTGTTGTTTTGTTTAGCCTTTTGATTTACTTTCTTTTCTGCCATTATTAAACTATATAAATATCATTTATATAATTTCTTATTCCTTTTTCAATTTTATTGTTTTTTGCATTTAGATATCAAATATGATATCATTTCCTATTGTTTGTTTTGTGATATTGAATTCCGTTAATTTTGTTTCAATCGCTTCTTCTAGATTTAAAAACCATTGACCTTTTCCATTTGCTGTCATAAATCTTAATAATAATTCAAATAACAAACACATATGAATCTTATTCATATAGATATTATCACCTTTTATCTTGAAAAAAGTTACACCTGGATTATGTTTTTCTAGTTCCAAATTGTTTTTCGTTTTTCCATTAACCAAATTTAAAAATTCGATTCGTTTTATTGTTTTTTCCTTAGTAACTTGATCTAAATTCGCACCAGATGCATTTCTCGCCTCTAAAATGTACTTTACTTTTACTCCATACTTGAACACTTCTGAACCTTTCAAAACAGACGCAAACACTGCTAAAGGTTGATGTGGTACTATAAAATCGTTTATATATTTAACTGCTTTGTCAATGTATTTATGCTCGTCTCGTACTCTTTCTAGTAGCTCTTGTTGCTTATTAAAAGAATTCTGCAAAGCTTTCACTTCAGGTTTTTCTTTTTCTGTGGTCAAAATATCTCGCCATACATTGTTATTCCAAACCATAAGAACATTTTTAGTTGCTTTTGTTATACAGAGAACGTAAAAATCTTTTGATATTTTTTTGATTTTATTTAAAAAATAACTTTTTATTGTTTCTTCTACTGTAGTAAATGCACTAACTGGTTTGCTTTCAAAATCTGTATTATTTGTAAATAAATTTATCACAATGCTTGACCGGTCTTTATATAGTAAATTGTCCATGTAATGATATAACAGATGAAATAATATGTCATTTTTTTCCATCAGCTCGTTTGAAATTAAATAATTAAAAACAATAATACCAACACTATTTATATCATTTGATTTTTCCAATTTGTAAGTTTTATTCAAATTTTTGGATGTTTCTTGGATTTCTTTTGTTTTATTGACTCGGAATTCAATTATATCTTGTTCCCAAATAGAAATGTGTTCGTGAATTTTTTTCATATGGTTTTCAAAAAGTTTATTTATATCAGCAGTAGCTGAATCTATTTTTTTACCTAAAGCACTTGTTTTTGGTTGTTGGTCTTGAATTGCTTGTAATGGTCTATTATTTTCTAAATAATCTTTTGGTATCTTTGGAGGAATGTGATGAATACTATCATTATTTGCTATGACTGGGATTTCGTTTTTTTCAGGCAATTCTATTGTAACATTTTTGGGTTTAAAATCTACCGGAATACTTCTATCATATAACGAAGCATATTTATCGGATATTTCGTCAGGTTGAAAAACATAAATATCGTCACGCTTTACCAAATACCCAGAGCGCCCATTGCAAACAATCCATTCTCTTTTATTTTTAAGAAATCTTGAAAGTGTATAATATATTTCTTCAATTGGGTATGCTTTATTCACTTGTATGTCTTGTACCAAATTCTTTAAATCATAAAATGTACGATCTCTGTAAAGATCCCTTATTCGTTTTGCAACTCTCTCAAAGTTTTGACTAATATGATGAATATTGTATGTAGTTTTACTTATTTCTTTTACAACGTTATTTGGCTTACATGTGAATTCGCATGTTTCCATATAATCACATTTACTCGAAAATGCTTTGTCACCTACCTTGTATTTGAGTTTTTTACCAGTAGATGTCTCAATATTTATTTCAGTTCCTATGCCGTTTTCTGTAAAGTTATTTTGACTTGAATTCAGAATACAATCAACCGCTGTCTCTTTCATTATGCGAGTTATTTTGCCGATTTGAATTGCTTTTTGTTCTGCATATCTATACATGTACATATCAGCTGTTTCTAACATTGATATTTCATCTATAGCTACATGCATATATATTTCCACATTTCTCTCTGATAATGGTAATTTACAGTGACTTTTGTTTCTAACAGCACGACCAATTACTTGCTCTATTCTACTCATATTATACCATGGATCTAATACATGTACCTGCCTTACATTTTTGAAATCGAGGCCTTCGCTACCAGCCTCTGAAATCATAACTACTTTTACATGTCTTCCATCGTAGTTAGAATTATTCATTATCAACTCTAAATCCAAATCGTTATTATGAGAGTATAATTTGGTTCCTGTTATCATGGCATATTTTGCAGTATATTCATCTTCTGGTTTTTTCTTTTTCATATTGAGCGGATTTATAGAAGGTTGTTTTTCCTTTAAGAATGGTTTTACATGAGATGAATAACTATATCTCCCAAAGCCCATTTCTTCAAGAGCGATTGCCATTGGTAATAATCCACCATCTAAATATCTAGAATATATTATTACAATTCCTTTTGATTTTGATACTGCTTCACATATTGATTTTATTTTAGAACTGTACTTTCCAATATTTTCTGGTGCAAATATTCGACCGTACTTTTCCATAATACTTGGAATATACTCGAAATTGTGAATTTGTTCGTATGGAGCATTCGTTTTTTGATATTTCATAACACTTTCCATTCCCTCTTTTCCGTGTAAATTTGATGTTATTCCTTCAAATACTTCTTTATTATTTGTTTTTATGTGTTCATATAGTGCATCAGAAGGATAAGTCATATTTAAAGCACTTATTGGTTTTATTAATTCCTTGAAACCAAAAGATAATCTTTCTTTAAAATCAGTGATATTTTTACTTAGAGCTTTTAATATTCCATTATATGCATGCGATTGATAATTATCTAAAGTATCAATGTACATATTATCCAATACGTATTTTTCTGGTTCAGCGCTTATATTTGTTCCGTTAAACTGTTTTTCTGGGTACTTGTAAGATTCTAGAATGCATTTTTTATCTGCAAAGTCCTTCGGATATATTCTATAAGGAAAAGTATAAGGATTTTCTCCACGAACGTACGAAATATAACCAGTCAGTTTTCTTTTAAGTAAATCTTGGCCACTTTCTTCTATAATGATTCCTTGTTCATTTTTTTTTTCTTCAATGAATTTCCCATTTTTATCAAATACTTGTTTCCTTGTTATTACCGCACGTTTGTCATTCATATTCATCAAATTTGTCACCCATATTATTTCTTCGTGTGAATTATACAACGGTGTTGCCGATAAAAATAGAAAACGTGCATACTCACAATATCTTACAATTTGCAATAATATTAATGCTGTTGATTTTTTAGTATTTTCTTTTCTTGCTATCATATTGTGAAATTCATCAACAACAATTAATCTATGGTCAAATTTATTTTTTAAACGTTTGATCACAGCTTTTTTTTGTTGTTTTACCTCTTCCGAATCAGTTAGTTTGACTGGTTGTAAATCTATAATTTCTGGTAATTCATTCTCAATTATATCAGGTAGCTCGAAATTTGCTACGCCTTCTACTTTTCTTTTTCTATCCATCTTTCTTTTCATGTTTTTCTGTTCCGAGTCGCTATAAAGAGCCACAGAATCATACCCCATGAAATTGTAAAATTTTTTAATTATTGTTTTAATTGATTTTATTACTGTATCTCTTGGCATACCGCTAATTTGTGCAATATTAATCTCTCTCAATAAGCTATTACCGACGCACGTATCAAGATTCCAAGTACCATTTTTAGTCTTTTGTAATTTATTCGGATCAAATAACTGTTTTCTGAAATTATCTTGTACATTTGGTGATGCAATTATTAGAATTCGCTTTGTTATTCCAGTCTGTTTCATGTAATCTCTCATTTCTTCTGTAATACCGATTGCACTGCAAGTTTTACCTGTTCCTAATTCATGGTAGAGTAATAAACTATTATAAGGAGTACTGAGAGACATGAAATTCTTTACAAATTGTTGATGAGGTGATATTTCAAATTCTGCACTGCATTGGCGATTCGCTTCTTCTTCTATGTTTTTATTTATACGACCGTCATATTTTTGGTCATCAAATTCTTTTTTTGATGCAATTTTGACATTGAAATCCTTATCATCTAATTGTGGAAAAATAGAGCTATTCTTTTTCTTGGTGTTATATTCGCGTCTTTCTTTTTTAAAAAGCTTACTATTGGCTTCATCAATATCTTGTTCGATTAGTCCATCTTCATCTTGACTTTCATTTTCTTCTTCACTTTTATCTTCTTCACTTTTATCTTCTTCTTCATCTTCACCTTCACTTTCATTTTCTTCTTCACTTTCATTTTCTTCTTCACTTTCATCTTCACCTTCACTTTCATCTTCTTTTTCACTATCGTCTTTGATATCAGATTCTTTTTTTTCCTCAGATTTATTTATTTCTTGATTTGTGAGTGATTTTATGTTTGATGCTACTGCAGACGTGATTGTGTTAAAAACATTTGTTGTTGATTCTAACAACGTATTTGCTTTACTTTGAACACTGTTTTTAATAGACATATTTATATCGGTTTCATTTTGTTCTAAACCTTCCGGATTCGGATCATCATTCAATAGATTACTTTCGGTATTGTCCAATAGGTTGTGTTCATTATTGTGTTCTTCTGTCTGTTCCTGTTCCTGTTCCTGTTCCTGTTCCTGTTCCTGTTCCTGTTCCTGTTCCTCTGGTTCCTGTTCCTCTGGTTCCTGTTCTGGTTCCTGTTCTGGTTCTTTTTCCGGTTCCTGTTCTGGTTCCTGTTCTGGTTCCTGTTCTGGTTCCTGTTCTGGTTCCTGTTCTGGTTCTTGTTCTGGTTCTTGTTCTGGTTCTGGTTCTGGTTCCTGTTCTTGTTCTTGTTCTTGTTCTGGTTCTTTTTCCGGTTCCTGAACCTGTTCCTGTTCCTGTTCTTCTTGATTTACAACTTTGTTTTTTGTTTTTTTTCTTTTATTATCTACAATTTCATTTTTGTCTTTTTTCATTTGTTCTTTGTATTCTTCTTTGTCTTTCCGTTTTTTTTCTTTGAGTTCTTGTTTTTCTTTTTCTTTTTGTGCTTTCAAATTTAACTTGTCATTGGCTTTTCTTTGTTTTTCTTCGTTTATTATAGCTTTTGCTTCATCGATTGGCAAACATTTATCTAAACTAGGAACATACCATTTTCCACGTGGGCAAATCTTCTTTTTAGTTTTATTATGAGGCTCAATAATCGAAGATTGTTTCAATGTTTTGCGCTCGATATTTGTATCACTCATCTTTTATATTAATTGATATTATTTTTTGTTAATGTTAATAACATTGTTGTGTTTAAACAGTTATAGACATTTTGTATAATTCTTTTTTTTTCTAAATTATAAGGGCGTATGCAGTTTAAACATTCAGGCAAATTTTTCCATTCCATTTTACTTACTTCACTCTTCTGAAAGTTATTATTTGCTATACTATCTTCGAATCCCATATACATCAAAAAGTACTTATGTCTATAAGAGTTGTAATTAGATCCAGTAAATGTTTCTTCTACTGGTAAAATATTTCGTATGTTTTTTAGTTTAGAATTTCTATACCCAGTTTCTTCTGTAAATTCTCTTATTGCGCAATAATAATCACTTTCTTGTGCATTACGCCTACCTTTAGGAAACCCCCATTCTGGTTCATCCCATATGGGATTCATATTACTTTCTTTTATAAGATCTAGTAAGTCATATTTTACTCCATTTTTATTAACTCCGTTAATCAAAAGAAGTATGCGTTCTTTCAAATTAGGAATAGTTCCACCAGATTTGACTACATTATACTTTTTTATTAATACACTCTTTTCGTATTGGGTCATTTGATTTAGCATATTTAATATGTAGTTTCTTTGATATGCCGAAAATTTTCCTCGCAGGAAATCGATATATCCTAAAGTATCTTTTCTTCTTATCATTAAAAATTGTATTTCGTTTTCAAAATAGCGAAAACATATAATACCCAAGCTTGTTATTGGAATTTTGCATATATGAAATAAATGTCCATTCTTTCCACAGTTATTACAAAATAATTCACTTCTATTATTCATTACTTATTATAAAAAATAAAAATACTGTTTATGTTTTTATATTTTTTAAAATATATGATAATAATAGACATTGTAATATGAAAGACCTTAAATCGGATGTATGGTTACCGTCGTTTTGGTTTTTCATGTACTCTACCGCACATGGATATCCAGATTTCCCTAATAAGGTAACAAAACGAAAATATTATGATTTCGTACAAAACATGCCTTTATTTTGTCCGAATTCGACAATACAAAAGAAACTAATGTATATACTTGATAGCTTTCCAGTGACGCCGTATTTGGAGAATAAGGACTCTTTTACTTATTGGATTCACTTTATTCATAATAAATTAGATTACGAATTGGGAAACGAAGAACATACATATTTTCAACATTTAGATAATTATTACAATAATTATTTGCCAAAATCATATAAAATTTCGGAAAAATTTGGTGTTCAAAAGAAACATATCATTATTGTGTTTTTAGTAATTTTTGCTTTTTTTATTGTCTACTATACAAAATAATGGATCATTATATAAAATGCGTATTGAGATTGTAATATTTGCAATCACTGCTTTAATCATTTTTAATATTTACACAGATGGAAAAACTTTAAAAAATCTATTGTCGTATAAAAAATATTATCAAATGGCTGGTGTAGCATTTGGTGGGTTTGTGTTTTTCTGGTTATTTAAAAAGAATCCGGCAAAAGCAAATGAATTATTTGCAACATCTCATGAATACTTGAAGTATTTGCCAGTTGATCAAAATACTAGCAATGTTATATCTCCCATATTAGACTTTACTTCAAAACAAAGTTATTACAATAATATGTCAGATGGCAAAACAAATCAAGGGAATGGGTTTAGCATGATGAATATGCTTCTTCCGAATGGAGGTACAAACAGTCAATCTGAATCGCGAATGATGAATTCAGGTAAAAAAGGAACAAAGAGGTCTGTAAGCGAAACAAAGAAAAAATTCGTTGCGGCTAGGCAAAATTGGAAATGTGGGGATTGTAATGATCAGTTATCGGCATGGTTTGAAATAGATCATAAAGTACGGTTAGAATATGGCGGTAGTAATCACATAGATAATCTGGTTGCTTTATGTAGAGAATGTCATGGAAAGAAAACTACTATTGAAAATCTTTAGGAAAATATAGATAGTTTTATTATATAAGTAATGTTTGGTATTTCAGATGATATATGGGAGAATAAATCTTTCAAGAAAATTGTAAAAAACTTTATTTATTTTGTGTTTATTGTTTATTTTATTTTTATATTTTCCAGAATAGCAAAAAATGAAGAAGCAAATACAGATCGAAATAATGCTCTTTATTTGACAGCTATTATTTTACCTTTGATGGCATTTGCATTTTTCATATTTTTAAAGTTAGAAAGTAAAAAATACTTGGTTGTTGTGTTAATTATGGGAATTTCTATGTTACTTGTTATATTAAGTTCTAGACTACCTTCTTTCCATAAAGTCTTGAAAGACGTTTTTTATTCTTTTACCGAGTTCACGCGACTTCCACCGTTATCTGATGATTCATCGTTTTTACTCGTCATTATTTCTAAATTATTACTATTTTGTATTTTCGTAATGTTCATAACTATCTTATTCAATGTGTTTTTGAATGAATCGTTTAGGCAAAAAGGAAAAGTTGGGATTTTTCTTTTTTCTCTTATGGTTATTCCTTGTTTAATTAATGATTACGTACAATATCTTTTTAGAGAATTTATTTCGACTCCTATGGTAGTTTATGTCCTTATTTTGATAGAAGTCATTTTAATTTTACTGTATATTTTCATTCCTAAACTAATGTCAAAGTATATTTTTAATAAAAGTAATCGTATAATCAAGGAGCCAATGTTTTTGTACAGTAAAAAAACGGTTGCTGGACCAGAGATATTCTATAATTCAACTAAGGAATATGAAGAACTGGAAAAGCAGTATAAAGTAAGCAAAACTTTGAGTAAAGACGAAAATAAAAATTCACTCAATAAATCTTTTATTAGGAATTACAGTGTTTCATTATGGATGACATTAAATCCTCCATCCATTTCTGATAGCGAAGAGATTATGTTGTTTAGAATTGGTGAGGATTCCGGATCTTTAGAAGAACCTGACGATCCACAATTAGGAACTCCTTATATTGGTATTATTGGAAGGAAACTTATATTTGTGTTTTCGAATAATGAAGGAAATTTAGCAAATGGTTATAGCTTGGACGATGTTACTCTTATTTTAGATGTAGAATTCCAAAAGTGGAATAATTTTGTTTTTAATTATAATAACAATCAAGTAGATTTGTTTGTAAATGGAGAATTGATGCATTCACTTGATCTGGCAAACCATTTACCAGTTTATAATCACAATATTGTAATTACTGTAGGGTCAGACACAAAAAAGGTTCATGGTGCAATATGTGAATTGAGGGTTCATTCAAAAGTACTCAATCAAACACAAATACGTCAAGCATATAATATTTTGAGTATTCAGAATCCTCCAGTAAATAATCTACACTAAAAATATAATGAACTCTACTTTGATTATTTTAGGAATAATTCTTTTGATTGTTATATATATTTTATATAAAGTTGTTTCAGAAAAAGGAAAAGTAGTAACCACAAAAGTCGATCTTAGTGATTCGAACGGTACTGTTTCTTACAAAGACTTATCTCAACCTAACTCTTCTCGTTATTGTTTTAGTCTATGGCTTTATGTAGAATCTCTTAAATCTACTGGTAATACTAGCATAATAAAAATAACAACTGATACAGGTGGTACTAATGAATTTTTTCATCTCTTTGTTGACAACACTGCAAAATTACAGTATAACATTTTGAATCAAGATGATACTCTAGTAAATAATGTAATATCAGATAACTTTCCTATACAAAAATGGAGTTGTATAATGATTAGTTTTGACAGCAGAATTGTTGATATTTATATGGATGGTAAAATGGTGAAATCGCAACAATTGGAGATTGTACCAAAAAGCACTGACGAAAACTTTACAATTTCGTACGGAAACTGTAGCGGTGGTTCATGTAAAGCATATGTAGCAAAATTTGAACGATTTCCCACTCCAATGAACCCTGCAACTGCTTGGAGTAAGTACATGGAAGGAAACGGAGGAAACTACTTTAGCAAATTATTGTCTTCTTATGGAGCTACATTTACACTTACGAAAGATGATTTAGATATGAAACAGTTCACATTGTTTTAATGTTGTTACTATATTTAATTCATTATAATCTATTTCTATCATATAGACTATAATGAATGAAGATAAACCATTTATAGAACAGATGAAGGATAGTGTCCCTTCCGTGGATCAAGTAAAAGACAGCTTTGAAAATACTACCCAAGACATTAGTGAATCTATCGGAAACATTAAGGAAAATGTTCAGTCGTCAATAAATGAATTTTCCAATAAATCATTTGTAGATGCGAGTAGTGAGTTTTTAGACTCTAATTCTCTTTTAGCTAAATTTGCATTTATTGTCATTGTTCTTATTGTTTTTATGTTTTTATTGAAGATTTTTATGACATTACTAGGTCATTTTATGTCTCCTTCTTCCAATCCTTATATTGTTAAAGGTTCATTGAATGGAAATGAAAAAATTGTTATAACACAGGATCCAAGTAAAGACAGTACTGTTTCAGTGTTAAAATCTAATGACAAACATAGAGGACTAGAATTTACTTGGTCAATATGGTTATTTTTGAATGAGAATGATAACACATCATATCAAAATGTTTTTGTCAAGGGAGTTGAGAGATTTAAAGATGGTGAAGTAAATTTAGTGAATGGACCTGGATTATACATTAAAAAAGATCTGAATGCAAATGCAAATGAAATCAATGCGCACATTTTTATGGACCATATAGGAGGGAAAGAAGTAGTAAAGGGGGATTATGATGAAGGAAGAGATGAAATAAAGGTTGAGAGCATACCAATCAAGAAATGGGTTCATTTAGCAATTCGTATGCAAAATACAGTTTTAGACGTTTATGTAAATGGAACTATCGCAAAACGACATAATATGGATAGAGTTCCCAAACAAAATTTTTATGATATTATTGCATGTGCAAATGGTGGATTTCAAGGTAAAATTTCAAATCTTCGATACTATAGTCATGCATTGAATGTGTTTGAATTGAATAATATTGTAATGTTTGGGCCAAATACAACACCAAGCGATGTATCTATTGATTCACAAGCAAGTACTGGTAATTATTCATACTTGTCAAATATATGGTATTCTAACAAGTATTGATAAATATTACAAAAAACTACGTTTCGTGATAATATTTAGAATCCATAATGTCCAAATACATTGTATATTATGGCGAATAGTATTGATTGTAAAATTGCGCGAATGCACCTAGAAAATATCAGAACAAAAAGTCATATTGCGATGTCACTAAGTAGATTTGAACTAGAATCACCTTATGGTAATGGAATCACACAAAGACAATTCGACATGAGAAGAAAAGCCGAAATATTAAAACGCAATAATAATAAACCAACTCAAAAAGAATTATTTAGTCAAACTACAAGAGGTAGTAAATTTAGACAAAGGAGGTTAGATGATTCATGTAAATATTTGGCAACTTTTGCATCTTCATCAGATATCCCAGGACCGAATATTGTTCTTCAATTAGATGACAATGTACCTTTATATAATTATAGACCAAATGCACTTCTGTTTCGGTACGGTAGTTCAGACCAACCGCTAAACAAGCACATCTTACAGTTTTTAAAAACTGCAGAAGACGGTATGAAAATATTTGAAAGCGGTATTGAATACGATCTAGCGGCATTTCAAATAGGTCAATTGATACCAGAAAATATTTCATCATATACCATTGAGATCCCTTATATATTGGAAGAAGGTTCAATTGATCAAGTTGTTTTTTCAGTAACGTATGGTGGAAGTGTAATAACTTACATTGAACCGACACCAATTACAGAATATAGTTCAGATAATATAACTATAAGAAATATTACATTATTCACAGAAGTTGGTTACATTTATAAATTTCACTTACAAATAACGCTTAATGGAAATAATGGGAAAGTCGTTACTGTAAATACTAAAAATATTCGTTTTTTTTAGTAATCATGGTGTTATATTGGGGTTCATGCACATTTTTTCATTTGGAAATACTTGTCCAGACATGCATTTATCGCTTTCAGATATATCGATACAGCCACGTTTATTTTTGTATTCTCCCACTAAGCACCATTTTGCTTTGGAAGAACTAAGTGATTTTTGAATAGGGTTTTCTGTCGTATCTTCAGATGGTTCTGTATAATGTTTAATACTGTCTTTCGCAATAGCTTCATCACCTATTAAAATATCACCTATGTTTTGAATAGCCCCTTCAGCAATATCCACACCACCTTTTGTAACGGAAGATGTTACTTCTGCGGTTTTATTTATAGCGGTTCCTGAAGAATATCCAATAAAACCTAGAATTTTTGATAGATGCGGTTTTGAAACATCAACCACTTTTTGAATTAATTCTCCAATGAAACCAAATACGTTTATACCATAATTAGCTAAAAATATCAAAATCAACAAAATAATTATAATCATTGTTCTTACATCGAATAACACGAATGTGTTGAATTTTGCTGGAGATGCGAACTTACTTTCCGAGCCAGAATTATTACTGATCTTAGTTTCTGATGTCATTTTTGGCATTTGGAAATCATTGTTTCTTGACATGAAACTACTTGATTCATTTTTACTTTGAGGGATTTCTTCTAAAATATTCATTCCTATAAATTATACATTGAAATAATTATCATATATTCATCGTTGAATATACTTAAACATTCGTTTATATGTTCATTAATATTTAGGCATATCAATAAAATGAATGTATTTTCCATTTTTGAGTCATTTTTCTTCTTATGTTTGGCTATTTCTTTTGTTTTAATACTTCTTATGGTTTATCATTTTAAAAAACGGATTGATTATATTGAAAAAAATAATGAAACTTTAGGAGACATTTCGAAAACAATCATTGAGGAGTTTGCAAACATAAAGCAAAATATTGAGACAATAAGTTATACTGTATCTAAAATGCAGAATAAAACCGATATTCAATCCTCATTCATTCCTAAAGATCAAGCTTCCAATAATATCACTGATATGTTTCAGCAAATTTTTAAAAACTCTGAATTGTCACCAGAAGATGATGAAATTATGAAAAATGTATTTATTTCAGGAGGGGATATTTCTAAAATGATGAACTTTCAATCAGGTGATAGTAGAGACTCTACTCCAGTCGCCTTCAATGTGAGCGATTATGATAACGAAGAATTAGACGGAGTTGAAAGTTGTGCATCTTCTACTATTGAACAATATGAACCAGACTTTGAAACTCAATCAAACGACGATTTAGAAGAAGTTAATATTGAAGGGTCAAATTCATCAATACCAATTCATGTAATGAAGTTGTCCCAAAAAGACGAAAGTGACATTAATGATAGGGCATTGACACCGGAAGTAAGTGAAAGTAGTTTAGAAAACATTAGAAGAGACTTTGATTATATTTTAGATGAAACAATAATTCATGATGAAGATACTTATAGTGGAACTAACAATCACGACAAAAACAACATTATAGAGAGTGACAATACAGATATTGTTACGGTAACTAATAACGAAAATAATTTTACTCGCGGTGATTTGCAGAAGATGAATGTTCAAATGTTAAGAGCAATGGCTATACAAGAAGGACTTTCTACAGAACCATCAAAGATGAAAAAAAATGAGTTAATCACTTTAATTTTATCGAGATACGATTAGTTTAGGAGACAGTATTGTAAGATCTAGTAAAGCTTCCTGTAAAATATTTTGTAATATCTACTATATATTACAAATGTTTGGTTATTCGAGTAATTTCCGAGGGAATGTACTATGTGAAGCTTACAAAGAGGTTGTATTACCAAACAACGGCTATCAAACTAATAATGATTACAGTAAATTTCCACCACTCATGTCAGATGGAAGAAATATAACGGCATCATGGCAACCATCTGCTGAATTAAACGAACAAATACTAGAATCAAATAATATTAAATCAAATTGGCAATATAGAAAATTTATGACTGAAAATGCTAATACATTGAGAGAACAGATGTTTCATGATTCTTTGAATGATGTAGGTTATACCATTCGGAATAAAAATTCTAAATCAAATCAAGAATTCGACTCACCAAAACTATACAGTAGCATGTTCGAACCAGTTTCTCATGCACAACATAGTATAAGTGATATCAAAGATAATTATTTATCTCGACAGCAACTACAGTCTCAGATGAAAGTTACTTCTTTAACTCAAGAACAGCTTGTTCGCTTGAAAAGCGAAATGAAATAAGTACTTTGAAAAAAATAAATAAAAGTAAGATATTTTTATTTATAAGACATGAATATTTTAGCGTTAGATTTATTCAACTATGATTCAAGTTATTTTTATTACATTGATACTCAAACGAATATAGTAATGAACGAAGGTACATTTACCAAAGTGCTATATACACATCCAAATTTTACAATGAATCGAATTTCCTTTTTTGTCCCATTTTTTGATGCACATACAGATCAAATGTATGAAAATAAATATCTTTTAACTTTTGACATCAATATGAATGAAAATAAAGAATTGTTGAATACTATATGTAAGCTTGAGACGCAATTATTATATCAGTATGCTTTGTTTAAAAATGTGAAGAAAAAAACGATAACCAGTATATATAATCAAGTCTCAAAAGGAAAAATAAAAGTACATGGAAATATCACACCTGGACCGCGTAACATATATTACATATTAAAAGTCTCTGGAATATGGGAAAATGAAACAAGCTACGGTGTTACTTCTAAATGGATATTAAGTTGTGAATAATTATATGAACATAGCCATTGGTTGTCTTTTGTATTGTCTTCCCCTTACTGTGTGCACTTCTTTTTCACGTAAATCTCTTTCCTTGTAATTTTTTACTGGTACTTCATACTGTGTCTTGAAGTACGTAACATTTATCATGTCATTATTTATGTTGTGTTCAATACTGGAAATTTCTGTTAAACCTTCACTGGTACTCCAATGATAACGATTTTGTTCGTGTGTATTCACTAGTCTGATGTATCCATCTTGTAAATGTATTATACTTCCACTCAATATTTTGTAGAATTGACTTCTATCAATGTTTATTTTCATTTTAGTTGCACGTTTTTGAAGTGCATTATCTTCATATCCCCATGACCAAAAATTTGGATATCCATTTATTTTTTCAAAATCCTCACCATTTATGGATACAATTCCTCCTAAAGCATATTCAAAACCGTAAAAATGTTTTATATTTCCTTTTTTTGTTTCATAATTGAAAAAGTTTTTTACATATGGCATCGTGTCAATATCATTAAAAACAAAAGTGATGTTTTTATAACTTTCAGGATAAGTTTCTTTCATTATCTGAAATCCAATATTTTTAAGAGCTCCTCTATTAAAAACTCTTTTATCTTGTTGATGAATAAAATAAATCTTGTATGAGCTAGGATCCAAATCTTCTAAAATATATTTCATATGCCTTCTGAAAAGTCCAAGTTGTAATTCTCTATTTCTGTATGGAATTATAAATATAACTTTAGGAACAACTATTTCAGAAAAAGATGATTGTGAATGTTCCATATATTATTTGTTTATGAAAAAAATACTAGTTTTTACTACACAAGTACATTGGACAATTTTTATTTTTGGGTATTTTTAAAACATACGTTTCTTTTCCAACGTTATCTTCATTTTCTTCATTTGAATCACACGAGTAACAACTATTATTACAGTCATCATTGGTGTCAGTTTTTGTTTGTGGTAAGTTTAATTGTTCTGAAATATAAGGCATTAGCATCTGAGTAAGTGATTCTGCTGTCATTATCGGTTCTTCATCAGTTTCATGATTATCGCTGTTATAATTGTAATCACTATTATCGTTTTTATCATTATTTGAAATGCTTATAATTTGATCAATGTCTAGTTTATTCTCTGTAACTTGCGACACGTTTGGTGTTGATGTTTGTACAGAGGGTGGTATTGGGATTGAATCGCAATGATGTACTTCATTTTCTTCATGTACAGGTTCTTCGAATAAATGTTGGTCGTAAGTTGGTGGTGCAAACGGATCATCTTCCTTTTCCTTTGACTCTTGATTGTAAAAAAATGAAGGATGAGAGCGAAATGGTATATTTTTGTCTTTTTCTTCAGCGTATGATTTTTGGTGAAATTCAGTAGGAAAATGCAAGTTATGATAGGGAGGTTGTTGATAGGGAGGTTGTTGATAGGGAGATTGTTGATAGGGAGATTGTTGATAGGGAGGTTGTTGATAGGGAGATTGTTGATAGGGAGATTGTTGATAGGGAGGTTGTTGATAGGGAGATTGTTGATAGGGAGATTGTTGATAACCGTTGGAAAACCCATATTGTGGATTCATATTTGCATATGCTTGTTGGGGGTACTGATACATTTGATAATTTCTATTTGGCTCTTCCTCGTCAGATGAACTTTCGTCGTATGGTTTTGATTTTTTGCTTTTCTTGTATCGCTTTGATTTCTTAGGATATAGAGATGGAATGTTTTGTTGTGGACACATATACATAAATGGTGGTTGTGCTGGACAGTAACTCATATATATAGTAACAAGACTTTTCTAAATAAACAATAATTTCAAATTACTTGTTTTTTTTTCTTCTGAACATTGATGGTAACAATTCCTTTTGATATTCATCCAGTTTTTTATAGCACTTGTTTATAGTTACTTCGCTTGCCTCGTCACCGAGTTTCATTTTGATATCTTGTTTCGTGTATGATAAATTACAATGTACTGATATAAAGAATAAAATTCCAGCTGCGATCGCTTGAGGACGATTATCTGGTATTAAATTTTTCTTTTCCACTTGTTGAGAAATAAATTTTGCCAATAGGTGATGTTCAGGTGACATGTCAAGTTTGCTGGAAAAGCGTTCGATAAATGCACTCGGTGTGAGAGCACAAAGAAAGAGCTTGTCATTTTCGTCCATCGATCGTTCATGACTTTGCAATAATTCTTCAGCTGATGAACATCCTAAAGAAGCGCTATTTTTATCAATGTGAAATATTTCTGCTATTTCATTTGGAGTTCGCGGACAACCGTTTCTCCAGCATGCAATCCATATACATGCTGCGCGCATCGCATCACGCTTCATTCCTCTAAATGTCTTTTGTTCATATAAGTCTTTGAATATTGTTTTAGCGTGTTCAATGAAAACTTTTGGTATTCCTGAATTTGAAGCGTATGTTCCTATTAGCTGAAACTCTTCATGCAACATTTTTTCTTTATGTGGCATAGATTGCCATTTGCTCCATCTTCTCAAATTTTTCATTTCTATTGATGCGGATTGATTGCAGAATATTTTACAAGCATATGACGATTCTTCTAGCAATGGATCAATTGGATTTCCACATCTCGTTGTATCCGGATTATTTGATTTTCCTTCGCCTGAAAAATATCTCCATTCAGGCGAATAATCTAATGTATAATTATTCATATGTCCGCATGTTGCGCTTTTGCAAGTAGGAAAACCTTCTTCTGAATATATTAGTAAATTCCTGCATTTTATGCAAAATTCTGTTTGTTCTACTATTCCTTGTGAAGTTTCTAAACTAGATTCGTAATTTGATGATATTACTGATTTATCATTATCGTATATCGCCCAAAGCTTTTGTTTATCTGTAGAGTTCAATTGTTTCTTTACTTTCTTGGTTTTCGTAAAAGCATTTAATGACATCATAAAATGCTCTGAGATATATTGTTGTTATATTAAACACAAATATTTATTTTCAATTTTATTCATAAATGCTTTTTATTAAAAATGAACTCTTTTTTCAATTTTTTCTAATATTTCCGGATTGTAAACAAATTTTCCAGTAGGTTTATATTTGTCTATAGGTGTATATTGTTTTTGCTCTTTTCTTTGTGAAGTGTTATTCATTCCTTGATTGAATATGCTTTCGTTTATGTCCTGTTCATTTAAATCATCATCTTCATCTTTCATAGGGTCTGTGATCTGACCTTTTTCATTCATTAGTTTTCCAGTTTTTTTCTTGAACTCTGACCTAATGTATTGAGGTACCCAATTACTCCAACCGACAAATAAAGTATTTGGATGCATATATTTTACTAAAAACCCATTTTCTTGTAGTTTATTTACTAAATAAGCTATACAGTCTCCCTTGTCGTAAACTGGTTCCCCAAATAGATATTCAGGAACATTGAACCATATATGACGATCTCCTCGCTTATTTCGTCCTGTTATTTTTATTCGATTGTGTATTCGATTTAATATTTTATTAAATATTGATAATTGTTTTAAATCTCTCTTTTTTTTATTATCATACAAATCATCAATGTTTATTTTACCAGAAGTCTCTTCGTCATCAACGTACAAAAAACATGACATGTTCTATAGTGTTATAGGACAATTTTTATATCTCTCAATAGCGAGTACATTATTATTTATTAAATATATACATGAATGAATTTATGGATTTAGCATTAAAATATGCGTATCGGAATATTATGAACGACGGTGGGCCATTTGCTTCTATAATTGTTCGAGACAATAGTATTGTTTCTATTGGTACGAATTGTGTTACATGTACAAATGACCCTACTGCACATGCTGAAATGATTGCAATTCGAAAAGCATGTCACCATGAAAAAACATTTTCTCTCAAAGGATGTATTTTGTACACAACATGCGAACCATGTCCAATGTGTTTAGGTGCGCTTTATTGGGCAAATATCGATAAAGTATATTACCATTATAATCGCAATGACGCTTCTAAATTAGGTTTTAAAAACGAATTTATATACGACGAATTGTACAAACCTTTACAAGAAAGAATAATACCTGTAGAACATATGAAATGTAAATTGTATGATCCATTTAAATCTTGGGTAAATTTTAAGAATAAAAAACAATACTGATCTATTTGTTGTAAAATTGAACATCAAATAGTAATACTAAAAATACAATATTATCAAACAATTATCCGTAAAGTATCAAATCAAACACTGACTACTTTAAACGAAAACAAAACTCACAGACCTAAAATGTTTTCAAAAGAATATTTTATAGAAATTGCAATTTTCATTTGTAGTGCGTCTAGTATGTACGTTTTGTGGGTATTTTTGCATTTTATTGCATCTCATATTTACATAGAACATTGCGTTGGCAAGACGTTTATTGACATTATTTTCTCAGTTATATACACGTCATCCCCTTATTGTCAAGGCTTAAGCTGGATGATTTACACAGGATCTCGTCAAATCGCAACAATGTGGATGGTTTTGGGAACATATGTATCAAGTAAATTGATGAAAGGATTATTTCAAAAATAATGTTTGTCTTTTGTAAAAATATATATAAGTATTTTCAATATTCCTAAATGATGATAAAGCATTTAGTAATTTCAGGTGGGGCATATGCTGGTTTTGCATTTTTTGGTTCTATAAAACATTTACTAAAAGAGTCATTTATTGACATGGAAAAAATAGAAAGTATGTATTGTACATCCGTAGGTACTATGATTGCCGTATATTTTAGCTTGAATTATTCGGTTAGTGATATAGAAACATTTATGGTAGAAAGACCTTGGAATGAAGTGTATAAAATAAACTTTAAAACAGTTATCAGAGCAATTCAAGAAGGGGGATTGTTCGACCAAACACCTATAGTTCAGAGTTTAAAACCAATGTTATTGGGAAAGGACTTAACAATTGATGTTACTTTAGAAGAATTTTACAATTTTACTCAAAAAGAAATACATTTTTTTACAACAGAATACTCTGAATTGCGATTAACAGACATATCTTATAAAACTCATCCTAAATGGAAACTTATTGATGCAGTATATGCGTCATGTTGCTTACCAATTTTATTTGACCCTTTTTTTGCGGATGGTATCTACTATGTTGATGGGGGTGTTTTGAAGAATTATCCATTACATCAATGTGTGAATGATTGTAATGATGTTGATAGTATTTTAGGTATTTATCATACTAGTACAAAAGAAGTTAAAAAACGCATGATTGCTGAACCATATTCCTCTGTACCAAGTAATTATAGAATTTTTGAATATGCATTGTCATTTATAATGAAATTGTGGAATGTAATTAAAATTCCCCATACAATCGAAGAATCAAGGGTAAAAAACCAAATAGCCATAATAGAGAATACAAAACCAATGAGTATAGTAGATGTTATTGAATCCAAAGATGAAAGAAAGAGACTTGTGGAACTTGGCGAACAGTCCGCAAGGGAATTCCTAGAAAGCCTAATTTAAGTCATATTTTCAACAAATTTTTCTAATGCATAAGAAGAAATTTTTGCATCGAAATCTATGACTTGACTTCCTTTTATCATCTTTACAGTAGGATAACCTTCTATTTTGTATTTGTCTGCAGCTTCTTTTGATAAATCGTAATTTGCATTTCCTTCAGTTAAATCATATTTTATACAAGTTATTAGATTGCCGTTAATTGTTTTATTGTGGTACCCTGCTTTAAAGTCGTCCCAAGGAGCTTTGGCAGATTTACAATGAGGACACCAATCAACTGTAAAAATCATTATTTTGATATCATCGGATGATCCAGAATTAGGAATATTATTTCTTTTATCTCCGTCTGCTATTTTTCTGTAATTTTTTATGTAAACGTAATACGCTCCGAAAAATAAAACTATTATAACTAGGAATAACCAAAATTTCATTTTGCGTGGGTTTAACCATTCTAAAAAAACATTGACAATAGACGCCATTATATATTAATTAGTTATTTATTAGTTTTGCATATGAACCAATAAAATGCTTCCTAAAGTTTTAGCATATAAATTATCTTGATCGAAATGTTTATGAAGATAAAAGAAATATATTCATACAATATACAAAACGGATGGCTAACAAGTTACAATTAGGAGATATTATCAAAACTATTTCGGAAACCGAACCAAAGTTAAATGAAATTACTTTTTATATACATTATTATGATCCTGATGATTTTATGGAACTAGTTTCTCTTGCTTCTCTCGAAACGATTATGGTAAAAATGAAAAATGGTATTTTGGTAGATAGCACAATACAAAAAATAGTATTGCTCAATAGAGGATTACACAAAGGGTTTGCTAGACAAAATGGGTTACTTCCAAACACATGGTTAGATCTAGAATTTGGTGGAGATGTACGAACTGTTATTATTGCTCAAGTAACACATTTAGAAGAAGATATGATTGAACTTACCACGTTTCCTGAGCGAGAAGTTTTATATATTGATTTTGCTTACAAAGGTATTCCCAAACATGTGCCATTAAAACACATTTGTTTTTGCAATCGACCTGTTTCATATTCTTCAGTGATTGATGAAGATACACAAAAAGAAGATGACAATGACGATTTAGAAGGAACAGATGTCTATAGTGAGTACAATGATGATGGTGAAATGGTTGTAAGTGTTCCAGAGAATGTTCGAGTTGAAGATGACTATAGAGATGGTTTGCAAGATGAATATGATCGTAATATGAGAGAGGTTGAGAGTTTAGATAATCCTTACGAGCGTGAAATAGAAACAATATATTATGGTATTGACGCTCAATTAAATTTTTTACTAGATGATTTTTTGTCTACTTTACCAGATGAAAAACGAACTCGTAAAGCAATGAAAAAAATACAAATTCATTTAAATCGATACAAGGAACTGAGAGAGTTATATTCAGAACACGATAATTATGGACAAATTTATACATTTAGAAAGAGAGATATAAAACATTTTAAACCTCTAGTCGAACACATGTACCATATGAAAGGGGAATTGTCCTGGATAAAACCAGTAATAAATGCAATACGAATGGTATATGTTGACAACAGTTCAAAAAAAGAAACTAACAATGATGATGATGATGATGATATTGATTATCCAGATATGAACAAGAATATTTTGATGGATTTATTGAAAGAAGAAAGTAACATTGAAAAACAAATGTTTCATGAAAATCATGCGGTTAGTACAGAAGTAAAATATGAAAAAATGCATGAATATATTAATAATTATTATAAGGAATCTCATCCAAATAAAAATTGTTTTCATGAACCATTAGCTAAAATGGTTAATGTTAATAGAGATATGGACGTTTTCTTTGGTTCTAGTAATGATATAATCGATGCACCACGAAGACAATCAAAATTGAACAGAAAAGAAAGTATCATGACGCGTATTCAAGGACCAATCGATTATTCTCACTTTTTGAATAAAAAACAAAATGAACTCCGTACTTTGATGGACGGAGATAAAATCAATTTACAATCAATTATTTTCATGCCAAAATCGGTAGTTGAGAATGATAGATTCTTACAATCTAATATTTATGGTAAAACAAAGTTTATAAGTCCGTCATACAAATATTATATTCAAAATATTGAAAAGAAAGAAGTAGATATAAAAAAAGAAAATAATGATACATTTCCGTTAGATCAGAAATCTACTCATATTTACTTAGATGATACGGTTGAGACTTCAATACATGATCCTCTAATTAAAAACCCAGTTTATAGAGCGTTTTTGCAAAATGTAATACCAAATACGTTTTCATTGATAGATAAGTTTTACTCTCTCAATGCAGACAAATATAATATAACTGAATACTTGGAATATTTTTCTCCTTATAAAATCGAAAAGGATACATTATCATTTACTTCACAGCAGAAAATAGCAAAACATCTATTCCATAATATACAGAATTATAATTCTGATTATATGAAAAAAAGGGAGGAATATCTTAATTTTTTGGTACATCGTTTTCAGACAAAAGGTAAGAAACCTTCATCTTTACTAAATTTGCCTTTTTTAGAAAAACATTTTACTGGAAAAGAAGTAATTATGAAAAGATTTTATAAAATATACAACTTCTCTCGAAATGATGATTTGATTAAAGCAATTCTAAGTGATGATAGTGAAATGTTTTTAATGCTCATTACAAAACTAAATATTGATTTAATAACACCAATGAATATGATTGAACCTTACGTGGAACCCAAACATTTTTTTGATTCAACAAGCAAGAGAATTTCAAAAAAATATGATAAACTCCAAACAATGCAAGAAGACAATGACAAGAGAGATTTAAAATTCGATAAAGATTATGATAAAAATCAATATGAAATTTTGGAAAAATACAGAAAGGAACGAAGTAAATATACACCAGAACAATTTTTACAATTTTTTAAGCAAAAACTTTCTGAAGAATTTGGATGTTCTCTTGAAAATGTCACTTCATTGGCTGATGAGTTGTTGTTAGGATACAAGCTAGTAGAAGAAGGTGATTATGCTTTACTTGAAATGAAACCACATTTACCACCAGGTATAGAAGAATGTTCCTTCAGCGAAAATGAAAAACAAGAAATTAGAATTGAGACAAATGTGAAAAAAATTAAAAAATATTTTAAACGTGTAAATCATACATGGGTATATGATGCAGATGTTGACGACGAATCCTTTGCAAAACCAAAAGATCTGAGTTGCGCTTTGAAAAGCGATAAAGAATACACTGTCGGTAAAATTAACAATCAAACACTATTCAAAAGTCAATATGGAGAAAATATGGAGCAAATAACTGCACATATAACTAAAAAACTAAAATTGTTAGAAGAAAAGCTATGGCTTAAAAATTATATGCTTGAGATCAAAATGAAAGAAAAAGACGTTTATGCTATAAAATTAGGTAATCAGGCATATATTTCAGAAACTATACCGTCACCGTATGAATATAATTTACAAGACATAATGCATAGCAGCGTAAATTTCGAGTCAAAACAAAATTGTATTGTTTTTTTCGTAAAATCTTATTGTCGAAGTGCTTATTCAAATGAAAGCGAAAACTGGTATTACTGTAAGGCAAGCCAACATTCTGTACAGATGGTTCCAGTTTCAATGTATAAGTTAGCAAGAGGCTTTCAAAATAATGAATATGCTAAAGTTCTCCAAAAGTTGATTAAGGAACGTTATATCAAAAGTGAGGATGGTCGTTATATATTAGTTCACGGTGGTCATATTTTAGACGACGTTGAGTTTTCTGATATAGGTAATGAATTGGCAGTAGAATTAGATGAAAATGACACTTGGGAATTTGATGTTAGTGAAAAAGTGGATACTAAACACGTGGTTGATATATGGAGTGGCAGAAAGAAATACAATAATACAACATTACGACAAATACATAATATAGTTTCTGCAGTCTGCAAAAATTTATTCATAAACATTGATCGTGTTGAAGACAGTGTAATTACGATATGTCTTGAATTTATTAGCCAAAAAGAGTTGTTTATGGGCGAAAAGAAATATAAAGCAGCAATGGTAAAAAAGGTGAAAGATGGAAAATTTCCATCCTATGAAACTTACGAAAAATCAAAAATGCTCGATGTTTCAGTTTGCTCTTTGGTAATCGCAATACAATGTTTAACACCATCATTCGTACCGAAAAGAACATTTGGAAATTGTAAAAAAATTCTTGATGGTTATCCTTTGATTGAAGATTCTGGAAGTGATGGAACTTTAGAATATTTTGCGTGCATTCTGCGAAAAATGCAAGAAGATAGAAAGACATTACCATGGAGCTCAATTGGGAAAGGTAAAGGGATAATGGAAGCAAGGTTGAAAAAAATGTTTGAAATATTTTTAAAAAAGGATCTTGTTGTCGAACTTTTACAAAGAAAGAGACAATACCTGAAAGAAAATTCAGAATTAAAACAAGAAGATAATAATGTTGAAAAAACATGGGTACATTTTTTACCACCTATACATAAGACTAATATATTGAATGGAAAAACACCATTACGAAACATTGAGAAATCTGTACATGAAGAATTGAAAAAAAGTCTGAAAAGTGGAAATCATGATCAATGGAAATATTTAGGAATGTATTTTTCCAAAATTATGTCTTTCTCTTTTGGAACTTTAGAAGCAATCAATGACATAGTGAGAGAAAAAGGGAGTCTTTTAGGAAAATACGGTAAAGTTCCGTGGTTAGAGAATGCATGTTGCAATGATTTAGAAGGAAAACAAAACCCTATACAATACTTTGCAAAGGAAGATGAACGCATTGGTAACTACGTGACAAGCGTTGGTAAAATCGGTTCTCTATATTTAAAAACCAAAATGTATATTCGATCTCCGTTTTTGCATTTGGAACCAAAAACTCTAGAAGTTGAAGAAAAAAATACAAATTTGGGTGCTTATTGTCATTTTTCGGAAAATCTCATGTATCGTACATTCATTTCTTATTGCAATTTAGATTCTTATATACATCCTATACCGACATATTTAGAAACATTTATTAATGAAAAATATGAAGATTATGACGTGAAATCATCAATTGAAGAAAAAATTGCATTTTTGAAAGAAAAGGGAAAAACTATTAAATTAAATGATTTTAACAATTTGATGTTATTTGCAAATAGAAATAATAAAGTTCAAATAACGAATCCATTACAAATGTCATATCACGATCAAGTTTTAGACAATCTTACAAAACTAAAAGAAGAACATTTATCCGAAAGTAAGATACAAGAGTTCGGTGACCATTTTGAAGCATTTGTAAATCGAAATAGTATTGGTAGTTTAGATGATAATGATACAGAAGATAACAAGGTAGATCCACAAGAACTTTCAGAAAAACTATTGGATAATTTAGAAAACTTTTTGCAAAAAGAGATTGATACTATGAAATTACAAATCATCAAGTTTATGGAAAATTTACGAATAAGAAAAGATGTAATTGAGAGAACAATTAAGCAATTGCAAATTTGGGACGATAAAATTGACAATATCGGTTTTGGTCATTTTGTTAAAAACTATTTGTACTACTTGTGTTGTATAGTTCCGAGTTATATAACAAATGGTAACAAAGTTTTGGATAAAAAGTATGACATGTTGATGGAAAATGATAGAAACAGTATGAAAGAAGTATTGGATAAAAAATACAATGGGTTAGGAGAATTTAGTAAAGATTCATTAATATCACCATTTATAAAAAAGTCTTCCATTCAACTTCGTAAATTGTACAAATTTTTATCAAAGTTTTACGGATTTTTTCCAGATCATAGGACAAAGTTATATCAACGATTTTTTGTTTTTTCTCTATATTTTGTATTCTATCATTTTATTACATTGACGGAAGACGATGATGTACTTGCCGTTATTTTTAAAAGCGTTCGCGAAGAAGAAACAAACCAAGAAGACGAAAATAACGAAAATAACGAAAATAATAATAACTTTGAAGAAGATGAAGATCAATTGATTGATGGTAGTGACACTGAAGTGATGCAGTTACAAGCAGTAGACCGCGGTAGCTTGCAAATGAAAGTAATGAAGATGATACAAATGCTCTTAGATAAAAAAGAAATTTACAACAGAGATAAAAAATCAATACTTTTGTCTTATGACACCATTCGTGACAATGTAGATCGTTTAGAAGATGCAGAAAAAATAAGGATGATGGATAGATTCAAAAAAATAGCCGATCACAAAGAAAGACGTGCCGAATTCAGTCTCAAAAAATTCCATATAGGCGATTTTTACGTAAATCAAAATGTGATCAAAACCTACGGAAAGAAAAGAGATGAAATGCTAAAGACAGAGGATACAACAGAAGATGACTTTTTATTTAGGGATGATGATGAGCATGATTACGAATTGCAAGAAAATGATGGTGATAGCTTAAATGATATTTTTGGAGACGATACAGACGAAGATAACGATTTTGACAATGACGACGACGATGACGAAAAATCTTTTTTAGAAAACGTAGAAGATGAGGATGCATACGACATTGCAGAAAATGCTTATGATCGTTTATAGAAAATATAAATAGAACATATAAGTAGTTGAAAATGACAGGAATATTATCCAGAAAAATGCTACGAATTTATAAGGTACCATATGCGATTTTACTATTTGTCATTTTGTTTAGTGTTTTTCATTATTTAAAACCCAGTTTTTCTTACTTACCAAACGGTGGTTATAGACCATTTGGTGTGGGATATAAACACAAAACAGTAATTCCAGTATGGTTGGTTGCAGTTGTTTTAGGAATATTGTCCTATACGTTTGTTTTGTTTCTTTTGTCTCAACTTTGATTTTATATTACATATGTTAAATATGAAATATAGTGATATGCCGAATTTAATTGATACCACAACCGGACATTATTTATATCAAAAGCTTCGACAGTGTCATGATATTCGAATTACTACATATTCCTATGTCTTCAATGCGATTGTTATTGCCATTTTTGTATTAATAACATCTATAATATTGTACTTATGTTTTACAGGTAAAAAATCACCTGAACAACAAAGAATTCAATTGGAAAAAGAACAAAAATACATTTTAGAAAAAATAAGATCTTTAAAAGAGCAAAAACAAAACTATTATCAAGAAGGTAGTTTAACTCACATGCCACTTACTGAAGGAACAGATATAGATATTTAAGCTACATATAATTACTAAAAATGATAGCTTATAATATATATGTTAAGCGAATCATCCCTTTTTATGTTGGATAAAAATACTCGACGTAATACAGCTCTAGATGAAAATAGTGGACAAAATGAATTTGAAAATTATTTGGAAAAGATTCCTAAAAACACAAGAGAAATAAGTATTACTGTACCTTTGATTGGAAATATCAATCTTTCATTTTTAGAACAGAATGGGTTTAGTAAAGTCATTCATATATTATTTAGAGAAGGATCTATAACAAATCTTATCAATATACCAGATACTATAGAAATAATTCATTGTGAAGATAATTTGATACAAGAAATGAAAGATACACCTTCATCGTTGAGAGAAATATACATATCCAAAAATATGATAACAAGTATTGATGTATCAAAAAGTCCATCTTTAGAGAATTTACAGATATCATATAATGATTTAGAAGTATTGGATAATCTACCAGAATCTTTAAAATCACTAAAGTGTGATCACAATAATTTGCATAAAATCGAAATGAACAATCTTGTTAATCTACAGTCATTGAATTGCGAGGAAAATCCCAAACTGATTTTAGAGAAAATTCCAGAATCTGTAATACAAGGCAATTATCCACAAGTTTTGAGGCAAAATATTAAAAAACTAAAAGAAACCATATCAGAAGATTACGAAATATCTTTGATGACTTACTTTAAAATAAAACAGTCTTACGATGAAGAAAAAAAAATAAAAAGATCAAAAAAGAAAAAAGAATTACCTAAATGTCATGGATGTGAAAAAAATGTTGGTATGGTTTTTTCTAATAAAAATAAAAAATATACAGCTTATTGTGGTGGAAACCCTCCGTGTGAATGGAGACTTACTTTAAACCGAGGACAGTTTTTGCCACATGATGATGTACTGTATACTTATAAAAACGATGTCGAAGATATGAAGGAAAAAATTATTCAGCATAAAATGGCGACGTTATTTCGTCATATGGGACAAAAAGAGGCTTCTGAATTATTTGAAAAACAAATGACCGCATATAATTCTGCAAATACATTTTTAGAAGAATTATTGAGAGAATATAAAGAAATGTATTTTAGCGAAAATAAAAAAGAAGATTTTATTGAAAAACAATTATCAATTAATAGATATTTAGAAAAAGTAAAAGAATTCATAAAAAATGGCGATATAAAAGAAGCTGTTCAAGTTCAATATGAAAATATTCATCCGATCTCTCAGGCAATTCAACGACTTCAATATGAAATCATAGATATGAGCGAAATAGAAATTCGCAAAGATGATTACATTGATATATTAGAACAAAAAGAGTTAGATATTAAAAAAATGGAAATAAATTTAGGAGATGCTCCATCTGTTATTCAGAATAGCAATTCATAAATTTATTTTATGTACATTGTATAAAATAAAATTATTATCATTATAATTTCATTTTAATCACATTGGTTGTAATTCGTTATTCCATCCCAAGATACACCAACTGTATTACTCCATTTTCTTAGATCACATTTTGAAGCAATGATATTAAATTTTAATTCACTATCTTCAGTAATTGTTGTTCCGCTTGAAATATTTGAAATAACCTTATCTGACCCATCACTCTTATACCTATCATTATCCAATTCGGTTGGATACTGAGGAAAATTTTGACTTGATTTCATTGGAACTACACATGTTGTTTCTCCTTCCGCATTTTGTGTGATTTGCCAACCATCTGGACATTGAGTTGCATAGTTTGGAAATGGTTTTCCATCACTTCCCTTTTGTAACATAATCCCAACAATTACAAGGCAAAAAATAAGGACTGCTATTGCCACACCAATAACTATATTGTAAAATTGCTCCATTATTTGTATATGAATAATCTATATTTTTATAGTTTCCTAAACATATAATAATAAACAATTCTTTTCTAAATTCACAATATAATTAACAAATGGAATCATTTAGAGCAAATAATAAAATGACTGGATATGAATGGGATGCAAAAGTAGATGTTAATCCTAAATCCATATTGAATAATGATAATTATAATGGTCGTATAAATATTATCGAAGATGACAACCCTGATGTACGATTTGAGATGTTTGAGAAGATTGCAATAAAAAATAAGGCTACCGAGTATAGAGGAGCTATCACTTCAGTAGAGGAAGAGACACTTTTATCGAATGTATTTTTCTCTCAAGGAAATGTACAAATACTGCAAAACGGAATTCGTGCAGGCGTTTATAATACATCAAATAATAAAATAGTTGTACCTCCCCAGGATATTGATGTACTGAAAACAATTATGCGCAGTATATATCTACAATATGCAAAACATACAAAAGATATGAATATCACTAAAGAAATTGAAAAACTGAATCATTACGTACTAGAGTACTGTGTAAAGAATGTCTATAGTGCTGCTGAAGGATATCTAAAGTACTGTAGAGATCAAAGCACATTGGTTTCTCCTTTAGAAAGACCTCTACAAGTTGATAGAGATTATAAACATCTAGAAATAAAGAATTGGACATAATGTTTTCGTCAAAATATAGTATAAAAATAAGTTATTTATAGTATATTATAAATGGAACCAATCGATTTACCTGAAAACTTTTCCTCTGTAATGATTGACTTTACCAGAGATTTAAAGACAACATTTCCAGAATACGCACATTTATGGTGGGTTTATGGAGAAGAAACAAGTGAAGATGGTTGGAAAGATCTGTACAAATATTGCCTAAATGTTTATCCTGAAAGGTTTTTCGATATATTATATCAAAATGAAGAGATTTTTAAGGAAGATTGTGTTAATAATGTCGACTTTATACCTAGAGTTGATTTCAAAAAATTATATAATTGTGAAGGAGTTTCAGAAAAGACACGAAACACAATTTGGAAGTATCTACAACTCATTTTATTCATGGTAATTGGAAATGTAAAAGATAAAAACGAATTTGGTAGTACAATGAATTTATTTGATGGAATTGATGAAAAAGAATTACAGGAAAAAATGTCAGAAGCAATGGGAAGTTTAGGAGATTTTTTTAACGATTTTGAGAAAAATATTAATTCAGATAATTCAGATAATCCAAATAGTTCTGATGAACAAAATGATGATAGTAAAAATGAAAATTATCACGAAAACGAGAAAGCTATACATGAAATTTTTGAAGAATTAGGTAAAAATGCATTCGATAATATGAATTTTGATGCTGAACAGAGTGAAGAAGACCAATCAAATGAACGTGGTATCCCTCAAATGCCAAATCCAGATGATATTCATAGTCATCTAAAAGGTTTATTCGGAGGCAAGTTAGGTAGCCTTGCGGAAGAGCTCATGGAAGAGCTAACTGACGATTTACAGGAATCATTAGGACTTAATCCAGAAGAATTTGAAAACAACTCAAATCCAGCTGATGTTTTGAAGAAACTGATGCGACGTCCAGATAAACTGATGTCTCTTGTAAAGAAAATTCAAAATAAATTTCAATCAAAAATGGATACAGGTGATTTATCACAAGACGATATTATGAAAGAAGCTGGTGATATGTTGCGTAAAATGAAAGAAATGGGAGGTAATTCTAAACAAATGAATGAAATGTTTCAAAATATGGCAAAAAGCATGGGTGGTTCATTTGGCAAAGATATGAAAGTAGATACAAATAGACTTAACCGAATGATGAAAAGTCAGGATATTAAGGATAGAATACGATCTAACCTTGAGAGAAAAAAACAAGAAAACAAATTCACATTAGAAACAACTGCTAATGAAAATAACTTTGTATATAGACCAATCGATGGTGAAAAAGCAGAAAAAACTGGATTATCAGATGAACAAATTGCTAAAATAGCTGAGGATATTGGTGATATAACTTCGAAAAAAACAGTAGAAGCAAAACCAAAGAAAAACAAGAACAAGAAAAAGAAAAACGCAAAATAATATAGAACAAAATTTACTTATTCATCATCATCATCCCAACCAGAATATAGACCTCCAGCCGCAATGTTCATAGGTCTTACTGAATAATCATCTAATATTTCTCGTAAAATAGTTTTTGCTAAAGGAACTTTTTTAACTGGAGAAATATGTAAAGATTCTAGGGTTTCTAGCTGTTTTTTGTGGTGAAAACTCATTTTAATCTTTTCTAAATCATAATTATCGCAGTTTGTAATATTACGATTATCATATCCTTTATGTTTATCGTTTTCATACGGAAGTTCAATGATTTTTGGTAGTGAGATTTTTTCAATCAATGAATTGCGATAAGCAATCGTCATAGCTGTTTTCATCAGTAAAAATATATAAAGAATCACTTATATATTTTTATGTATATTAAATATTTATTATTGACTTTGAAACATTTTTCTTTCAAACCTTTTTTGTTTTTCATAAAACTTCATCTTAATAGATTCATTAACCGTTTTCCCTAAATGTCTCTCATATTGTTCTGGACTATCAAAAAATAGAGTTATACCAGGTACTTTCTCTTGGAAAGTATTAAATCTTACTTTGAAAAGATCATCTTCTTGTGAAGAACCAACTGTATATTTCAACTTTCCATTGTTGGAATATGAATAACCAGTCACTGCATTTACAATACGCGAGCCTGTACTCATTGCTGTATTGTAAAGGTGAATTTTTATAGTTTGCCTCTTTACACTACCATCTTTTTTTTCAACAAGAATATTCTTACTTATAGTATGAACACACGATCGGTTTGCTTTCTTTTCTCGTAATGAATCTGTTGTTTTAATTGTCGCATTGTCATTTTCATGCTCACTTTGAAAACTCCTTTCATGATAAAATGAACCAATGTCAGTAGTTCCAGAATCTGAAAATATAATTGATTGGTTGTCTTCTATTGATGTCATTATTCTCTGTTGGTTGGTTGTAAGTAAGTTGTTTTATATAAGGTGTTTTGTTGTTGTTACTATAATAAGGATGTTCTCTTTATATTGCTTTACAATAGATATAAATATATTTTGCAAGTATATAAACAATGTCAGCAACCAAAGACTTCAAAGCAAGAGTTGCGAAGTATTTAGAGGCGTCTCACAGCAAAGAAGAAAACCATGATATAGAAGATAGTGAAAGTGTAGAATCTCCAATAACAACTGAAAATGAAAACCTTGATGATAGTGATTACAGTATAGAATATTCAGAATCCGGTTCAGAATCCGGTTCAGAATCCGGTTCAGAATCAGAATCAGAATCAGGTTTAGAATCAGAATCAGAATCAGAATCAGGTTTAGAATCAGGTTCAGATCAAGGAGATGATAATAATGAATCTCTCAAAGAAGGATCTCAATCAAATTCAGATTCTGAATCAGAATCAGAATCTAATTCAGACAGCGAATATAGTAAAGTACAAACAAGTGTTTCAAATGACACCAGTGATAGCGAAGACATTTACCAAAAAGAATCATCCATAGATCAAACTAATTTACCAAGTGATAATCCAACACTTATTCATACATATAATGCTGATAAATATTACCATTTAATGAGAGAACTATCGGAAGATATTGAAATAGAATCATCTACTTCAAAACTCCAATTTCATTTATTCAATTACATTATTTGTAATAATACATATAAAGATCCTTATGTCATTGTACTATTGGAATATGATAATTCTACACAAACTTATAATTTACCTGTAATAGATTACGACGTAGACACAACGGAAAATTCAGAACATGAAAAAAATATTAAAAATAAGTGTTTTTTAGAAAAAGTATATCCTATATTTGATGTGACACCTGAAACATCTGATGAAAATATTGTGCTTATTACAAAAGAGTCATTCAAGGGATTCTTTTATAAAACTGGTAATAAAAAAGGAAATGTCTGTATTGATGTACAGGACTTTATTCCATATTTAAAGAACTCATCTGAAAATGTATCAGTTACAATTACACAATACTATAATCAAAATAAGGTTATTGATAATATACCACAATATACGTGGTGTCTAATAAGTGATTTTTTACAGAATAAATCAATAAATAATATTTCTATACATCCAGATGCAGTATCATTTATTACTCAAAATAAATGGGTGTATAATTTATTAAATGAAAATAACGAAGAAACTGATAGTCCATTATTGTTATATAGTTGTCATATTGATAATAAAAGAAATACAATATCTTATCCAAAGAAAATATACCATGAGGACCATGGAAGAATCCATATATTCAGTGAAAAATGTAATGATAAAGATTTAAAAATAGTAGATATTCCCAAGTATGCAGTATTTCCAAATATTGAATTCCAAGAAAAAAACGAAACATATTATGGTTCTTATTCTAGTAACAATTTTCATGAGTTGTAAATAAGATGCAATATAATCATTTTAACAAATATAAATATATTTGTTAGATAAATGTAATAAGTAATCATGATATTACTTTCAATTGTAACCATACTCTCAATACAGGTATTCAGTTTTCAATTACCAAAACATCATTATATTATATTTAGTAGAGAATCTAACTTTCAATTACATATTACCAAAAACTCTATACGGAATAATAATATAAAAAACATTGAAAATGTTGCTGGACAAGAATCATTCAGTAGTTTGCTGAATGAAATAGATAAACATCAAATACAAGATCTTTATTTTACAAATGATATGAAAAAGGTAATAGGATTAAAGAATAGTGATGTTTTGGAAAATGATATTGCGTATGAAGATTTAAGTGTTACTGAAATATCTCCTCCAATTACACAAACGATAATAGATAGTGGTAGAAAAAATAATATAAAAATGTTTATTCTTCCATCTACTTCAAATGTGTTTGAAACATTTAGTCAGATTTCTTCTGTAATTGGTGGGTTTATTTCTTCATCATTTTCATTGTTTTTACTGTACTCTATTGTAATGCTTATATTTAGAAGAAATTCTCAAAATAGTGGTATGCCAGGAAATATATCTCCATTTGGAAGAAGTGGGGGTAATGGTTTATTTGGTGGTATAGGAAATGAAGATGTTACAAAAGATAAAATACAAATGCAAAAAGAAAATATAACTTTATCAGATTGGGCTGGTAGTCCTGAAATTTTTGAAGAGTGTAATGAAGTTGTTACATATCTGAAAAATGACACAGTATATAAAGATGCAGGTGCAAAAATTCCAAGAGGAATTCTCTTAGAAGGTCCGCCTGGTACTGGAAAAACCCTCATTGCTAAAGCTATTGCTAGTGAATGCGATGCCAATTTTATTTCGGTTGCTTCCAGTGAGTTTGTAGAAGTATTTGTAGGATTAGGGGCACAAAAAGTTCGGAACTTATTTCAAAAAGCAAGAGACAATACCCCTTGTGTTTTGTTTATTGATGAAATCGATTCTATTGGAAAACAGAGAGGTACTGGTGTTAATTTAGGTAATGATGAACGAGAACAAACACTTAATCAACTACTTGCTGAAATGGACGGTTTCAACTCAAATGAAGGGGTTCTTATTTTAGCAGCAACTAACAGAAGAGATGTTTTAGATAGTGCTCTGCTAAGACCTGGTAGATTTGATAGAATAATAAATGTTCCCTTACCAGACAAAGACTCTCGCAAAGAAATATTTAAAGTACATACGTCGAATAAGCGTATAGACCCTAAAATACAATATGAATTTCTTGCTGAGTTGTCATCCGGTTTCTCTGGTGCTCAAATAAAAAATTTAGTAAATGAAGCAGCAATATTAGCCGCTAGAAATTCAAGGAAAGTTATCTCTCAAGAAGATCTTGAAAGCTCTTTGGAAAAAATGATTGTTGGTATTGTAAAACGCAATGATACTCGCAGCGAAGCAACAAGAACAAGAGTATCTATACATGAAGCAGGTCATGCTTTACTGGCAGCAATACATAATGAATACTTTGATCTAAAAAAAGTTACAATACAAGCCACTTACAATGGAGCTGGTGGTTACACTCTTTTTAATGATAAAAAAGAAATATCAGAAGGAGGTTTATATACAAAAGAAGCACTAAAAAAAAGACTTATTGTATCAATGGGCGGTAAAGCAGCAGAAAGTATCATTTATGGAGATGATTTTGTATCTTTAGGAGCAGTTCAAGATCTTAAAACTGCAAATCAACTCGCACAATCCATGATAGGAAACTATGGAATGGGAGATGAACTAAAGGTTTTTTATAATGAAAATACTGAAAGTGGAAAAAATCCATTTTTAGGGAGAAGTTTAGCAATGGGAGATAAATATTCCGAAAAAACAAAAGAAAAAATAGATGATGAATCATTAACTCTTGTAAAAGAAGCATATAAAGATTCTTATAAAACACTTTCTATGTTCAAAGGGCAACTGTTAAAAGTTGCAAAATTATTGATGGATAATGATACTGTATATAATGACAAAGTAATGGAAATTATAAATGACGAATATAAAACTGATTGTTTAGATGAAGAAGAAAATATTGAATAAATGATAGAACCGAATTATTAATTAATAAAATTGATTTCAGAAATTATATTTAATATAAACATACTTTCTTATATAAATAACAATGAGATTCCTCAAATTCTTTGGCATCAATATTCCTGCAAAAGAAATTTTGCGAAAAATTTTCAGAAGATCCGAAATAAAATATTTAGGAAGATGGCAAACATTGCAATGTGAAAAAAAAGTCAATTCAAGAGTAGATTGGGCAAATGAAGACCACTGTGGTCCTTGTGGTATTGAACCAATAAAACAAAATAATAAAGAAAATAATAAAGAAAAAATAATAAAAAAAACTGATAAAGAATTTAATCGCAATCAGTAATTGAATATGCCCCATTTTGCTGTTTGTTTATAGATGTTTCTAAGTATTGAATTATAATATCTTTTTTTTGGATTTCGTTTTCTAATCGATTCATTATAATATGTTGTTCTTTTATTGTTTTTTCTTGTATTAAGCACTCTTTATAATAGTTTTGTGAATTTGCATTCAAGTATTCAAGCCACGATTTATGCTTGTTTGTTTCTTTGTGAGTTTTGAATGAGACTTTTTTATAAAATACTTTTGAAGGCGTACATGGACATATAATGCCTTTTGAAAAATGAATTACATTATGATCACAATATCCTTTGGTAGTGCTGTTCATGCTTGGTACATATATTTCCGGATTCTCAATTACATCCATATTATAAATAAATTAATAATATTTATAATTTTAATATGTTAAATTAATTTTATTTAGTAAAGTTCAAATTAATAAATTAATTCAGTACTATAGTTATTGTAACATTTACTACTAGTTGTAGTTTTTAGCTGTTCAATGTTAATTCAATTGAGTTTCTTAATTCTGGAGAAACGATATCATTTGGTTTTCCATAAATAAATTGGATGTTTCCGTCAAATTCAATATGGATAGGGTTCAAAACATCAGATGTAGTCACAGTGAATGATAAGCTATTTGTATAACCTGAAATAAACATCATGTAATAATTATTATTACTCACACTGTAGATATTTTCTTTTGATAATGAATTTTCATCGTTGAAACTTCCAATTTTAACGAATATTCTAGAGCCTTTATTTACATTTTCAGTGTTTATTTCAACTCTATATGTAGAACCTTGATACATATTTAAAGTTCTTAAATCATTTTCGTAAATGTCTAAATAATATCTAGGACTTTCACTAGTATCATTTATTAAAACACTTACACTAACTGGATAATCAACTAAAGTAAATACTGCTGTCTCTGAACCCTCAGTTAATGAATCTTCTCTAACTGGATAATCAACTAAAGTAAATACTGCTGTCTCTGAACCCTCAGTTAATGAATCTTCTCTAACAAAAAACGTTTTCACTTCATCACTACCTACTGTAAATGAACCTACCAAGCTTCCAATACCAAATATATCAGGCCTTGTTATTCCACTTATAATATAAGGTATAACTGTACCGATTTCTACGTTTACTGAAGAAAATGTAATTGTAAAAGTATCACCTTCATTAACTTCGGTGGAAGACGTTACGAGATTGAATTCAGTAAATTTACTTGTATCTATTATACTAATCGTTATGGAACTTTCTGGAAAGTCTTTTATATATAAATGGAAAAACTCTTGTCCTTCTGTCTTCAAGTCATTTATAATAGTTACATTTATAGTATCTGTAAAATTATTCATTACGAATTCAGTAACATTATCTTCTATGCTGCTACCTACATAGTAGTCAGATTGGTCTACACCAGTTATTATGAAAGGTATAGTAGTACCGTCTGTTTGCGTATTATTTAAATCTGTTATAGTAATTGTAAATGTATTTCCACAAACATCTGTTTCATGTACGTATCCAAGTGATGCATCTGTTGAGAAAATAAAATTGGGTATAACTTCAATTATAGATAATTGTGCAGATATATCGAATTCAAAATCCCCAACTATTGAAGCAAATCCATCTCCGCTAATTGAAAATGTTAATATTTCATTTTCAGTAATATTGGGATCTCTTTTGATGGATATTGGTAAAGTTCCTATCGTATCATTTATAGTCACTGTTCCAATTAAAGGTTTATTCATGTCGTCTTGTGTTATTCCATCAATTATATAATCATATTGCTGACCATTTTGTATATATGTAGGTGTTTTTATTTTTGCTATAATATTTGATCCTTCGTGTGTATTTGTAATGATATTATCATTTATATCCACAAAGAATATTTCAAAGAAATCATTTATCATGACAGTAATAGAGTATTTGTCTAAATCATTGTCACCTGAGAGAGTCAATATGAAGGGAATATTTACATAATTATCTCGATTAAGGATATCAGAACTAAGAATAAACCGAGCTTTATAGTAAGAAAAAGAAGTATCGTTGAAAGTGTCACTTGTACTAGATTCTTCGTTTGGAAAGTCGTCGTAAAAAGCAGAACTCATTAAGTTTTGTTGCTCAGTATTAGCAAACGAAATATCACTAAACTGATTGTTTGGTTGTTGATAAGATAAATCACTTTCTGGTATACCACTAATAGAAAAATAAAATGTATTTTGAAATTTACTTCGAATGTATATAACAAATTCATTTGTATCATCTACATTATAACCTAATGTACTTGTGGAGGAATTATAATAATTGATATATCGTGTTCTTGTAAATAACAATATTTCATCATAAATATCAATTGACGTCATTATTTTTAATGACGGTATTCTGAATGTAAGTTTTTCAATATTTTCAACCAAATAATCATTTATAAGTAAGATTTCAAATGGAATACCTGGACTAATATTTCCGGAGAGATCGTTCGCATCAATATCTGATATATTTATACCTAATAATTCAAATGAAACGTCATCCTCAATATTATATACAATAAATTCAAGACTTAAACCTTCGCATAAATATTGTATTTCATTATAACTATGTGAAATATATGGCATTCCACTACCATTTACTGTTGTACTCATGTTGAATTCTTCAATATCTATTTGAAATTTGTCTGAATTTTTATTAAGTAAATTCATTTCATTTTCACTTATATTAATTATAATATATGAAGAGTCGTATAGTGTGTTTTGAGTACGCGTAACGTAATCAAATTCACCATTTATTTCTAAATTTATATATTGAGGCAAGTCTTTTATTTCATAAGAAATATTATTATTAATAGATCCTTTTGGATATTCTAAATATAAAACATACTTACCTAAATCAGTATCATATACATTGTAAAATTTATAGTAATTGTAGTATGCTGTTAAAGTTTCGTAGTCAGTTAAAAGTCGATTATACTTGTAAATTTCAGCTATATCTTCATAACTAATTTTGTTTGCTCCAGAGAATGAATTAATTTGATAAAATGAGTGATAGAATCCATTTAGAAAAATTTGTGTGGTAGTAGAAGCGAATCCTATTGAAATATGATGATATGAATTTGATGATTTAAGATCTATTATGTAAGTTTCCGTTTTAATTGTTAATTGAAGCTTTGAATTTACTAATAAATTTGCACGTAGCACGTCTGCATTATCGTATTTTAGATTTATTTCAGAATTTTCTCTCATCCAAAATGAAAGCACATTATTATTGCTAACAATCGAATTTGATAGCAAATCATAAATCGGCGAAGTGTTAAAAGTGAGTTTTTTTGTCAAATATGGATTATTCTTAAATGGTAATGAAATAGGAGTTGTAGGATTATCATTTTCTAGAATTACTGTTTTAGTAAATGACAAGTCGTATGCATTTGGAGGAGAATCGTACTCCTTAGATGTTTCTACATACATAGCATTTATAGTGGCGTAATCTAATTGATAATTATACAATTCAGTATGCTTCATAACTACACCAAAAGAGACGTCATTCGGATTTCCTAGGTAAATATTATAACTTGTATCCGCATTTTTAATATAAGAATCTCCTATTTCTTTTGTGATGTTTAAAATCCCATCAATATAAATTTGTACAATATTATTGAAAAAAGTGCACACAAAGTGATGAGAATATAAGTTATCGTATGTGGTAGAAACTGATGTTTTTTCTGTACTCTCGTATAATACATTCTCTACGTAAATTTTGTTATTGTCGATTACTATATTTGGTGTTCCATTGCATATGTCTGTCCCTAATAAGAAAATAGATTCACTAACATCTAGTGAATGTGTATAAAACCATAAAGATACAGACATGTTAGAAGATAGTTTTATTACATTATATATTTCATCACTGTCTTGAAATGTATCCTTCCATGTAGAAAGTGCTTGTGAGGATGTTGTATTCCATGAGTTATCGTTATATGTGGTTTTCCAAAACGGATCCATAATGATTGGTGTTAAACTATTAAACATTGTTATGTCAGAGACAAATAAATTATTGTATTCATGCTTTAGTCTTCTTAATGTATAGGTTACGTTTTTGCGAGATGATGGGTTTTTGAAAATCAGGGATAATTTACTCCAACTTATATCATTACAAATTATTGGACCAGATTTGTAAAATTCCTCATCATTATCACTTAGTACAATTTCATATTCAACTTTATCTGAGAAAAATGTCATTTCAAGTGGATTATAAACATTGCTAATGTCGTGTAACGCTATAAATAATGTATTCTTATAATATTGCGAGTAAAATACCTCATTAAGATCTTGCGTGAGATTTGAAGCACTGATATCGAATCCAGGAAATAGATCTTTTGAACGATGAAGTATATAATGGTAGCTAATATCATTTGTGCTATCCAAGAATTTTTTTAATGTTATTGTTTGATATTCGCTTGTAGGATTTTCAACAACGAATATGTAGTTGCTATCTTCTTTCCATTCTTGTGGCTTTGTTCTGTATAATCCTCTTTCCACATCAACTTTTCTCCTCAATATTTTATTTTTATTAAGAATGTCACTATATGATACATCATTCGAACCATATGTTACGTAATCAATCAATGGGTTTTCATTGCTCACTGTGAATGAAAAGAAATTAGAAACAAAGCTACTATCGATATATGTTATTGAATCATCATTATTGTTTATATTTCCGCCGTTGTATATAGTTGTTATGAAACCATTGTAGGTTTCTCCGAGAGAAACAAATGATAAATCTAGTAGTGTTGTATCAATCACTTCAAAACTGACATCATGAATATTGTTGCTTATTTCGACAATATTTTTATGAACTTGATCAATTGAAGTATTAATAATATCAAAGACTACTAGATTTGATGAGTTTAGTAAAATTAAATTATTTACATCAGCTGAACTTTGATTAAGAGTTTTTATAATATTATCTTCTGAATATTCGGATACTATGTTCTGACCATTTATTAAATTTAAATATATACTTGAAAAATTAACACTGTAGTTTGAATTTTTATTTAATCCTGTTATTTCAAACGTATTACTGCAATTATCAACATTGTTTTCATTGTAATAATAAGGTATTGTTGTATTAATAATTATATTGTTATTGTTATTGTTATCATAAACAATTAAACCATAAGAAACTTCTGTTATTATATGTGATATATTTTTACCAATGTCATCTTCCGTAAATATAACAGGAATCCAACTTAAAGTTATTGTATTATTGCTCACTGCGTATGATACATCTGGTTTTTGGTTTGAAAGTGTCTCTGCTTCAAAACGAAATGGATATTCATAATTTATGTCTTCGTTATAAGTGGATACGATTTCAAAAGCATACAATTTAGAAGGTTCCAAATTATCAATTATCAGAGGCCATTCATCAAAATAGTATGCATAAAGTGGGTTTTGCCATCGGTTTATAAACGATCTGCCTTGATAGACGTTGTTTTTCATATTCAATTTTGGTCTCGTAGTAGATAATATTGCATTTCCTGTTCCATCAAGGATTGTGGTAAAACCATACCATTCACCAGGTAATCTTGTGTCAATAACTAATGATGGGGGGAGATCTTCACTTTGTAAAAGCGTGGGTCCCCTCTGGATTAGCTTATTGTTGTCGGAAATGTCATATATAGCAATTTTACCATCATTTGTAGGTTCAGTATCATTTTTATAGCTGTAATTATATTTGCTTATTGCAATCGTAGTACCATCATCATTTATAGAACAGTTGAGTAATTCAATAATTTTGTAACTGTTATTATAGCTCCAGTATTTGGTCACTTCGTTTAGTGTTTTATCTTCCATATTGAGATTATAAATACATACACTTGAATTTATGTTCCCATTGCTTATGTCGTTATTATTCACAATTGCAATCTTATTGCCATTTTTATTCAATGATACTCGACTACCTGGAATATCACCAATTGTATCGTTTTTTACGCATATATTTTGAGGGATTTCATCGTAGCTCATATCAAAAAAAGAAACATAGTTTTCATTCGAGTTATCGTTATTATTTGGATAAATAAACAATTCTTGACCGACAACCATAATGGATCCATTTTCGTTAAAATCAATGTACTTGTTAAACACAGTATTGTAACTATCAAAATTAACATATCTAAAGTTTAATGTTGTTGATTTATCCTTTCCTACATTATAAATAAATAATCCGTGATGTGAATGTTCATTAGATGCCACACATATATTTCCATCTGGGCTTATGAATACTTCTCTACTGGTAGTATTTATTACAGGAATATTTTGTTCATCTTGAGAGAATGTTACAATATTACTTGATAAAGAATAAGACCCTGTATATAAAAACATAAAGTCATTATTAAAACCCACAAGCATTTTTGTTCCATCGTAATTTAGGGATATTGAAAAAATTTTAGGTAATAACGGCTTTGAGGAATTCGGAAGTGTTTGATTATATTTATATTGAGAATCAAATGTACCAAAACCAGTATTTACACTAATAGTATTGAAAATTTCTATTTTATTATATTGATAATTCGCAGCGTACACCAATGTATTTTTGCTCATTGTTGCCATAAAGAAAATATCATTTTGTAATGATCCATATAGTTGGGATGTATTGTTTTTGGTAAATGTTTGAGGTTGCCATTCAAACGATTCTAAATTCAAACGCTCGCTTTCACGTAATAAATAATAATAGTCTTGGTTATTGAAATCATGCTTGTCGATTACAAAACGGAAACCTTCGCTTTTGATGGTTTTAAGTTGTACTTCGTATTCATCATCGGTTGTTACTTTCAATACTCGAGCATATGTATTTCCTGTATTGCTGTATGCCGAATTAAATGATAATGTATATTCAGTGTTGTGCGATAAATCGTTTATCATATAAAAAGAATCACCTCCGTAGGTTAACATATTTTCATACTGCGTACTATGAATGACACTGTTATTCTGGTCAGTAACCGATAAATAAAAATAAACATCCGGTACATTGATAAGTTCAAATGGTGCTATATTCCATGATACATCAATTCGGTTCCCTTTTTTATCATCTAACAATATTTCTGTAACTGGACCTTCTGTAAGTGTTTTAAAATCATCACCTATATATAAATACTCATTTCCAGTATTATACGTTGATAAAACAGAGAAACTATATGAAGTATCTGGGTCTAATATTTGATATAATATATCTACAGTATTATAAGTTTCCAGCGACAATGTAACATTTGTTGTCAAGTTTGTATATATTATCGTGTAGAAAGCTGGTTTACTTGTTTCCTCTATTGAATCAAGTTTAAATGGAGTAAATTCAAAGTATAATGAAATACCTTTGATATTTGTATATATTAGGTCTCGTATGCTTCCTTCGTAAAGCATTTGAAAAGATTTTGAAGTGTCATAAGAACCTCCATCATGGTAGTTTGATGTTGCACTAAACGTGTAAGTCGCATTTATAGACAAATCTTCATATGTAATTGAAGTAACATTATTTAGATAATTATTATAGCTAATCTCGTTATCGTTTTCATCAAGTAAGTAAAAGTCATAATTTGATGAGTTTGTAAAATCACCGATAGGTTTATCATACGCTATATTGAGAGAAGTTAGAAAAGGTGTACCTCTAATATTTTGTACAGGTGATTTATTGAGTGTATGTTCCAATTGAAAGTGTTTGTATGAATTGTTTGTGAGATAGATAGTTTCAATATAAAAGTTTTGGTGTGTATTTGGATTTAAGTTTTCTATTGAAATACCACTTGAATCATAAACGGATAAAGTTTTTATAATATTATATGAACGGTTACTGTTATTTGAATGGTATAAATTATAAATAGGATTACCAGGTGATTTTTGAATATTCACGTTCATATATTCATTTTCAGGTGTTATCAACAATGGATTTATGCCTTCTTCGAATGGAGGAATAATTTTAGTGTACACAAATGATACATCTTCATATTCACGGTTATCATAATATTCAGTAATTACATTTAAGGTACTACTAATGTCATTTCTTATAATAATCTCATATATCTTCGGTACCAAGTAAGAAATATCTATTAGTTTTTCATAACCAGTTTCAGGAACACTTAAAATATATTGACTAGGCTTCCCAGGTGAAAAGCTGAAAGACATATCTATAGGAACGTAATTATAGTTACTATCCACTATAAGAGTTCTATTATCAGGGTATATAAGAGTGACACTAGGGACACTCCATAGACTTAAAGTTGTAAATGTTTTAGTGTGATTTACATTGTATATATCACCACTAACATAGAAAGCAGTAATATTTACTGTATATGTGGTGACTGGATCTAAATTTATAACCTGTAGGCTGTTTGTAAAAACCTTGTATGATATTGTAGAATTATTAGATGTTAGTACAACATCATAGTACATGGGGTTTCCTATTTTGTCGAATTTTATAAATGCACTGTCAGATAATATTTTTTTTACAACAATATTTGAAGGTTGGCCTTGGTATATTGTTTTGAATTTATTGGTACGAATATATCCATGGTACTGTTCGTTTTCAGATTGTGTTTCTTTAATTGGTATTGGTTTGCATTTCGCTAACATATTACAATATTTCTTTGACGACATGTACTATATAAAACAATTTTAAAAAAAAAAAAGGCGATTACCCACATCTTGTGTGTTTTTGTAAAATTGAATAATATTTTTTGTTTATAACTTAAACAAAATTATACATACCACTATAGCTTCAGAATGTCTAATCTTGCTACTCAATACCAACGTAAAACCGATAAGGAACACGTTTTAGATAATCCAGATACATATATTGGTTCAGTCGAAAAGGTTGATTCTGAACAATGGATATACGATAATGATTCTGGAAAGATTGTTCTAAAATCGATTGAATATGTTCCAGGACTATACAAATTGTTGGATGAAGGTATTGTCAATTGTCGTGATCACGTTATTAGAATGCTGCAAAGTAAAGCTTCCAATAAACGTTTGGTGTCACAAATCGATGTGGATATTGACGATAAAACAGGTAAAATAACTTTAAAAAACGATGGAAATGGTATCGATGTAGAAAAACACCCAGAAGAAGGTTTATGGATTCCAGAGATGGTTTTTGGACATTTAAGAACTTCTACTAATTATGATAAAAATGAAAAAAAAATCGTTGGTGGTAAAAATGGTTTTGGATTCAAATTAGTATTAATTTGGTCTTCATGGGGTATTATTGAGACTGTAGATCATACTCGAGGAAAAAAGTATATTCAGGAATTCCACAATAATTTGGAGAAAATCGACCCTCCTACTATTACAAAAACATCTGTAAAACCATATACAAAAGTGTCATTCATACCTGATTATAAGCGTTTAGGATTACAGGGTATTACAAAGGATATGCTTTACCTCATGATAAAGCGTGTTTATGATATTGGAGCAGTAACTGATCATTCTAGTAAAAAAATAAAGGTAAATTTGAATGGTTCATTAGTACCAGTAAAGAACTTCCATAGTTATTTAGATCTTTATATAGGTAGTAAAGATGAAAATAAGCGTGTGTATGAAAGCTCGCAAGAACGCTGGGAATATGCGGTTGCATTAAGTCCAAAACATGAGTTTATGCAAGTATCATTTGTAAATGGTATAAGTACATCTAAAGGAGGAAAACATGTAGATTATATTCTAGGACAAATAGTGAGAAAATTATGCGCTTATATTGAGAAAAAGAAGAAAATTTCTTGTAACCCAGCAACAATAAAAGAACAATTAATATTATTTCTACGGTGTGATATTGAAAATCCTTCATTTGACAGTCAAACAAAAGACTTTATGAATACTCCATCATCCAAGTTTGGATCTCAATGTGCAGTTTCAGATACTTTTATTGAAAAGGTTGCAAAGATGGGGGTTATGGATATGGCATGTCAATTGACTGAAACTAAAGAAGCCGGTAAAACAAAAAAGAAAATGGACGGTACAAAATCAAAAACAATTAGAGGTATTCCTAATTTTGTCGATGCGAATTATGCAGGTACAGATAAATCAAAAGATTGTGTATTGATTTTAGCAGAAGGACTTAGTGCAATGGCCGGTATTGTGTCTGGTCTGAAAAGCGATGACCGGAATTTTATTGGAATATATCCCCTTAAGGGAAAAGTACTGAATGTTCGAGGAGCTACACGAGACCTTACAGAAAATAGAGAACTTTCTGATCTTATTAAGATATTAGGATTACGTCTTGGTGATAAATATTCATCTATAGAAGACGTACATAAAAAACTAAGATATAGTCAGGTAATGATAATGTCAGACCAGGATCTTGATGGATCACATATCAAAGGTTTGTGTATAAACCTTTTCCATGCTATGTGGCCAACATTGGTAGAAATCGACGGTTTCCTTTCTTTCATGAACACTCCTATATTAAGAGCAACGAAAGGACAACAAGTTCTCCGATTCTACAATGAAGGAGAATTTGGAGAATGGAAAAAAACGTTACCTGGTGGTACAACAAAAGGTTGGAATATGAAATACTTCAAAGGATTGGGAACTTCAACTTCGGCAGAATTTAAAGAGTACTTTGCGAACAGGAAAGTAGTAGAATTTCAACATAATGGTAATCATTCAAATGACACTGTAGATATGGTGTTCAATAAAAAACGAGCTGAAGATAGAAAAGGATGGTTGGAAAATTATGATAAAAATGCGTTTTTGGATACAAACCATCAAAAAGTAGCATATGATACTTTCTTCAATAAAGAAATGGTACATTTTAGTGTGTATGATTGTGAGCGTTCTATACCAAATATGGTGGATGGATTGAAAACAAGCTTGAGGAAAATATTATACAGTGCATTTAAGCGTCGATTAACAAGCGAAATTAAAGTTGCGCAATTCTCTGGTTATGTTTCTGAAAATAGTGCTTATCATCATGGTGAAGCAAGTCTAAATGGAGCAATTGTAAATATGGCTCAAACTTTTGTAGGTTCAAATAATCTCAATTTATTAGTTCCAAATGGTCAGTTTGGAACCAGATTGAAAGGTGGAGAAGACAGTGCTTCTGAAAGATATATTTTTACATTGTTGAATCCAATGACCAGATTTATCTTTCCAGAGCTAGATGATATGGTTCTTGATTATTTAGATGATGATGGACAATTGGTAGAGCCGTATTTTTACGCACCAATTATTCCGTTTTGTTTGGTCAATGGAATATCAGGAATCGGTACTGGATTCTCATGTAATATTCCTTCATATAATCCATTAGATCTTGTAAAATACTTGCGCGAGAAATTACAGGGAAATGTAATAAATATGGACACACCACTAATTCCGTATTTTGAGGGTTTTAATGGAACTGTAAAAAGTATAGATGAAGATAACAATACAAAGTATTTGATCAAGGGTGTATACAATGTTATTGATAAGGATAAGATCTTAATTACAGAACTTCCAATTGGAACATGGACAATGAATTATTTATCATTTTTAGATGATCTTATGGATGGTGATAAAAAGAAGAAAGGAACCGCAATGGTAAAGGATGTTGTAAATATATCTACGGAAATTCATATTCATATAACGGTAACATTTGAAAAAGGTAAATTAGAAGAACTTGAATCTACAGTAGATACAAATGGAATAAATGGATTGGAAAAAATATTGAAATTAACGACAACTGTTAATACTACAAATATGAATATGTTTAATGAAAATAAGCAACTGCACAAGTATAGAAATGTATTTGAAATAATGGACGCATATTATGAAGTTCGTATTGGAATGTACGATAAGCGAAAGAAATCCCAAGTTGCATCTATGAAGAAGAAAGTTCAAGAACTTTCAAATAGAGCCAAGTTTATACAAGAAATTGTATCAAATACGATTGATTTGAGGAAATTTGCAGATGATGATGAAACTGATAGAGCTCTGAAAAATAAAGGTTATGAATTACAAAATGAAAAGTATGATTATCTTACACACATGCCAATGCACAATATGAACAAGGCTCGTGTCAAGAAAATATTGGAAGAAAAAGAATTAATTGAGAAAAGTTTGACTAAGCTTGAAAGTACAGCTTTAGTGACAATGTGGCTTAGCGAACTCGACCAGTTTGAAAACGAATATATGAAATATAAAACTAGTCGTGATATTTCAAATAATAATCCAGTACCTACTGCGAGTGCGAAAATTAAGAAAAGCAGAGCCAGTAAAAAATAGATCTATTATCATTTATACTTAAAAATAATATTATTTAGGAAAAATGATATAAAAATTAATTTATTTTTGTATAATAATGAGTATCATTGACTCTTCCGACTTCCATGCCGTTGTTTCCAAACTTCGTGATTTTTTTACTGCAAAAGGTTTCCTTGAGGTTCATACGCAAAATCGTCTAAGTATTTTAGCAGCTTGTGAGGACCCACAAACAATCGCCACGTATAATTATGCTGGAGAGGTATATCCTTTACCTCAAACCGGTCAAATGTGGCTTGAGTATGAGATGCTAAAGTATCCAGAAAGAGCACCTGGATATTTTTGCGTAAGTACAAGCTACCGCAGTGAGCCAAACCCAGTTCCTGGAAGGCACGAAATTATATTTCCCATGTTTGAATTTGAAATAAAGGGAGGTATGGAAGAGTTGTTAAAAATGGAGAGAGAACTTTTATTGCACCTTGGTTTTGATGGTGAAAAAATGAAAGATGTTGATTATCGCGAGACTGCTGAAAAATATGGAGTCTCTGAACTTGAGAATGATCACGAAGAACAGCTATGTACAGAACATGGTCCAGTAGTTTTCTTGAAGAATTTCCCTTTGGAAACATCTCCATTCTGGAATATGAAGTTATATGAAGAAGACAATACTACTTCTAAAAAGGTTGATGTGTTGCTATGGGGTATGGAAACAATTGGTTCTGCTCAACGTTCTACTGACAAGGATGAAATGAGAAAACAGTTTTATACTATTAGTGATGCTGGATATTCTGGTAAATTATTTGATCTATTTACACAGGAAAGAGTGGAAAAGGAGTTGGATGAATTTTTGAATTTCGATTTCTTTGATAGATCAGGTGGAGGTATTGGTATGACTAGACTAATTAGAGCAATGAAGTTGAGTAATTTGATCTAATTAACAAATATTTTTCGAAAGTTTAAATCCATAATATAATCGATATTTGTTTCGGTCAAATATTTTTTGCTTCCAATATTTTTTAAATAAAACTTTAGGAAAAAATGATAAAAATATAATCCATCTTTAGAAAAAAAAGAATAATTTTTGATTTTTTTATGAATCAGTTTTCTGAATTTATAAAAAAAATATGCTTTTTGAATTTTACGCACAAAAATGCTATAAATGTAATATTTTCTGTGATGAATGGCACTTATACCACAATATCGACACCCTCCATCTGGTACGCACGGAGAATATGAAATACAATGTGCTTTATCAAATGCTCCAACGGATGTGTATGAAAAATTAAATAATCCATTTATTCGGATATGATCTAAAGGTTCTGTCAAATAGTAATAACAAACGTGTTTTGAGAGAACACATCCATGCATTATCACTTGTTTGAAACTATTATGTAAATGACATTTCATTTATATTATTATATCGCCATATTTTCGTAAGTTAAAAATGTGTATAAAATGTAAATTCCTAAAAATATTATTAAAGTAATTACCAATGTTTCTAACATCCTATATTTTCTGTATATAAAGAGTTTGCCATAGACATTACAATTAATAAAATAACAATCGTTAGTTGTACCATTACAACTGTTATTTATATATGCTTATATTAACAATAAATAATATAAACGTCTTTCTCTCAATTATTATAGAATACTAACAATGAGAGAGAAAAATGAAAAAACCGTTTTTGTATTGGTTACTGACGAAATGTATCTATACAAGGCAAAAATGTCGATTATTGATCTCAGATCTACTGGACAGTGGCATGGTGATTTAGTCCTTATTTGTATTGATATACCACATTTGAATAATAATTTTTCTGATTATTACAATATTACTGTAAAGAGGTTTCCTCATATTCCTGAAAAAACTGACTTATTAAATAAATTACAGTACAATAATTTTATAGATACAATTGACGGTAGGGAAATCACCAAACCAAATCAATGGGAAAAATTACACGTAATGGACGATTATTTCAAGGGGTGGGATAGAGTTGTATTTATAGATGCAGGTATGAGAATTCTCTCAAATGTTCATGAATCAATTCTTAAATTGGATTACAAAAACAAATTCTTATCGCCTGATGATGGAGGCAATTATATCAAATTGCCCAATAAAGATAAATTATTCAAAACACAAATTAGTCAAACGAACCCTAAAATGATATCTAAACTGCAAAATGATTTTGGAGATAATATTATGGAAATGCCTTATTTTTTAAATTGTATATGGGTTTATGATACATCTATTCTAGATATGGTTTCTAAAGATGAAATGATAAAAGGTATTTTAGATTACCCTATATGCAAGACGAACGAAATGGCACTTATGAATTTGTTTATTAATTTCAAGTATAATTTATGGGAACGATTTCCAGTAAAAGCCGATAATGGTAAAATTTTGTTTGAATGGTGCGAAACCAACAATCCAATGCCGACTACGTGGAGAGACTATTGTTTCATAAAATACCCATGTACAATTACATTTGACGATACTTGAATAAAATAGTATAAATGGTATATTATTTTATAATATATTTTATGGTAGTAAGTACATTATCACATGATTTTTTATGCAAAATAAACATGGAGTATGGTTTCAACATGTCTTTAATAGATCATCCTATATACGAAGGTTATTATCTTGCGACAATTAGAAAACAAGAAAAACTGTCTGATACTGAGTATCCAACAATAAAAAATTGTAATTTTCTGTTGGTACTAAACCAACAATATGATGTAGTTGAAATTAATCCTATGAATGAGACTTTAATACAACCTAGAAAACTTTTTACGTCATTTACAGTAGGATTGGAAGATTGTCGATTGATAAATTGTCAAACATTTACGGCAGTAACACTGGATAATAACGAAAACTGGATACCAGAAGTTTGTTTGTGTAAATATGATTACAGCAATGGCAATATAGAAATGATTCAAGTTTTGAAAGATGAAGAATATAAACCGCAAAAAAATTGGCTGTTTTTAAATGAAAATATAAGTATGATGTATTTTATTCATTCCTACAATCCAATGAAAATAATTTCTATAGATAAGCATTCATTTGAACAACGTACAATATATTTTCAAAAAGCTTTTTATTTTGATGGCTGTGAAATGCATGGGGGTGCTTGTATTTATTTGGAAGATTTAAAAAAGTACTTGATAAATGTGAGAGTTATTGAAAATCATGTTTATGGGTTTTCTTTATGGATATTACTGAATGAAAAATACAAGTTATTAGGAACTTCTCAACCATTTACATTTCTATCTCGTAGTGATAATTCTAGTAATAATTATTATGAAATGTGCATGTCATTACTTAAAAAAAATGATATACTTTTATGCTCTATTTCTGTTTGCGATAAAGATGTTTACATCATAGAATATAATTTACAATATATTTTAAACGGAATTGCAATGCATGATATCCTTCAGTTATAATGGCACAATAACCGATTCATATTATTTGCTTCCATATTTATTGCATCTGCTTTGAACAAATTATGTATCATGTCGTTATTCCTAAATCTTACAGTATAATCTTGTTGTGTAGAATTTCTTCCAACTCTACCTAAACACTGCAATATCTTCTGTCGTGTCATATTTGGCAAGTCTTTTCCTATGAAGCCATGACAGAATTGGTAATTGGTACCGTATATGTAATCAGATGAAGTCAAAATTAGATATAGTTTTTGTTCTTGTGCAAGTCGTTTTACTGTTTCTTCATATTTTTTGTGTTCGTGCTTAATAAGTACTCCAATACCCATTAATACCAAAATTTTATAATTTGAATCGATTTCCATGTCCATTATATCACATATTGTACTTTCATCAAGCGTTGAAGAGAAAGGGCTTTGGTTTTGAATCTTACTGTAAGCCCATTTTTGTTGATGTTCGTTGCTATTTGGAATATAACTACTTTCAAGATTTACCGTAGTTAGTCGTCTTTTTAAGCTATTGATATTATCTTTCAAAACCTGCGTATTTTCATCAAATCCTTTTTTCTCCTTTGTTGGAGTTTTCTTTTTATTTTTACCTGCATCTTTTCCTTCATTTGTCTTATCTTCATTGTCTTTGACTTGTATTTTTTCTTGTAGTTTTTCTTCAAGGTCACGAATCTGGTCATGAATATTATCATTGTTCTTGATATTATCTACAAGATGGTTCATAATAACATTTGGTATATTGCTTTGATGAACGTAAAATTTAGCAAGATTTATTAAGTTGTCTGCCAAATAAATGGTCGGTCCATCTGTTAAAGTGTGCGCATCATTTGTAGTTAAAAGCACACCAGATAAACGATCCAATATTGTTTGTTGATTTTTAATACTTTCACCTTCACTTAAAGTTCTTGTTATAGAACATTGTTGATTAGGTTCATTGGGCATACTTTCAACTCTTCTTAGATGGTTGTTTTTCGAATTGATATTTTTTTCGAATTTTGTTTTTTGTCCAATTTTTAGCGAGTTATGAACGTATTCCCAGTTTTCGTGCTCGATCTGAGTCAATAATTCTAAGTAATACATTTTCAATGAGTTCATGTTTATCTCTGTAATGGAATTAAAGTAATTGTTCATGTGAATATTACTAGATCCTTCGATTTTTTCATGAAACTTTAGTACAAAATTTATTACTTCATCTAAATCAAAATATCTGAAAAGTGTTTTTTCGTTTGATGCGAAGCGAACATATTCTCGTAATTGATTTAAATCTTCACAGTGAATATGTGGCATGAAACATTGTCCTTCACTTGTTATTATTGGAATTGATTTTTTACAATCATATGATGTTATTGTATGTACAACAGACCCCAAGAAATTCATGCGAAAATCCTGAATGCAGTCTTGAATATCTTCTTCTTTTGGAAGAGTTGCGCAAGAAAGCACTAAATTTGGTATTTGGTTCTTTGACCATAAATCATGTATATTGTTATGTAATACGTGGTCTTCGTAGTCAAGTGTCATCGTTGGCTCGTCCCAGTACGTAAGTATGTCTTCTTTTTTGTTGAAAGAAGCCATGTAGTACATTGCAATCAAATACGACTGTACATCACATATCATGATTTCAACTGCTGACCCATTTGAATTATCTACTTTTCCTATACCACCACTTTTTCGATTACGTGTATAATCTAGTGCAGAGAAATAGTGGAGTCTTATATCATCCGCAGTTTCACATCCAAACGCAAATGCAATCTTTTTCTCGAGTGTAATTGCACACTTTGCCAAAGCTAAACCCACATGTCTTGCAACGCAAACAAATATTATTTTATTTCCTTCAGATAATCCAATAGGTGTTAGTGTTTTTCCAGTTCCAGTAGGAGCTGTATATAGTATCAGTTTTGGAACGTCTCTGTGCAATCGACAGAATGAATAAATATCTTTTTGATGCGAAAACAGTGAAATATTTTCACATTTAAATAAATTTGTATTTTTTTCTATTATGTTTGTTGAATTAACCACAATGTCTTTAATCGATACTTGTGGTGTACATTTTAGTATTATCAATTGAATCAAACTTTTAACGTGTGGATTTGTATTTGGTATAACCGCCTTGTTCCATTCAATCAATGTGTAAAGGTCTTTAGATATTGACTTGTTTTTTGATAAGTCTTTTATAATGTTTTTGCATAATTCCAGGCACATGAATTCATAAATTCTATCTTTGTTTAAAGAAATTGTATTGTCAATATTTTGAACTCGAATCATATCAGCAGTTTTTAACTTTTTTACGGTACGAGAATTTATCACAAATTTATCAAGTTGGTACTTGTACATTGTCTGTACATAAGGTTCAAAATATTTTGTGTAAATGTAAAAATGCATTTCTTGACTTGCTTTTAGTTTTGAAAACTCAATCATATTGATCCGTCTATTTAATACAATAGACGGATTGGAATATCCATTTTTTATTACGTCCAATATCTGCTTTTCGCTTGATGGGATTGGTACTTCCAAAGAATCCCATTCAGACTTTGACAGCTTACTTTGCATTAGAATTTCCATACTCGTTTTGTATATTTAATTGTTAAACAATATGTTTGTATTATTATTCAATTTTACAAATAAATAGTAATAATATGTTTTCTTTCTTGAAAAACGATTCTAAAATGATAGGATTTCAAGATGTACAGATTGCCATTAAAAATAAAAATGAATACTTGATTGTAAATACTCTCTCGATTGATGAACAAAAATGTCTTATAGTCGGTACGATTGATGCTAAAAGCGAAGAATCATTATTAAATTCTATGATAAATACTTTTGAGCAACCAGATAAAAAAATTGTATTATATGGTAAAAATTCTATTGACAAAAGCGTTGATATCAAGGCAAAACAACTCAATAAATTGGGTATATCTGATGTTTTTATCTATAAAGGGGGATTATTTGAATGGATGCTTTTGCAAGATATTTACGGATATGATGAATTCCCTACTACGATGAATGTACTGGATATATTGCTTTATAAACCAAACAAGGTATTTGATTCTTAATAAATCAGAAGAACCCATATAAAAATATCCTTTATATATTATTTAGGAATCCCTATGACAGTCGATATACAAACTATCCAATCTCAAACTTACTCAAATGAACAAAAACAAGAAGACTTTATAGTTTCAGTGGAAGAACCATTGCTAAAAGAATCTGCTGATCGCTATGTAATGTTTCCAATACAAGACGATACAGTGTGGCAAATGTACAAGAAACAAGTTGATTGTTTTTGGAGGGCGGAAGAAGTAGATTTATCAAAAGACTTGTCAGACTGGGAAAACTTAACATCAAATGAAAAGTATTTTATCTCTATGGTTCTTGCATTTTTTGCCGCGAGTGATGGAATTGTATTGGAAAACTTAGCTGTACGATTCATGGCAGATGTGCAATTAAGCGAAGCTCGCGCATTTTACGGTTTTCAAATTGCTATGGAAAATATTCATAGTGAAATGTACAGTATTTTAATCGATACATTTATACAAAAGAATGAAGATAAGACTAAATTATTCAAGGCTATAGATAACTTTCCATGCATCAAACGTAAATCAGATTGGGCTATAAAGTGGATTAATGATAAAAATAGCAACTTTGCTACACGACTTGTAGCATTTGCTTGTGTAGAAGGAATATTTTTTAGTTCTTCATTTGCTTCTATTTATTGGATTAAGAAAAGAGGATTATTGCCAGGATTAACATTTTCGAACGAATTAATTTCCAGAGATGAAGCGTTACATACAGAGTTTGCTATATTAATGTACTCTAAACTTACCAAACAGTTGAGTGAATCACAATTGCATTTCATCATAAAAGAAGCCGTAGAGATTGAAAAGGAATTTATTACAGAATCACTACCGTGTCGCTTAATTGGAATGAATTCTAAATTGATGAAACAATATATTGAGTTTGTAGGCGATCGTTTGTGTCTTCAATTAGGCACAAGCAAAATATTTAATTCTACTAATCCATTTGATTTCATGGAACTAATCAGTATTGATACTAAAGTAAATTTTTTTGAGAGAACAAATAGCGCATATGCTTTAGCAAATAAAGATGTAGATGACAATGTTTTTGATTTTTCCGCTACTTTTTAATCATTTGAATATTCTAAATAATATCTAAAATAATAATAAGTATTGTTCTGTATTATAATGTGAATGCACATTCATATTATATTTGTATTATTTGCCAATACTGTTTTTTCAATGCTAACAAAGATTCAATTGAGTAACATACAGACTATATTGCAAAATCCACAAATAACAAGTGAAATAAAAAATAAAGTAGATAATATCATATTTCACCATTATTTACCATTTGCTTATAGCGAATGTTATCAGTTTATAAAGTTCCATAAACATAAAACTAAATACATTCCCAAAGACGATTTAGACATTTGGTCATTAAAAACGCCTAAATTATTATAAAAAATGTAATAATATACTTAATATAAGTTTTTATTTATTGAAGTAGGTAATCCATGACCAAATACAATCATATATATTAATATCACAGCCGCCAATAAGATACTTCGGTTTTCGGCAACATTTTCATTTTGACCAAGTATAAAAATCATAAATATGTATAACAAAATACCAATTATAGCAGAATGTAGAAGCATCATTCGTCCTTTTTCCATTTGTCTATATATATCATCATTATAAAAAAATAAGCGTTTTAATTGTCTAAAGGTGTAAAACATCAGAGTTGTATTGGTCTTTATCATGCAACAAGAAAGTACAATGGAAAATTTGCGAAAATATATATTCGTGGTTCTCTTTACAATTGTCTAACTAAGCAATATGTAATCGACAAGCGAACAAAAAAAGAAAGACGACTGAAAAACACGATAAATTATCATTATCAGTACGATGTAGATACACCAAAAAACATGAATTTAGGCAAACGTTGTGATATTGCTCACAGTACATTTAGTGATAATTTCGAAATAGAATTGTATTTAGATATTTGGTATAAAATTTTTACTCTTCAAAAAGAAAGAGATAAACACATTTTATTTGATAAATTTGATTTCAGTTTCAATCGAAAAACACCAATTTAGAATTGAGTAAAAAACACAGTTGCTCTGAAGAAACAATTAGACAAATCGTGCATAAAAATATTATGAATTTAACTTCTTGTAATATATATGCAAAATAAAGATTCTGAAAAAGGAACATTTAGTTTTTTAGATGATGATAATTTTTCGGAAGTTTATTTGGACATTGAGAAAGGATCGAATGAAGAAAATAATTCCCATGTAACTAAAAATATTGAGTCAGAATCAAATGTTTCCATGGGTGATTTATATGAACAAGAAAAAACGAATCAACATTTTTTCGATAAATTGTCATTAGAATTAGAAAATATTAAAGAAAAACATAACAAAAGATCAGATGAAAATGTTGATGGTTCATCTATAATACGTAACGCTGAAATTGTTTCTGAAAATGAAAATAATCGAAATTCGTGGAAACGAAAGCAACAATATTACGAAGACAAATATTTTAGTAATAGCCCACTTACAATGTCACTCTGTTCTTCAAATGCTCATTCTGACTATGAAGATAGTGTAGATCAAAGTTTGAATTCAAAGAGAGGATTTAAAAAACTCACCTATCAAGAAGTAGAGGATTCACTAAATAAATATTACACTAAGGAAATTCAGATTTCAAGCGAAATAGATATTTTACTCACCTATTTGAAAGGACAGAAACATCTATTCAAACAGGCGAGTCGTGTAACAGAGCAAAAATTTAACTTGCTCATGTTTCCTGCTATATTTATTACAGGTAGTATGACCGTAGTTACACCTTTTATGACCCATATTGGATGGAGTGGTTGGATCATGTCTATTTTAAATGCAATACTTACAGTAATGATAACAATTAATAATTTTATGAAATGGCAAGCAGTTGCCGCAATATACTTGACTATTTCAAATCAATATGATAAATTAGGAATATCTGTAGAAATGACACGAAATCAATATATTTTTATTGATGAAGGAGAAGAAAGAAATAGACTTACTTTAGAAAAAATGAGAGATACAGAAAAACGAATCATGGATATTCAAAATAATTACAATGATATTATTATTCCATATGAAGTTCAATTATTGAATCCGATTATCTCTCATATCAACATTTTTTCATTTATAAAAAAAATAGAACATCATAAAAAGTCTCTCATTATGAAGTACAAAGATGTAAAGAATGAAATAAGATTTGTCATGTATAGATGGGATAAAGAACAAACGCACGATAAAGATAACAGTCCTATATTAAACACTAAAAAAAAGGAAGAACTGGATAGATTACAGGAACTTATCAATAAGAAAGAGAGTGTGAAGAATCAACTAATTCAAAATAATAGCAATAACGTTTATACGTACATAGATAATCTGTTTATACGTGAAATAAACAATTCAGAAAATTACTACACTTATAGAAGTACTGGTATGTATTTGCTGTTTACGCCAAAAACACTCTCTCAACCATGCGGCAATGAAGTAGTTGATGACTACTTAAAATTTATTTTTACAAAAGATGCAAAGTAATTTTAGAAAGAATAATTGAAGATAGGCAATATCACAATAAAAAGTATTTAGTCATGTACAATAAAGTAAATGCAAACCTAAATATCATTGACACAATTGTTCACTGTATTTGTATTTTTAATGTCAAAATATATTATAGTTATAGAATGAAAAAAATAAGTTTTTCAGAAAAACCGACTACTGAGTACGTAGTTTTCAAGGAAAAAAAAGAAGAATCACCTTTTATTACTGTTAATCAAAAATACCCTGAGAAAATATATGTGTCAAGACCTACAAAAATGCCGTTGGTTTTCCAAACGTTTTTTGGAGGAATCAGTATAGTTGGATTATATATCATCTATCGATTCATCGAAAAAAACACAAAAAAATAATATTTAGGAAAAATGAAAATGTCTAAATATTATTGTCAGATAACCAGAAATCATTTTCTTACACCTTTTATCGTTTAAAACGCCCATTTAAACATATTATATATATATATGTCTTTTTGTATTGTTGTAGCAAGATATAATGAAAACGTAGAATGGACTAAACAATTCACAGATGTATTAATTTATAACAAGGGAAGCAAATTAGATGATAATAGTTACAATGAGATTTTTTTGAATAATGTAGGTAGAGAAGGTCATACATATTATAAGTATATTTGTGACAACTATGACAATTTAGCAGAATATACTATTTTTTTACAAGGAAGACCATTTGACCATTCACCAAATATAATTTCTAATTTAACTAAATATATTAATAATAAAGAATTGAGTATTGATTTTGAATTCTTAAGCGAAGATATACATCATTCCTCTTTAGATTTAGAATGTAGGAAATACAGGGAATGTAAAAATATACACAAAAATTGGGAACGAGTATTTGGTGTAAATAGTGGTAATAAAGAATGTATATTTGGGGCTGGAGCACAATTTATAATTTCAAAAAAGAAAATATTAAAAAATACAAAACAATTTTACGAAAATATTGTGAAAATGTTAGAATACGATATTGACCCATTAGAAGGTTATGATATTGAAAGATTTCATAAATATATATTTATTTAAATGGGCGTTTTAAATGAGAAAAGGTGTAAAATCATTCAATATTTTTTATTTTACTTAAACTATTAATATAAAGCATTAAAATATATAAAGAGCTAAATATATAAAAATATAATGACAAAAACGTTTTATATTTGTTCATATGGAGGTTGTGGTTCAAAATTACTCACATCAGCTTTGAGTAAATATGGAAATGTCGAACACGTTCATAGCAGAATTCCTCCTGATAACTTGGAATACGTTGGAAATAAAAAAAATATTATATGTTATGGCGAATGGTTTAATGGAATTAAAATACCAGATGATGAGGTAAAAGATTACTTTGTTATTTATATTTATAGAAACCCAAATAAATCTATATTTTCTAGGTTTGAGTTGGATAGACACTTGACACATATTCAATGTAAAGACACAAATATTAAGCTTTCTCAAGTTCTAGACAGTGGAAATGACTTGTATGGGATTGAAGAATTTTATGATAACTATACTGTACCAAATAAAAAAAGAAATTACAAAATATATTGTGTGAAGTACGAAGAATTATTTGAAAAGCATAAAGAATTAAGCAAACTTTTAGGGATTGGAGAATTATCTTTGACAAGACGAGAAAGTAGAACAATACAAGATGAAAATAAGATTAATAAGATAAATGAAATATATAAAAATTTGACCGAGAAAATGAATAAAAACGATTTTATAACTCTAAGTTAAATTTTTGTGAAATATTTCAGTTCATCGGAAAAATACAAAGAAATAATATTTAGGAAAAATGAAAGTGTCTAAATATTATTTTCATATTTTTACTTTTTTGAAAATTTCAAGAGCAACTAGACCTCCTAAAATCTGAGCAATTATGTAAGGGATTAGATCTTTTGTACTGATACGTCCTTTTGCTGCCATTACAACACTTACAGCAGGATTCATATGGCCACCTGAAATCGAGGCGGATAAGAAGATTACTATTGCCAGTGCTGCTCCAATTGCTAAAGGATTACCAGTCGCAAGAATCACATATACAAAGAAAAGGGTTCCTAGAAATTCTGCTAAATATTTTTGCATTATATTATAGAACTACATATGAATTGCTGTTCGCATAAAAAAAATGCAAAAAAATGTACAAGAAAAGATGGTAAAAAATTTTTACTACCGAGAAGATTTTCCAGAAAAAGATGCCTAAAAGGAATAAAAGGATTTACTATGCGAAGCTCATGCGCACCATATTTATACTGTAAAAAAAAGAAGCAAAATAAAACTCAAAAACGATATAAAGGATAAATTTAGTATTATTATAGTAATATGAATACGACTTTTAAATATTCTGTTTTTATCATGTGTATTGATTCGAATGATGATGATTTAAAAAAATGGTATGAAAATAAAGTAAAGGAACATAATGAACATGTACTTCAAAGTGCTTGTCCAAATTCAGGGTTTGATTTGGCTTGTCCTAAAGATATGATAATTGAGTCGTCCATCAATACAACTAAAATGTCTACTTGCGTACGCGGTAAAATGATGCATTATGGTATTGATAAATGCATGGGTTACTACATGTATCCACGATCATCAATCGCTAAAACACCTCTTGTTTTGTCGAATCATGTAGGCATAATTGATTCAGGATATCGTGGATGCTTAACAGGAGCATTTCGTAATTTAAGCGATTCTGGATACGAAGTAAAAAAGTATGATCGTTTGCTTCAAATTTGTGATCCAAACCTACAACCATTTATTATAACAATTGTAAATAGTGTAGAAGAATTAGGGGATACAGAAAGGGGTGAAGGTGGTTTCGGATCTACTGGAAAATAAAAATATATATTATAATGTTTCGTAAAGATGAAACTATAGAAAAACGTAAAAGTTCTACACGAAAATTACCTATAAGAGCATACCCTTTAAGTAATACCACGAGAAGAAAAACAGCTAAAGATACTGTATTTGAAACCAAAAATGGTACTGTAATACGAAATACTTTTTTAAATGTTCGGAACAGCAAACTTGCTAAATTTTTGTCATCTTACGATGATGATGCATCTGCAATATTAGGTGAAAAAACAAAAACCTGGAGCCAATATACTGCAAAAAAATTACTAGAAACAAATAGTCTAAATGATCAACAAAAAATCCATATTTTTAAAAAAATAGATAAAGACACAGGAGATGCTTTAGAGAAAGTAGTAAATGTATCAAAAATACTGGAAAATGAAAAGAAAAATTTAGGTTTTGTGTTACAGGAACATTTAGAGAATAGCATTAATAGTCATTATGGAGGGAAAATGAAAAATAATAATTCGTCACGCAAAAGAAAATAAAAATACGTTCATATTTTTACAGTAAAATATGAAAAAAATGTATATCAATTATGATGTTTGTTGATATGGAAACTCAACCACTCGTTATCGACAATGGTTCTGGAATGTGCAAAGCTGGATTTGCAGGAGACGACGCACCACGTTCTGTTTTTCCATGCATAATTGGAAGACCAAGAAATGAAGAAATAATGTTGTGTGTAAATCATCAAGATTCATACGTAGGAGATGAAGCTCAATCCATGAGAGGAGTTCTTAATTTAAGATACCCATTGGAGCACGGTATTGTTACAAACTGGGATGACATGGAACAGATATGGCATTATACTTTTTATAATGAACTACGAGTTAATCCAGAAGATCATCCAGTCATGCTTACCGAAGCACCAATGAATCCGAAAGCCAATCGAGAAACAATGTTAGAAATTATGTTTGAAAAATTTAACGTACCATCGGTACATGTAAGCATCCAAGCTGTATTAGCATTATACGCAGCTGGAAGAACGACTGGATGTATTATGGATTCTGGTGATGGGGTCACGCATACAGTACCAGTATATGAAGGATTTGTTGTTCCTCATGCGATTCGGAGACTGGATGTTGCAGGACGTGATTTGACAGATTATTTGATGAAAATTTTAAGTGAAAGAGGAAATAGTTTTACAAATACAGCAGAACGTGAAATAGTAAGAGATATAAAAGAAACTTTATGTTACGTTGCTAGTGATTACGATCTTGAAATGGCTAAAGCAGAAGAAAGTTCAGCGATTGAAAAATCATATGAGTTACCAGATGGTAATATTATTGTTTTGGGGAATGAAAGATTTAGGTGTTCAGAAGCATTATTTAAACCATCCTTTATTGGTAGAGAAGCATGTGGTATTCATGAAAACTTATATGATACAATAATGAATTGTGATATCGACCTACGAAAAGATTTATTTTCAAATATTGTACTTTCAGGGGGATCTACTATGTTTCCAGGTATGAATGAACGTTTGACAACTGAATTAGTAATGATGGTTCCTGATACTGTAAAAGTAAGAATTATATCACCCCCTGAAAGAAAATATTCTGTATGGATTGGTGGTTCAATATTATCATCTCTTCACACGTTTCAGGAGAATTGGATTACAAGAGATGAATATGACGAATGCGGTCCTACAATAGTTCATAGAAAATGCGCTTAATAGTTAAATCTATTTTTGTCATTTTTGATAGATTTTTTTGAATGTACATGAGGTCGATGTGAGTCTTTATGTTCTCTAGAATCATGTGATTTAAGTTTATGTTTTGGATTGTGTTGTATATTAGTGGTCATTGTACGGTAAGTTTCTTTATTTAAATATCTATGTACTACAGAAAAAAGATCATAATGACTAATAAATAGAAGAGCGATTACAATTATGGTAAGCAAAGGGATTAAAAATCTTCCATATTTACTATTTAACAAGGAAATCAGTTTCATATATTTATTAATAACATAATAAATATAATTATAGTAATATCTACAGTTTATTTACTGACAATGAAAAGGAAAATGTATAAACCTAAGAAAGAAGAGCCAGTAAAGGTGAATATATTGAATACTCCTTTTTTAGTTATTGTAGAATCTCCATCTAAATGCCAGAAAATCGAAAAATTCTTGGGATTTCAGTACAAATGCATTGCATCTAAAGGTCATATTCGAGAGATAGCAAAAGTAGGTACCTATAAAAAAGGGTACGAAGTTGAATATCAATTAATAAAAGAAAAAATAAATCATGTAGAATGGATGAATCATATAGTAAAGCAGTTTAAAAAAGAAAATGTGTTTCTGGCAACAGACGATGATAGAGAAGGAGAGGGTATTGCATGGCATATTTGCAAATGTTGTGATCTAGATGTAGAAAGTACTAAACGCATTATTTTCCATGAAATTACTCAAAAAGCAGTAAAAAATGCAGTTTCAAATCCAATTATAACTAGAATGAACATTGTAAAAGCACAGCAAACCAGGCAAATTTTAGATCGTATGATTGGCTTTAAAATTAGTCCGCTTTTATCAAGGTTATTAGTACATGATGATTCCAAGTATCTATCGGCAGGTAGATGTCAAACACCAACATTGCGTCTTATATACGATAAAGAAATTAGCAATAAAAAGAATGAAGAAAATTCTTTGAAATACAAGGTATTAGGACATTTTTTTTCGCACCCAACAATTCTAAAAGGACAATTAGACCATATTTTTGACAATGAAACTAAATTATTATCTTTTATTGAAAAAGCAAAGGATTTTGTTCATGTTTTGCATATACGTGATAAAATAATAAAATCTAAAAAAGCACCAGTGCCGTTTAGTACATCTCAATTATTGCAAAGTTCTAGTAACAATCTACGAATGTCACCTAAATATACAATGGAGTGTTGTCAAACATTGTACCAAGATGGTAAAATTACTTATATGAGAACGGAAAGCAATAAATTGTCTCAAAACTTCCTTCAACAATGTAAAGAATTTATAGAAAATAAGTATGGTGATTATGTTGGTGATTTTAGCAAAATAGAGAATAAAGATACAAACAACCCACATGAAGCAATACGTGTCACAAATTTGTTATTATCAAAAGTAGATTATAAAGATAAAAAAATAAATGATTTGTATTCTTTAATATGGAGAAGAAGTGTTGAATGCTGCATGAAAGATTATCAATATGAAGAGCATGTTTGTACAGTAACCGCTCCTGATGAAAATTTATATAAATGCTTAGTCGAAATACCGACATTTTTAGGATGGAAACATGTTACCATTTCTAAAGAAGAAATGACAAAAATGAGAGAAGAAGAATCACGACGTATTACTTATTGGAATAGATTTCAAGGTAAAAGTATTACTTATACGAGAATAGAGTCATCTCTTCATATGACTGAAATCGACAAATATTATCAAGAATCTAGTATAATTCAAAAACTAGAATCTTTAGGAATAGGTCGTCCTTCTACATTTTCAATGTTAGTTGAAACGATACAGGATAGAAAGTATGTTCTTAAACGAGATATAGAAGGAACTGAAGTTATTGGTAATGAATATGTTTTATTAGAAAATAGAGAAATTCAAAAGAAAACATTGAAAAAAATATTTGGTGCAAGTAAAAACAAATTAGTTGTTCAAGATTTAGGAATAAAAGCGATCCAGTTACTACTTGAACATTTTGAATCTATTTTTGATTATTCTTATACAAGTAAAATGGAGAGTGAATTAGATGAATTAGTTACGAATCCTGATAAAAAATGGGAAGATATTTGTAAAGATTGTGAAGATACAATAAATACAGACTTGAAACCACTACAACAAAAGATGAAAATAAAACATCAAATAGATGAAGAACATTACTTACTTTTTGGAAAGTCTGGTGTTATGATACAACATGTAGATCCAGATACAAAAGAAGAAAGTATAAAATCATTAAGAAGTGATTTTATTGTTGATTTTCCTAAATTAGAAAAAAAAGAGTATAATATTTCAGATATTTTACAAATAAATCAGGAATCTTTAGGGATTTATAAGAATTCCCCTGTTTTATTGAAAAAAGGTCCATATGGATTGTATGTTTCCTGGGAAAACAAAAACTTTTCGTTGCAAAAAATTCAAAAACAAATTCAAATAAAAGAAATAACTTTAGGAATTATTATAGAATTAATTGAAAGTGAATCGGATAATTCAAATAAAATGATTTTACGAGTTTTAAATGAAAATACATCTGTCCGAAAAGGAAAATATGGCAATTATGTTTTTTTCAAAACAAAAGAAATGTCTAAACCGAATTTTATTAATATCAAAAAATGTCCTCACAATATTTTACAAGATGATTCTGAAGTAATTCTACAGTGGATTGAAACTATGAACTTAAAGAAGAAGTCTAAAAAATAACAGTAGAACATATAGAATATGAATGTTAATTGGAAAGAAACAATATTTGATCCAAGTGTATGGGATCGTGTTTATAACACGAATAAAGACGTAAAAAAAGCAATAATGTATTTTGTTTCAATAATATTGTACATTATTAGTTTTCACCATTTATTTGACAAGAATAATAGTGTGTATTTCATCTACGTTTTTGTCTTTATTTTAAGTTCTCTTTTTCCATTTACATGGATAGAGGATTTTAACAATATATTTGATGGAAATACAATTATAATATATGCAGGCCTATTTTTACAGTTTTTAGCTTTATTTTTTGTAATTCTTAAAAATGAAAATGTTCGTAAAATGAACAAAAAGAATGGCGAAAGTGGATTGGAGACATCCAGTAAAACTACAAATAAAAATGACAATACAATAAAAATACTTTTAGTAACTATTACAACATTAATATGGAGTATTGTAGGTGGTGCTTTTTCGAATTTTTCAGACGAAACCCAAACATCAACTTTACCTAAAGTAATCAAATGGTTGATTCAACAACCCAAAAAAATAATAGATAATTTGGATATATTTGTCCTATATTACATGAGAGAGTTACCATTTAATCCATTAATGAAAGCATTCAGTATTTATTGTATAACGTTTATTGTATTATTTTTTGGGGCCTTTGTTCGAATACCACGTGATGCAAAAGAAAGAAAACCAATGGATCGTTTCAGGATAATAAATATGACACCTATGTTTCCACCTATATTTAATAGAAACATTAACGATTATAGAAACACTGGTATATTCTTTTTATGTGTTCTTCTAACGTTGGCATTGTCACAAATAATGTGGTTCATAAAAACATTGACAAGTATGCCAAGTGTATTAATGATTGCATCTACATTAGTTGGTATGGTTTTATTTTTGGGTTGTTTATTTGGAAAAAGGTATGAAGCTTTCCCAGATGTTCTTTCTGTTAAAAAACTCCTGTTCTTTTTAGTGTCTATTGTTTTTGGAGCGGTAGGAACGCCAATTGTATTGGCAATATTTCAAATTTTTGCGGATATTGGATTATTGAATGTGAATACTATAAACTTCCAAGCATTTGGCTTCGGAAATTTTTTGCATATACTATCTACGGTAATATTTATTGTACTCACTTTTGTTGCATATGGTTTGGGTGCAAATAAATGGTTGGATGGTGAATCTCGTAAACCATTAGAGATGTTCACAGTGGTATTGGTTTGCATGACCCTTTCGTTGTTTATGGCTTTGTATTCAAAACATAGAATGGGGGGACTTGTTTACAATTTTTTAAATAATATTATAAGTTTTGTAGTAAAATACTTAGCACCAATAGGAGTTCTTATTTTGTCAATTGTCCAGTTTCATTATTCTTACAAAAATCATCTCAAGTACAAAAGTTATTCTAAAAGAATTATATAAGATTATTCGATCAAAACACATAAATATTTTATTTTTCTATATCAAATGAAATATTACGAAACAACATTTGAAGAATATTTAAACTCTATTAAAAGTTGTAATCTTCATCCAGAAATCAGCTACAATAATGATAAAATAGATGATTTTAAAAATACTATAATTTATGGGCCATGCGGTGTTGGAAAATATACTCAAGCGTTGAATATTATTAGTAGATTTAGTAAAACATCTTTAAAATATGATAAAAAATTGTTCATAACTAATGAAAAAAATGAGAAAAAAATAAAAGAAACTCGAAGTGATAAAATTAAAAATTCAAATAAAAATTCGGATTATGTTTATCGCATTAGTGATATACATTATGAAGTTGACATGTCTATATTAGGATGTAATTCAAAAAGTTTATGGCATGAGATTTTTTCAAAGATTGTAGATATTGTTTCAATAAAGCCACAAAAATGTGGTATTATATTGTGCAAAAATATGCATTATATTTGTAATGAATTATTAGAGGTTTTTTATAGTTATCTTTTCAATTCTTTGCATAATTCTGATATTGATATCAAATTCATTTTAATAACTGAGCATTTAGGTTATATTCCTGAAAACATTTTGAACTCTTTCAATTTAATTAGAGTAAAACGCCCATCTAAAGATACGTATATGAAATCAATTATTAAAAATAAATCAAGTATAATGTTAAATAATTCTTATTGTAATTTTGATGAAACACAGCGTAAAAATATGAAAAATGTACTTGAAAAATATGGATCTAGTTCTTTGCAGAATATTAAAGAATTAAATATATTTAAAAGGATGGATTCAATTGATCGACTTCCAACAGATATTTTTAATATAGTTGTTGACAATATTATTTATAAAATGATTGATCCTGAAAACATAACAATACAAACTCTAAGAAATGATTTATATGACATTTTGATTTACAATATTGATGTATCAGAATGCATATGCCATATATTATTTTACTTTATTGATAATGACCTTTTATTTAACGAGGATATAAGTAATATTTACAAGGAAATTTACACATTTTTAAAATATTTCAACAATAATTATCGTCCTATATACCATCTAGAAAGTGTTATTTTTTTACTAATAAATAATTACACAAAAAAACGTAATAGATAAACATTAATATTCTTATAAAATGAATTTTGATTCTGCATGTATGATATTAGATATAAATCCAAAAGAAAAAAATTGGAAACATTTATTAAAAAGAAAGTATCACAAAAAAGCATTAAAATATCACCCTGATAAGAACAATACAAAAGGGTCTGAAGAAAAATTCCAAGAAGTACATGAAGCATATGAGTTTTTATTGGAATATGAAAACAAGAATTACGAAAATATTTTGACGAAAATATTTTTATTTATTTATTCTTCAGATAATTTTGATGAATTTGAGAGATATGACTTTTTTATTAAAAGCTTCCAAACTGTAATAAATGTTTGTGAATTCCAAGGGATCCAGATAATAGATAATATGAATGAAGAGACATTTTCAAGAATTTATAAAATGTTTGTAAAGTATAGGTCTATTTTATATTTGTCTGAAAAATTCTGTGATTTTATGGAAAAAAAGAAAATATATTGGTTCTCTCAAGGAAATCTAAAAAAACGGCATAAAAGAGATGTAAAAAGTGATTATATTACTGATGAGGATTTATTGGATGAAAACAAAGAATATGAAACGATTGTTTCTCCATGTTGGGATATTAATTATTACATGGAAGTAAAACCGAATGATTCTATTTGTGATGATAGCAGTAATTGCGATTTGCACTTGAAACCATCTCTCGATGATGTAATGGGTGATAATGTGTTTAAGCATACCCTGAATGAAAATGATGTAATTTATATACCTCTATGGCACAATGAACTTGTTTATGATAATAGTGGAAATGATTTTATTGTTCGCGTTACACCAAAATTACCATCCAACAATTATTGGATAGACGAAGATAATAATCTACATCAAAAAGTAGAATATACTCTTTATGAATTATGGGATAGTGTAAATGATGGTAGATTTATAGAAATTTTTTTTGGAAGAAAGAAATTTATTTTTTATCCAGAGAGACTGAATCTTAAGTCTAATCAAATATACATTTGGAAAGGGCAAGGAATATCAAAAATAAATACATTTAGTGCATATGATATTTCTTTAAGATCAAACGTCGTATTGCATGTCATTATTTCTGGAATGATGTAAATGTAAATGTAATATATTTATATAGAAAAAACATGTTTTTGGAAAAATTTAAGGAATTGATTTCAATGGAAAAAAATAAGCATACAATAAAAGAATTGTCAGAACACTTTGGTAAATCAAGTTTTACAGTGATGTTGATTTTAATTACTTTTGTCACTAGTTTGCCATTACCACCTTGGGGTGGTGGTATTGAAACAATTCCAGGTGGTATTTTAAGTATTTTTTTGGCTTTACAAGCATTAATTGGAATGGATAGAGTATTTTTACCAAATTTTATTCAAAATATAACTGTAGATATTGAGATTGTAAAAACGTCAGAATATACTGAAAAAATAATAAATTGGATTGAAAATAACATACAACCTGGTCGTTATAAATGGGCACTTAATCCGTTCAATGAAAAACTCATGTATTTATTAGTTATACCGAATGCTTTATTGATGATTATCCCTATTGTTTTTACGAATGGACCACCTTCACAATGTATTACTTTAATGTCGCTATGTTGGTTATTACATGATGGTATGTACTTTTTAATAATGCTTGTTTTATCAGTTGTAGTATTTATTTTATATATAATATTATTTTACACTTTTGCAAAACTGTTATACAGAACTAGAAGAACATGGACATTTGGTTTTTGGAAGTAAAATTGAAATACACACATTATGATATTTTTATATATCATAATTAAAAATAGCATGGACACATATAATTGCAATGTCGAATATCGAGACTATCAAAATTGGTCATATCAACCTAATGTTTCAATTGATAATCCTTTGAACTACAAACTTTTTAACGGAGATACATTTTATGTTGATAATGATAGCGTTACATTATTTGATTCGCCTACGAGAAACTGCGTAAATATACCAGGGATCTTACTATTGGAGAATAATAGAACATATGGCAGGACAAAAAACAAAAGGAAATTATTTTACAAGTGTCGCCCACATGACAGAAAAATACCACACTTTTTAATTCCATATGATATGCCAATGGGGTTCAATAAAAATTTTAAAAACAAATATATAACTTTTTATTTTGATAGATGGGATAAATCTGATAAACACCCTTATGGACTAATATCTCAGAATTTAGGAGATCTTTATCATTTTCCATCTTATTGTGAATATATATTGTATTGTAAAAATTTACATTCATCCATAACAGAATCAATTGCAAAAACAAAATCAATTTTGAGAGAAAATAATTTTGAAAAAATGTACAAGACAATTTACGATTCGAAACATAAATATGGTGAGTTTTTAGACCGTACGAATGATTATATATTTTCAATAGATCCAGAAGGGTGTTTGGATAGAGATGACGCGATTTCAATAAAAAAGGTTGATGACAAGTATTTAATAAGTGTATATATCGCAAATGTATGGGTATGGTTAGATTGTTTGAATCTATGGGACCAAATAGGCAATCGCGTAAGTACAATATATTTTCCTGAATTCAAACGCCCAATGATTCCTACTGCCATTGGTGAGAAATTATGTAGTTTAGATGAAAACAAATCGCGTTTTGGATTTGTAATGGATTTCTTTATTGATATTTCAGAAAACGGAACGTTGCTTCTCTCAGAAAATGAAGAATATCCTAAACTTAATCAGTGTATTTTATCAGTTTCTAAAAATTATAGTTATGAAGAAAAGATGTTAGTGAAAAACAAACAATACAAAGACTTGGAATATGTAACGAGGAAATTAGGGAAAAGTATAAATGACAGTCATGATGTGGTTGCATTTTGGATGATGCTAATGAATAATAAATGTGCAAAGATGATGAGAGAACGCAAAATCGGTATATTTAGAACAGTTCAAAGTAAATGTAAGCAAGACGTCATCTATGAAACATCTGATAGTATTCCTACATTTGTAAAAATGATAGAGCAACAAATTAGTGGTAATTACATAGCATATTCAGATGAAGGTAACTATGAACACGAAGTTCTTTCATTTCGCGAATATGTACATTTTACAAGTCCTATACGAAGAATGGTTGATTTATTAAATCAAATGGAATGGGTAATACAAATATTACAACCAATGCAACTGAACAAAGATGTTGTAAAGTTTCATAAAAATCAGCTGAAAAATCTGGAAATATTGAATAATGACATGAAAAAAATAAGAAGAATACAGTCTGATTGTGATATACTACATAAAGTTCGAAACATACCTGAATATACTGAACATGAATATGATGGTATTGTAATATCGTCAAATGATAACAAATGTAACATATACATTGAAGCTTTAGGATGGATTACGCAATATAAAACGTTTGATACTGAATATACAAAGTATCAAAAAGTTAAATGCAAACTATTTTCATTTGAAAATGAAGAACAGATGAAACGAAAAATTAGAATACAAATATTATAGTTTCAAACAAAATTAAAAACATTTTTTATTAACAAATATTACAATGGCCACTACTATAATTGATGAACTATTTGATAACGAATGTATTAAAATTGGAACATATACTCTAAAGTCTGGGGAAATTTCTAAATATTATTTTGATATGAAAAATTTAATATCAAAACCATCTTTGTTGCGTAGGATAGGTGATGCTATATATGAATTGATTAAACACGAGGATTTTGACGTTATTTGTGGTGTTCCTATTGGAGCACTTCCTATTGCAACATATATTTCTACTAAATATGATGTTCCGATGATAATTCCAAGAATAGAAGAAAAAGAATATGGAACAAGAAAGCAAATAGAAGGAAAGTATTCTGAAAATAGTAAATGTATTATTATAGAAGATGTAGTAACTACTGGATATTCTGTAGGAAAAATTGTAGATTTATTGAAGACCCACATGAATGTAGTAGGAATTTTTTGTGTAATTGACAGAATGGAAGTTAAGAATATTGAATATCCAGTACATTCATTGATCACTAAAAACGATATTTTAAGATTACGTCTGAATAGAATTATAGAGAAAAAAGATTGCCGTCTTTGTTTTTCCGGAGATATTGAAGATAAAAAGGATTTGATACAAACATTGAGAGAAGTAGGACAATATATTGTAATATGTAAGATTCATTATGATATATACGATGACGATGTGGATTTTGTAAGGGAGTTGATCCAAGTATCAATTGAACATGATTTTATGATTATGGAAGATCGAAAGTATGTAGATATTTCTCATATTGTTAAAAAACAATATAGAAAAGTTAAAAATTGGGTGGATTTCGTTACAGTTATGCCTACTATAAATGAAGACGTCCTAAAAACTCTTTCTGGTGTATTCATTGTTGCTAATATGTCTAATAATGTATGGGATATGACTGCCGAATCATACTATATGGCAGTCTCATATCGCCCACATGTGGTTGGGTTTATTACGCAAAAAAGAATACAAATGGACAATATGATATGCATGACTCCTGGTATCAATAATAACCTAAAAAAAATAGAAGAACAAAATTACAGAGAAGTTTGTAATATAGATACTGATATTATTATTGTGGGTCGTGGTATTTATGAAAATGAAGACCGCGTTGAGAGAGCAATATATTACGGATCCCTATAATTTACCATATTTAAGTAAATTCAAATATACTTGAGATAATTCTATTGGTTTTTGTTTAGGAACTTTATTTTTGCGTTGTTTTATAATTTCCGGATATATAGATGCATATGTAAAATCTTCCATTATATATTTGAATTGAGAGAAACTTTTATTATGAATTTTAAATCATATAATCTAGAATATTTAGGAAAATTTTGAATTATTCAAAATCTATTAAACATAATTATTCCATATGTACAATGGACGAGAGTTTGCTGAACAATTTGAAAATAGAAGAAATAATATTAAACTTGAAGATGATTTCAAAAATAAAACAAAACGATAAAATGATGGTTGTAAATAAAGTATTGAATGTAGATAATAGGCCTATACCAGCACTACAAAGATGGTTAACTTCAGACGGTAGATATGATACTATATACTTTATTGAGTTGGTAGTTGAAAAAGCAATAGAACATATGGATTGTCAAGAAGAGAATGAAGTCTTTGATAAAGAAAATATTATAAAGACACTTTTAGCAAGTGTGCAAGGTATTGATAATTTAACTGCTACTTATAAGCTTGATAATCTATTCGTTTCAAAAATAGATATTCTGAAAGAGAAGATCCAGAAAAAATGTTCATAATGCTTTTATGTAATAATAACATATAATGCAATTTAGAATTATGCCTCAAAAAGATATTACATCTTCTAATGAAAATACTTTTTCTATGGGAAGATCCATGTTTTCTCGGACAATTAATACCTTAAAAAATGAAGATAGCGATGCATTGAAACAAAAACAATTTTACGGTGGTACTAGAAATAGAGATGCATCGTCTGTTGTACGTTCTCGATCAATATTAGGAGCTAAAGGTTCATTTGCTGATGAAAATGGCGTTGCATTTCAAGGCTATAATAATAATGATACTCGTCAAGCACTAACACGAGTTCGCGCCGGAGGCGCGACTGTACCACGCAAGGTTACACATAAACATTTAATGTAAATTTTATTAATTACTGTATTATTACAGTAAGTAATAATGATTCCGATTTACTGGATTTGAACCAGTGACCCATGGAACTACAGTCCATTGCTCTACCCCTGAGCTAAAATCGGTTTTATTTATATTGTATATTTTGACATTGTAAATATTACAAATATTTTTTCTTATTAGTGTGCTTTTTAATACAAAGAAACAAATTTCACCATTTAGCATACAATGTTACGTTGCACAAGCACGGTCTCGAACCGCGGACCTTCGGCTCATAAGACCGATGCTCTAACCTACTGAGCTACATGTGCATGAGAAGTATATACTTCTAAATACACTAATGATATTTTATTTATATTATTTTTAATTTTTATTCTATTGTTTTATTTTCTGAAAATGGATAGAAGAAAATGATAAAAAACAACAAAAAACTTATTTGTTATGAATATAGTAAAAACACGAATAAATTATTAATTATTTTTCATTCAAAACGTGTATAAGTATATATGACTTACTATATTTATGAGTTACTATATAAGTGGCGATACAATTACAAGTAATATAAGTACAATACAATTTTTCCCTATTACTTACTATAACAAATACATAAAGGAGTTTACAGCCAATAATAATTTAATCCACTCTATGATAAATAATAAAAAAAGTCCATTAATATTTATTACAAAGATAGAGTATCTTAATGATTTTTATTATAAAATTGTAACATCCTTAAATGATAGATTTGTATTAATAACTCATTATGGAGATATGGAAGCAGGATTACATGATAAAATTTTAAATCATCCGTTATTAATAAAATGGTATGGTCAGAATATGCGTGTTATTTCCGATAAAACATTATCTATTCCATTAGGTTTAGAAAATAAGTATTGGAAGCGAACAAATATACATACAATTAAACAACATTCTAGTAATTCAAAGAGCAATTTATTGTACCTTAATTTTTCGTTACATACAAATCCAAATAGATCTAAAACTATGAATATTTTATTACAAAAAGGGTTTAATAAAAACGAGAAATTAGATTGGAATGAATATATTGAAGAACTATCTAAACATAAATTTTGTATATCACCAAAAGGAAACGGTGTTGATTGTCATAGAACTTGGGAATGCTTATATTTAGGTGTTATTCCTATTGTTGAAAAATCAACACATATGAGTAATTTTCATGATTTACCAATTTTATTTGTTCACAGTTATGATGTTATCTCCATTGAATATTTAAATCAAATATACAAAGATTTTCAAAATAAAACATTTAATATGGATAAATTATCTCTCGATTATTGGAATAAAAAAATTAAGGAACATTTTAGTTACAGAGAAAATATTTAAAGAACAGAATTTTCAATTGTTTAAACGAGTAAGATTACCTCCTGATACAATTGTTACACTTTTTAATTAATTCACAGTATTCATTTACAATAAAATTATATTGAGGTTCATTATGATTATTTAAATAATTTCTAGATAATTGTTAGTAATTAATATTTACAACTTTAATTTATGTCTAAAAATATTAAAAGTCGGCGTTTAAATGTTCAAGGGTTTAATATATTTTTTATTTTGTCTAAATCTAAAAAAGGTGCGGCATAATGTTTTTTCCTTTTTTTATGGTGAATAATATGATTTGTTGGACTAACTAAATAAGGAATCCACCACGTATTGTTTAGTTCGTTTGTGTGTATTAATAAATTTAATAAACTGGTCATTCCTATTGCTGATAAAAATGTAACTTCGTCACAATTTGTAAAAAAAGCACCTGTAGTAATTGGGAATATATAACCAATAAGAAATTCATAATATGAAACTGCATTGCCTACACTAGGAATAAGAACATCGTCAAAGCAATGATGAAATTTATGTATCCAATACAAGTTTTTATTCATGTGAAACTCTCTATGAATTGTATAGTATCCTATGTTTTGAATTCCAATTAAAGTAATAAAATGTGGTATAGAAAAAGTTTTATGGTGATCGAGAATATAATGATCAATAACAGAGTAAATCACAGGACTTATTACAAGCAAATTCGTTTTTGCATAATACATTCCTTTGTTGTATATTTTAGGTTTGTTTTCAACAAGATAATTTTTACTGTTGATACATATTGTATTGTCAAGTATAATACCAAGTATGTACACACTTCCACTTAAAAAAAGACCTTTTAGAAAAGAATACCCAAAATCCAAAATTTTATCCATCTTAAATATAATAAACAATTCTATAATATTATAGAAAGAATGTCCTTTTTATTAGTATTCTTTTTTTATTTAAGAATAATAAATCCAGTAGTTACTAAAAGAAAAATAAATGTTGGTATAGAATTATATGTTCCTTCAATTGATAACATAAAAAATACTAGCTATGTAAAAAAGAAATTAAATTGGGAAGTCCTATTTAAATATCCATTTTGCGAAACGAATTGGTAATTAATATAAAAATAATATTTATATTATATTAATGACAAGAAATCAAAAAACTCGATATCCTCCTCCTCCTCTTCCTCCTCCACTATCAACATCATCATTGCCATTTCCACAACAACGTTCGTCTTCAAATATAAAGCCATCTTTTGTAAATACAATGATTGAAGGCTTTGCATTTGGAACAGGTTCGTCTATTGCAAGAGAAACAGTAAATAGAATTTTTCATTCTTCATCGGAAAATAAAGTAGAAAGTAAAAACACAACAACATGTGAAGAACTGACAAAGGCTTATAATAAGTGCGTATTTGAAAATAATCATGATTGTCAATATCTGTTTTTAAATATGGAAAAATTTTGCAGCGTGAAAAATACTTAAGTATAATATATGAAATAATATATTATGTTTATTCTGAAAACGTTCTTTTTAATATCGTATGTATCATGTTTTGATCTTTACAATAATCCACAAGCAAATAGTAGATGGTATGTTATAGGAGAAACACATAAATTTCCGTTGAACAAACCACAAAAAGTAATTTTACGCGACACCCCAATTACAGTATGGAGGGATGATAATAATCATTTTTCTGCCTTATATGATGTTTGTCCGCATAGAGGAGCATCACTTTCTAAAGGACGAATTGATAAAAAAATGGATTGTGTTGTATGTCCTTATCATACATTCAAATTTAACAGTAAAGGTAGGATGGTGCAAACACCAGGGTCAGATGTAGTAAGAACCAATGATAAGTTCAAATTAAAAACAGACGTACCACATTTTGATATTTTGCAGAAAGGTGGATGGGTATATTTGAGAAATGAACCTCTTTATGAAATATCATTAACACCTACTTATAGTGATTTATGGATAGAGCCAGAAGCGTTTAATTCCGAATTTAGGTGTGTATACCTACAGAAAAAGTTTGAAATGGATGCAAGAACAGTTACAGAGAATTCGTTGGATATTTTACATATTTCTGAAGTACATTCATTTGGAAACAAGGACAGACCATTACCTTTGTCCGAAAAAATAGAAAAAATATCAGATACCCACTACAAAATAACGTATGAATATGAAGCTGGCGAAATGTCTATACCGAAGGCTCTATTTGGAGAAAGCAGACTTATTGTAGAAAATGAATTTGTGCTACCACATTATACAGTTGCCAGAGTTAAATTTGGAATGTTTGTGAATACAATTATTACATCCGCGTTACCTATTTCAGAAAAAGAAACTTTGCTTTTTGTAAAAGCTTATAGGAATAATTGGGTGTTTAAGATGTTACCGTTTCTAAATGATCCATTTGATATATTTACTAAAAGGATGATGGATAAAACATTGAGAGAAGATAAGAATGTAATAGAATCCATTTACTATCAATATAGGGATGGTAATTTTATTACAAGATTCGATGAATTTACAAAAATATACAGAGAATTATTTTGACTTTATTTCATGAATCATATTCATTTATACAAATGTACATAAATATTTAATTTTAGTTAATTTGATTATGATTTCTATTATTGAACATGAGCTAATGAGATTTAAAGAGCATCATACCAATTATTTTAATATTTTATTTCATATTTTTTGCGGTAGTATTTATATGTCTTCCTTATTTTTACTTACGCCTGATAGTACAATTGCAGTTTTGCTTTATTTTTGGTTTCTATCAGTTACATTGAATGATTATTACATTGGTATTTTTATTTCTTTTATTTTACTCGCAGTTATAGATCAAATTAAAAAACAAAAAGTATCTAATAACAATTTATTTCTTACATTTATTTGTTTTTATTTTCTATCTGCGATTTCACATTATTTATGCGGAGAACCGACTGTATTGATTTTGAATGATATAACTTTGCAAGATGTATTAATAAACACGTTTTACTTTATTCCATTCAGTATTTATTCATTGAGTCAATAAAAAATCCCAAGGGGGTAAATATATTTAGGTTCCTCTTACGTAAATGATAAAAAAAGGCCCTCTCTCTCCCTCTCTCTCCCTCTATCTCCCTCTCTCCCTCACTCTCCCTCTCA
>Ga0206130_10000201_pt1 | contig 104208 bp, 109 predicted proteins | sample Helgoland_Spring_9_FD_148637 | JGI IMG/M metagenome (GOLD analysis project Ga0206130, IMG submission 148637) | Pelagic subsurface seawater microbial communities from Kabeltonne, Helgoland, North Sea - Helgoland_Spring_Bloom_20160512_1 | ecosystem: Environmental > Aquatic > Marine > Epipelagic...
ACTCCGCCGTGCGGGCCTATGGACAAACCTACATCCCGAAAAATGGCGCACTTTTACTCCGACCAAAATCTGCCAAATGGTGCACTGTTGCTCCGGCGACTGGTGCAGTTTTAGTCCGGCGTTGACACATCTCAAGGTATTTGAGCCCCTGGTCCTCAAATAGACTGATATGCTTCCAACACAGGTTCTCTGCTTCTGTGCCATGCCGCATACCTGTATTGGCAAGAATGAGAATGTAATCGCGCAACAGGTGACGCATATCGCGCGATTTGCCCTCGCGCCCTGCATCAATCCAACTTGGTAGCTTGCGTATAAGAGTTGCGTACTCTTCGCGGGTAAAGTCAGGTCGCCGTACACTGTCACGACCCTTGTTTACCAACACAGGAACTTGTGACTTGTTCATGTAGCCACGGGCAACTGCGTCATCAAATATTCTATTTAGAGCGGAGTTGTGTGTGTTGAGCGTAGACGACCTTGGCTCTCGCCCCATCTTTGCCTCACGCCAGCGCGCAAACTTTTGCAGCATCTCATAATCAATACTGGTCACAAAAATATCGCCAAAGAAGGGAACCAGGTATTTGTCTATGACAATGATGTAATCACGAAAGCTCTTCTTACCCACGCCATTATCTAGCTGCTGCTTCATGGTAGCACGGCACAATGCAGCCACATCAGCAAAGCGCTTGGATATTACAGGTAATCCGTTCTTCTGCCTAAACCTGTAATCTAGATAAATCTCACGAGCAGCTGTCACAGCATCTTTAACAATACGTTTTTTTGAGCTCACACGAACCTGTCGTCCGTCTAATGTAAATGCAACTTGCCAGACCCTGCTGTGCTTGCGTTTAAAAAGACGAACCTCACCATCCATCAGCGTGGGCGTGTTTGGATTTAATTTGGGCACTATCAACACCGTGTTTAACACCGCGATTCTGCACTCTAAGTTCTCAGAAAGCTAGAAAAAACTGTGCTAGAGGTGTGCTACGCGCACAACGCGTCAACCGAAAAGTTAAGTCATTGATAACAGTAGAGTTTTGGTAGCGGTACAGGGACTTGAACCCCGGACACGCGGATTATGATTCCGCTGCTCTAACCAACTGAGCTATACCGCCTCTGAAAGCGGGGAATAGGCAATGCTTTGGCCATCGTCAAGCATGAATCTGGCTTGCAATTTTGTAATTAATCGACCTAGCCTGCTCGATGGAACTTTTAGATCAGATTCGCGCCGATCTGGGCGCCAAATATGTCGTAACTGGCACCGATGCAGAAGCATGGACACGGGACTGGATGAATGTCTATCATTGGCAGCCTTTGGCCGTGGTGCGCCCTGCCTCCACTGAACAGGTACAAGCCATCGCACGTGCCTGCTCAGCCGCAGGTGTGGCTATGGTGCCTGTGGGGGGCAATACAGGCCTGACAGGCGCCACCAAAGCCCAAGATGCCGTGATGATCAGTCTGGATCGGATGAACGCCATTCGAGAGATCAAGCCCAACGCACAGGTGGCAATTGTAGAGAGCGGCGCGATTTTGGACAGCATTCACCAAGCCGTCGATGTACATAATTTGGTTTTTCCACTGTTTTTCGGCGCGCGGGGCTCGGCCATGATTGGTGGCAACCTATCCACAAACGCGGGCGGATCTAATGTTCTGCGCTACGGCAACACGCGCGACCTATGCCTCGGACTTGAGGTTGTGCTTGCAGATGGGCGGGTGATGAACCTGATGTCCGAGTTGCGCAAAGACAATACCGGCCTGAATCTCAAACATATGTTTATCGGTGCTGAAGGCACTTTGGGGATCATCACCGCCGCCGTTGTGCGCCTCTATCGCAAGCCCTTGGCCTATGTAACAGCAATGGTCGGTCTGCGGGCTTTAGAAGACACCCTGCCCTTACTGAACCGTCTACAAAACGAGACCGGCGGTGGGGTTGAGGCATTTGAGTATATGCCGAGGCACTATATCGAACGCCACATGGACAAAATAGAAAGCGCTCTTGAACCATTTGACGATGCGCATGAGGTGAATATTTTGGTGGAAGTGGCCACCACTCGCGCCTCTGATCTTGAACAAGACTGTAGCGGCACACCAAAACTCCAAGCGATTCTTGAAACTGCGCTGATGGATATGATCGAAGCGGGCAGCGCCCAAGATGTAGTGATTGCACAAAACGAGGCGCAACGGCGTGTCATGTGGGAGCGCCGCGAATCGGCGGCGGAGATTACCGTCGGGGTTCCCGGATCGATTGATACGGATGTGGCTGTGCCCTTGGATGATGTGCCCGCATTTTTGCAGCAAGTCTCTGCTCGGGTTCAAGAAATTGATCCTGACGGCCAAGAATTTTACATCTCACATTTAGGGGATGGAAACTTACACTATACGTTTTACCCTTCAGACACGAGTGGCGTATTCAAAGAGCCGATCACAGAAGCAATTGATGACGTTGTATTGGCCCTTAATGGAAGTTTTTCTGCCGAACATGGAATTGGACTTTCAAAACGCAATTCTATGGCCCGGCGCAAAGATCCCGTGGCGCTCGAGATGATGCGGGCCATTAAATCAGCATTTGATCCCGCAAACCTGATGAACCCAGGCAAAGTCTATCCGGATTAACGCCAGCTGAAAAATTCAGGGCCTGCTTGAGACAACAGGTCTTGAGCCAAGTCATAGCCCATTTCAGCGCTCCGCCCTATAGCGCCGCGCCGCTCTCCGCTGAGCTTTTCACTGCCATCGGGCCGCAATACTTCACCGCGCAATAGCAATTCGGAGCATTCAAGGGTTGCCAGACCAGCGATAGGTGTCTCACAAGACCCATCCAAAGCCGCCAAAAATGCCCGTTCTGCTGCCAGCCGCTGTCCCGTCCCTGCGTGATGTAACGGTTCTAGCAACGCCGCTGTGACGCTGTCGTTGGATCTGCGTTCAATGCCAATCGCACCCTGCGCCACGGCGGGTAGCATATCTTCAGGCTCAATCGCCAAAGTCGCGATATGCGCCATGTTCAAACGATTGAGGCCCGCCATCGCCAAAAATGTACAGCTAGCGACACCCTCTGCGAGTTTTTTCAGCCGTGTCTGCACATTTCCGCGAAATTCGACAACATCAAGATCTGGCCGTACATGCATCAATTGCGCACGACGGCGCAGACTTGAGCTGCCAACCCGTGCCCCCTGCGTCAAAGACGCTATAGAATCAGTACTTGGAGATACAAAAGCATCTCGCACATCTTCACGCAGCAAATAGGTATCAAGCACCAAACCATCCGGCTGCGCTGTGGGCATATCTTTCATGGAATGCACCGCAATATCTATGCTGCCATCCAAAAGCTGTTCTTCTATTTCCTTGGTAAACAAACCTTTACCGCCAACCAACCGCAAAGGTCGGTCCTGAATGCGATCACCAGAGGTTTGAATGACCACCACCTCAAAGGCCTCTTCCGGCCAATCCCAAGCCGTCATAAGCTTGGTTCGGGTTTCAACGGCCTGCGCCAAAGCGAGCGGAGATCCACGGGTGCCGATCCTAAGCGGCGAGGAAGGTGGTATGTTTTTCATAATGCTGCTCTACTGCGACAAGTCGCAGCTTTCAAGAGAAGGCAACTTGACATATCGCCGCTCACTTGGGATCGAGTGCCCATGAAACAGTCCAAACCAATTCTGCGCGCCCTTGCTGGTGAAACCCTACCAACGCCCCCTATCTGGATGATGCGTCAAGCCGGTCGCTACCTGCCGGAATATCGTGCCACCCGCGCTGAGGCCGGGGATTTCTTGTCGCTGTGCTACAATCCTGACTTAGCAACTGAGGTGACACTCCAGCCGATCCGCCGTTATAGCTTTGATGCCAGTATTTTATTTGCGGATATTTTATTGTTGCCACAGGCGCTTGGGGTTAATCTTTGGTTTGTCACTGGCGAAGGCCCTCGGCTGTCCACCATCACCGATGCCGCCGGTTTTGCCAAACTCAAAGGCAAAGATGATATCCACGAACATCTGGCGCCCATTTACCAAACCGTTCGAAATCTTGCCCAATCTCTGCCGGGACAAACAACGTTGATTGGCTTTGCCGGCGCCCCTTGGACCGTTGCCACCTATATGATCGCAGGCCGCGGCACCCCAGACCAGGCCCCAGCGCATTTGTTGAAATCCGAAGACTTACCGGTTTTTGAGGCGCTAATTGATTTAATCACCGAAGCCACAATCGAATATCTTTCGCAGCAAATTCTGGCCGGTGCAGAAGTGGTGAAACTATTCGACAGCTGGGCCGGTTCACTCCGCAATAATGATTTTCAAAAATATGCATTAGCTCCAACAAAACGCATTATTTCCGCCCTAAAGCTGCGTCATCCCGACACGCCTATCATAGCATTCCCCCGTGAAGCAGGTGACAAATACATCGGGTTCGCGAAGGCTACTGGCGCCGATTGTGTTGCTATCGACAACTCTGTATCAGCCGAATGGACAGCGCAAAATGTGCAAGTGGATGGCTGCGTGCAGGGCAACCTCGCCTCGCGCCACATGGTTACAGGCGGGCAAGCATTGATCGATGAGACCACAGAAATCGTGAAAACCTTGGCAAACGGGCCACATATATTCAATCTTGGTCATGGCATCACGCCGGACGCGGACCCTGAAAACGTGCAGTTGATGATAGACACAGTGCGCAGCTGTACTTAAGTCCACTTCGCCAAAGGCGGCAAGCTCATCAAGACCGCGTCAGGGTCATGACCCGTTTCTAAGCCAAAACGCGTACCGCGATCATAGACAAGGTTATATTCCGCATACAGACCACGATGAATCAATTGCACCTCTCGGTCCGCCGCGTCCCAACTTTGCCCCAAGCGCGCCTCGACCAAAGGCACATAGGCGGGTAAAAATGCTCGGCCCACATCTTGAGTTAGAGTAAAGTCTTTATCCCAGTCACCTGTGCAATGATCATCAAAGAAAATTCCACCCACCCCGCGGGCTCGTTTGCGATGCGGCACATAGAAATACTCATCCGCCCAAGCTTTATAGCGCGGGTACAGATCCGCTCCATGCGGCGCGCAATGCTGCTCTAAAACACCATGAAACTGTGCGGTATCTTCTGGGTATTCGATGCAGGGGTTCAAGTCAGACCCACCACCAAACCACCAAGCATGCGGCGTCCAAAACATCCGCGTATTCATATGGACCGCAGGGCAATGCGGGTTTTGCATATGCGCGACAAGCGAGATGCCAGCAGCCCAAAACCGTGGGTCGTCGCACATCCCACGCAGACCTTTGCGGGCCGCCATAGCCTCTTGCGCACGCGTTCCCAGCGTGCCAAATACAGTGGATACATTCACCCCCACCTTTTCAAACACTCGGCCGCCACGCATCACACTCATCAATCCACCACCAGCATCTGAACCATCTTCAGAGGTGCGTTTGGTTTCGCTGACCTCAAATTGACCAGCAGGAACATTAGTGACATGTTGTTGTTCCAACGCCTCGAAGCGAGTGACAATATCGTCGCGCAGGCTGCGAAACCATCCGCTGGCATCGGTTTTTTGGGATATAAAAGTATCAGTCATATAAGGCCTCAATGGAGGGAAGTGCTCACAGCGTCAACCAGGCTGCGGCCACCATCGACCGTCAATATTTCTCCGGTGACAAAGGCCGAACTGTCAGAGGCCAAAAATTGCACTGCTTCGGCAACCTCGGTGGGGCCCGCGATTCGACCCTGAGGTGTGGCGGCTAAGATCGCTTCGCGGTGATCAGGGTTTTGACGCAAGTGATCTTGCAAAGAGGCGGACATAACCGAGCCGAAGGCCACGGCATTCACCCGCACCCGTTCCGGGGCAAGGCTCACAGCCAGAGACCTGGTCATTTGATTCAAAGCCGCACAGCTGACCGAAAAGGCCATCAATTCCAATTGCGTGCGTTGTGCTGCGATGGACGACAGGTTGATGATTGTACCGATGCAGGGCTTATCCGAGTCCTTGCCCTGTTTGATCATGCGGCGCGCCACCAACTGCGACAGTTTCAGCCCCGCAAGGAGGTTTTGATCCAGCATTATAGACATGCTGTCATCATCGGGGTCGAGCGGCGATGTCCGGATCACCTGACGCGCACCATTTACCAAAATATCAACTTGGTCAAAGGCATCAAGCGTTGCCGATAACAGGTTGGCAATGTTCAGTTTCTCACGCAAATCTCCCGCGAAATACCGAATATTACTGGTGTCATCATCACCGACCTCCGCACGCAGGCGCGCTTCATCTTTATCGGCAAACATCACATTAGCGCCAGCATCGGCAAGATGCCGAGCGATGGCTAAACCAACACCATTGGCAGCACCGGTGACGATGGCAGTTTTACCAGCTACGGAAAAAGACATGTGGTCTCCTGAGGGTTGCGAGTCTCAAGCATTCTAACGCTTATTTGCGCTGAGGGCGAGACGCGTGAAACAGCTTAAAGCGGCTGTTGCCCGGAAGCTCCAAAACCTTTGCAAAGCATTGTTCTAATGATGTCTCATAAGGTAAATGACGGTTGGCCACCAAATAGAGAGAGCCTTTTGATTTCAAACAGCGCTTTGCCGCCGAGATAAACGCGCGCCCCAATTCAGGGTCACCATCGCGGCTAGTGTGAAACGGCGGGTTCATCACCACCGCATCATAAGAGCCATTCCAAACCGTAGCGTCCGCCCAATGAAACGCAGCACGCGGATCGAGGACATTTTGTTTGGCGCAGTCCAGAGAGAAAAAATCAGCTTCAACAATATCCAGCTTGGTAACAGCCTCACGGCTTAAAATTCGCGATGAAAGATAGCCCCAGCCTGCCCCAAGATCGGCTACTTCGCCAGACAAATGTTCTGGCAACGCATCCGCAAGCAAAGCAGAGGCCTGATCCACGGCCCCTACAGAAAAGACCCCAGACTTTGTGACAAATCCGTCAAAATTCTGATCCACACCCCGCAGACTTGGCAAATCTGTCCCAGCAAACCAAAACAATCGGCCATGGCCCTTTGTAATAGTCCCTTGAACATCCGTAAGTTTGCGCAAGTTCTTATAGTGGCTGCCGATGCCATCGTCCTTTTGACCATCAACTACAACAACATCTGCTTGAGCCGCCGCCTGCGCGATCAGATCAGCAGTTTGTTGTTTCGAGCGCGTACAACAGACAATAGCCAGCGCGAAACGGCGCGTGGGCAAAGTGACATCACATTCAAAACCTTGATTTTTCCAAGCGCGATTAGACGGGAAAAATGGCTGGACGATCAGGCAGTCGTTAAGCCCCACCATATCGAAGCCAACTTCAGGATGTAGAGCGGCGACCGGGCCATCGGGCTTCAGCAAACCAGTTTCAAACGCAAGGGAAAGACGTGCCAAAGCGCTATTCTTTTTCCATAGTACATTGCAAAGGATGCTCATGGCGTTGCGCCACGTCTAAGACTTGCGACACTTTAGTTTCTGCGATTTCGCGACTGTAAACACCCACGACCGCCAAACCTTTTTTATGTACGGTCAGCATCAATTCAAAACTTTCTTGATGGGTGAGTCCGAAAAATCTTTCAAGAACCATTATCACAAATTCCATCGGCGTATAGTCATCATTCAGGATCATCACCTTATACAAAGGTGGACGTTTGGTTTTAGGCCGCGTGTCCAACGCCACGCCGAAATCATTATCGTCTTCGGGAGTATCCGCTGCCATCGTCCAGTGAGCCGTCACAATATCATCCTCATTATACCTGATTTACAAACCTAGCTTTCATGGCACTATATAAAACTCAACCGCTCAATGGAAAGGGCCGTCGTGCCAAGCAGTATTAAAATTTTAGGCCTAGATGCCGATGACACACTTTGGCAGAACGAGGAATTTTTCCGTCTGACCCAAGATCGCTTTGCCGATATGCTGGCCGTCTATATGCCGCCCGACCCTTTGCACGAACATCTTTTAGCCGCCGAGCGCCGCAATCTGGGCAGATACGGCTATGGGATAAAAGGCTTTATGCTGTCAATGGTCGAAACCGCGATTGACGTATCACAGGCTCAAGTTCCCGCCCATGTGATCCATGACATTCTGAGCATGGGGCGCGACATGTTAAACCATCCCATTCATCTGTTGCCAGGCGTGGCCGAGAGCCTGCCACAACTGGCAGAGACCTATCATTTGGTTTTGATCACCAAGGGTGATCTTTTACACCAAGAGCAGAAATTGGCGCAATCAGGTTTGGGGGATTTCTTCAAAGATGTGCAAATCGTGAGTGAGAAACACACCGCCACCTATAGCAAAATTTTTGGGTCCGACGTTCAGGTCGCTGCAATGGTTGGCAATTCCATGAAGTCCGACATTATACCCGCGCTTGATGCCGGTGCTGCCGCAATCCACATCCCAGCCCGTTACGAATGGGATATGGAAAAAGCAGTCGAACCCACATCTAATCCACGTCTTTTTAAGGCATTTGGATTTAAGAATGTAAAAGATCTTCTTTTAAAAATGTGACAAATTCAAATCGGTATCGGTACTTGTTACCAAATGTGGTGGTATCTTAGATCTGAACAACCAAATAAAGTATTTCATGGTCACAAAATCGCCTTATTTTAGCTATTTTTTTGGTGATTCTAATGTGCTAATATTATCGCGAGCAAAGCACGGGAAACACCTCGGCAACAATAAAGTGAGGCAACAGGCGTGAAACACCGGCTATTTATGTATGTGATATCTGCGATGTTTACAGTGTTGGTTGGCCCTTGGACTGCACTGAATTCTGCGCCCTATGCTGCTGTTGTCATGGATGCGCGGACGGGCAAAATTTACCATTCCCGCAATGCCGACACCCGGTTGCACCCGGCATCCCTTACAAAAATGATGACACTCTACGTCGCATTCCAAGCCATTGAGCAAAGTGAGATTTCGCTAGACAGCTATGTCACAGTCTCACGCAACGCCTCATCAGAGCCTCCGTCAAAACTATGGCTCAAAACTGGCCAAAAGATCCAATTACGATATCTCATTCGCGCCGCTTCAATCAAATCCGCTAATGACGCCGCAACGGCTATTGGTGAAGCCATCGCAGGCTCTGAAGTCGAATTTGCCAAACGCATGACCCGCACCGCCCGCGCTATGGGAATGGATCGCACAACTTTCAAGAATGCTCATGGCCTCACGCAATCAGGCCATTTGTCCACCGCCCGCGATATGACGATCTTGGGCCGGCACATAATTTATGACTATCCGCAATATTACAATTTATTCTCGCGCCGCAGTGCTGACGCCAAAGTTCGCCAGGTCAACAATACCAACCGACGGTTCCTACGAGCCTATAAAGGTGCTGACGGCATCAAAACCGGCTATACCCGCGCCGCAGGGTTCAACCTTGTGGCCTCAGCTGAACGTGGCGGCGAACGCATCATCGCAACAATGTTTGGCGGCTCTTCAACCCCAGCGCGCAATGCACGCGTCGCTCAATTGCTCGACATGGGATTCAAACGCGCCCCCTCTTCTGCCAAGTTGCAAAGGCCGCGCATACCGCCTTATGAAAGAAATCAAAACGAGCATAAAGGTAAAACGGTCCGTTTGATGACTGCGGTCAAACGCTCTCTACGCCCCAAAATACGGCCCTTTGGCTCGGGGCCAGTGCCTGCAGAGTTACTCATAGCCGCAGCTCCCAAGGTTCAAATTCAGCCGGACGATATTCTCGCAGCACTCCAATCCGCGACATCTGGCGCCGTGGTAGTCCAGCTGGCTGAATCAACATATGCGCCCGGGATGGCCAGAATCTCGCCCCGCGTCCGGCCACCACGGCTGTCCTTTGTCGCTGATCCTGTCGCCGAACAACCCACAGAGTCAGTGGCCCGTAGATCAAAATCGGGCAGTCGCACTTGGGCAATTAATATTGGAAAATTCAATTTCCGGCATCAAGCGGAACGGGTTTTACTGCGCATGGCTTTAGCGGAAATGAGCACTTTAGACGGTGCAGATCGCACCGTGAAAGCCCGCGCAACAGGATATGATGCGCTGTTCACAGGTCTCACCCAAGACAGCGCTGACTTGGCCTGTCGTCGGCTGCACGCTCAGCAACTCTCTTGCTTTATGGTTGCACCAAGCTAACAGTTTCACTTGTCCCACAAGCCTAGGTGGGGCACTAATGCCGCATGATAAAACTTGCTTTTCAAATTCCCACGCCAAGCCTTGAGATTTCGGGCAGCGCGATGCGGTTTCCAGTGCGACGTATATTTTGCGTTGGCCGCAACTATGGTGAACATGCCAAAGAATTTGGCAATGACGAGCGCGACCCACCTTTCTTTTTCAACAAGCCTGCAGACGCAATAGCGCCGAGCGGCTCCACCCTGCTCTATCCACCACAAACTCACGACCTGCATCACGAGGCAGAGCTTGTGGTGGCGATTGGCGAAGGTGGCAGAAATATCAACACCACCGAAGCCCCCTCTCACATCTTTGGGTTTGCCGCAGGCAATGATCTGACTCGCCGAGATCTTCAAGCTGTAGCAAAGTCACAGCGCCGTCCTTGGGACATGTCGAAGGGCTTCGATGACAGCGCCATCATTGGTCCGATCTTGCAGAGGCAGCATATGCCCGATGACGCCAGCATCCGGTGCCTGGTAGGCGCAGAGCTGCGCCAGTCAGGACATATTTGGCAAATGACATGGCCGATTGCCGACGTGATTGCCGCCCTGTCCAGCTATGTCGCCTTAGCGCCGGGTGATTTAATCATGACCGGCACACCCGCAGGCGTAGGGCCTGTGGCCCCCGGAGAGACATGCATTGTTGAGATTGATGGCTTAATCCCCGCGGTGTTCACGTACGCGGCTTAACCTAGGGCTGCGGCCAACAAGCTTTGGGTATAGGGGTGTTGCGGCGCGTCGAACACCTGTTCGGCAAATCCGTGTTCCACGATGTCGCCGTCTTTCATCACCACAACCTTATGCGATAGCGCTCGCACCACTTTAAGGTCATGGCTAATGAACAGATATCCCAGCTGATATTTTTGCTGCAAATCGCGCAGAAGGTCCACAATTTGGACCTGAACCGTGCGGTCCAAAGCTGAGGTTGGCTCGTCCAAAACCACAAATTTAGGCCTTAAAATCATCGCGCGGGCAATTGCGATCCTTTGGCGCTGGCCTCCGGAGAACTCATGCGGATAACGATCCATCGTGTCCGGATCCAGCCCCACTTCGCGCAGTATTTCGGCGACTTTGGAGCGATAATTTTTGCGGTTGGACCTGCTGTGAATTTCGAGCCCCTCTGAGATAATCTCCATCACCGACATGCGAGGACTCAGACTGCCAAAAGGGTCTTGAAAGACAATCTGCATGTCACTGCGCAGCGGGCGCATTTGGCGGCGATTCAGGCTTTCAATATCGCGCCCTAGAAAGGAGATCCTATTTTCGGAGACGATCAATCGCATCACAGCCAAAGCAAGGGAGGTTTTACCAGAGCCTGACTCGCCCACCACACCCAGAGTTTCCCCTGCCCGTACTGACAGGCTGGCGTCATTCACCGCTTTGACATGGCCCACAGTGCGCCGCAAAAGCCCACGCTGAACAGGGAACCAAATTTTAAGATGATCGGTCCGAAGCAGCTCTACAGCATCGGTCGCCACGGGTGCAGGCGCGCCAATGGTCTCTGCGTCCAATAGCATTCTCGTATAGGGATGCACTGGCATTTCAAAGATATCTTTCGTGACACCAGTCTCCACCACAACTCCATTCTGCATGACCACAACACGATCCGCAATTTTGCGCACGACCCCAAGATCATGGGTGATAAACAGAAGGCTCAGCCCCTCAGTGCGCTGCAAATCTGCCAGAAGCTCCAGTATTTGCGCCTCAATGGTCACGTCCAGTGCGGTTGTAGGCTCATCTGCAATCAGCAAAACCGGTTCATTGGCCAAGGCCATGGCGATCATTACCCGCTGCCTTTGGCCACCAGACAATTGATGCGGATAGGATTTCAGACGCATTAAAGGGTCAGGAATTCCGACCTTAGTGAGCAGCACTAAAATGCGGTCTTTCAACGGCAGGCCCCGCAGTCCCTGATGCACAGAAAGGGTTTCGCCCAGCTGCTTTTCAATGGTGTGCAGGGGGTTCAAGGAGGTCATCGGCTCTTGGAAAATAAAGCTGATGTCATTGCCTCGAATGCGCTGCAATGTGGCCTCGGGCGCGCCAATCAATTCCTCGCCTTGATACCTCACAGACCCGCGCGCCATGGCGCTTTCCGGCAGAAGGTCTACCGTTGCCAAAGCAGTCACAGACTTACCGGAGCCTGATTCACCCACCACCGCCACGGTCTCACCTGCACCAATGCTAAACGAGACATCGCGCACGGCAGCTGTGGCATGTCCATCTTGGTTAAACTCAATCGACAGGTTGCGGATCTCGAGTACGTTCATAGGAACACCTTCCGCGGGTCGAAGGCATCGCGCACGCCCTCAAAGATAAACACCAAGAGCGAGAGCATGATCGTAAAAACAAAAAAGGCAGTGAACCCCAAATGTGGCGATTGCAGGTTCAGCTTGGCCTGCTGAGTGAGCTCCCCCAAAGACGGAGAAGACGACGGCATGCCAAACCCCAGAAAATCAAGCCCAGCCAGAGTAGAGATGGCGCCGGTCACGATGAATGGCAAGAAAGTGAGAGTCGCCACCATGGCATTGGGCAAAATATGACGCATCATGATCGTCCAATTGCTCACCCCAAGCGCCTGTGCGGCCCGCACATATTCGAAATTACGCGCCCGAAAAAACTCGGCGCGGATTAACCCGGTGAGTGCGGGCCAACCAAATACAATCGACAGCGTCGCCAAGAGCCAAAAACTGCGGCCTAAGACAGCGGTGAGAATAATGATTACATAGAGCGACGGTAGAGCTGAGAAAACCTCAAGAAATCGCTGGAACAACAGATCCAACCAGCCACCGAAATAGCCCTGTATGGCCCCTGCAATCACCCCGATAATCGAGGCACAGATGGTGACCACCAGCGCGAATAGTATCGACAATCTAACCCCGTAAATTACCCGCGCGAGAACGTCTCGAGTCGTGTCATCTGTGCCTAGCCAATGCTGCGCATCTGGTGGCGAGGGCGCCGAGCGGCCTAGGTCATTTGGCGTATCATAGCTATAGGGGACCGGGGGCCAGATCATCCAACCTTTGTGAAAACCCGCAACCTCCGCCCCTAGCTCACCGCTGGAAATCGCCTCCATAGTGGTCTCAGGATCGTCAAAACATATTTCCAAACCACCAGAGATGATCAAACATTGCACCTCGGGGTCACGGTATGTGGCCTCAGTTTTAAAATCTCCCCCGAAGGCGGTTTCGGGGTAAAACTCGTTGACAGGGGTGAAGAGCTCGCCCCGGTAGCTGACCAAAATTGGCTTATCATTGGCCAAAAATTCCGCAAACAGGCTCAAGCCAAACAAAATGGAGAAAATCCACAGCGACCAGACCGCCCGGCGGTTTTTCTTGAAATTGCTCAAGCGGCGTTTGTTGAGAGGAGACAACACAATCATCCACGGGCCTCAAAATCAATTCGCGGATCGATGAACACATACATCAGATCGGACAGAATCCCAACTACCAACGATAATAGGCCAAAGGCAAACAAAGTGCCAAACATCACGGGATAGTCGCGCGTCAAGGCAGCCTCAAACCCAAGGCGCCCCAAACCGTCCAATGAAAATATAGTCTCGATGAACAATGAGCCGCCAAAAAACACCCCGATAAACAGGCTGGGAAAACCCGCGATCACTATCAACATTGCATTGCGGAACACATGTCCAAACAACACCCGGTTTTCAGTCAAACCCTTCGCGCGTGCAGTTACAACATATTGCTTGCGAATTTCGTCCAGAAACGAGTTCTTAGTCAGGAGAGTCAAAGTTGCAAAACCAGAGATGACAGAGGCAAAAATGGGTAGGGCCATATGCCAAAAATAATCGCCAATCTTGCCCAAAAGGCTCAAGTCCTCAAAACCATTTGAGGTCAGCCCCCGCAGCGGAAATATCTGCCAGTAAGATCCACCCGCAAAGAGCACCAAAAGCATAATGGCAAACAAGAACGATGGGATGCCGTAGCCCACGATGATCAGCGCGCTGGTCACAGTGTCAAAGGTGCTGCCATCGCGCATCGCTTTACGGACCCCAAGCGGAATGCAGATGAGGTAGATTAGCAAAGTCGACCACAAGCCGAGGGAGATTGAGACCGGCATTTTTTCCAAGACTAAATCGGTGACTTTGATCGAGCGGAAATAGCTTTCGCCAAAATCAAACCGCAAGTATTTCCATATCATATTCGTGAACCGCTCCAACGGCGGTTTATCCAGGCCGAATTCACGCTCCAATTGCTCGATATACTCCGCCGGCAAGCCGCGCGCGCCCGCATAGCGGTCATTGGTGGCATTGGCATCAATTCCCGCATCGCCACCGCCGGTGATGGCGGCAAACACATCGCCCTCGCCTTCCAATTGCGCCAAGACCTGCTCCACTGGTCCACCGGGCACAAATTGGATCAGCGCGAAATTGACAATCATCACGCCCAAAAGCGTTGGGATCACCAACAAAAGCCGACGGAGAATATAAGCAATCATATTAGTTCAATGCACCTGCTGCATCCAATTTTGCGGCTTTTTCAGCATTGAACCACCAAAAGTCCAACTCACCCAACGCAAAGGACGGCAGGGGATTAGGATGCTCGTATTGGTCGTAATAGGCCACCGTGTGCACGGCTTTAAACCACTGCGGAATCCAGAACCGTTTGGCCCGCAACAAACGATCCAAAGCACGGATCCGCGTAGTAAGATGAGCTTTAGTTTCAGACCGCACCACTAATTCAATTAAAGCATCAGCCGCAGGATCCGAGAAGCCCATGAGATTGCGGCTGCTGCCCTCCATAGCTTTGCTACCAAAATATTGCTCCAAACCGGAAGACGGCTCAAAGGACATGCGCATGCTATGATTCATGACGTCAAAATCATAGGCGCGCGAACGCTCCGTAGCCTGCGCCCCATCCACCCGATTCAGGCGCGCATCAATGCCAAGCGACTTCATATTTTCGATCATCGGATTGGTAATACGATCAAACGCAGGTGAGCTGGCCAGCACTTCGAGGGTAAATACTTCACCATCTTTTTCACGCATACCATCCGCATTCACCAACCAGCCAGCCTGCTCCATCAAAGCAGAGGCCTTACGCAGGTTTTTGCGGTCCAATTGGCGGCTGCCCGACACTGGGGCCATCGCTGCCGGAGCAGTGAGAATATCTGCGCCAATCAATCCTTGATCGACAAGATCCTGCAAAACCGCCAGCTCCGCGCCTTCTGGAACCCCAAATGCTTCCAGTTCAGAGTTGCCCCAGAAAGAATTCACCCGGTCGTAAAGCCCATAAAATAGCTGCTCATTCGACCATTCGAAATTGAACATCATGCCCAAAGCTTCACGGACCAACGAATCTTGGAATTTTTCACGCCGCAGATTGAATACATAGGCCTGCGCGAGCGCCAGATCACCGTCAGGCAACTCAGTTTTTACCACATGGCCAGCTTCAATCGCGCCAAAATCGTAAGAGGTTGCCCACTGCTTTGAGCTGTTCTCCGAGCGGAACGTATAAACTCCAGCCTTGAACCCCTCAAAGGCCGCGGCTGAGTCTGCGAAATATTCTACACGAATGTGATCAAAATTGTTACGCCCAACATTGGCTGGGATATTTTTACCCCAGTAGTCCGCGCGGCGCGCATAGGTCACCCGCTCATTGATTTCAAAACTCTCCAAAACATAGGGTCCAGTGCCAATAAATGGTGTTAGCGAAGAGTCGTCCAACCGCGCGCCTGTGCGTTCAAACCAAGACTTTGAAAACACCGGGATGCCGCCAGCAAGACCGATAACATCGCGGCGCGGCGCATCTTCGGAAAAGATGAATTTAATCTTCAAAGGGTCCAACACCTCAATTGCGGACACCATCCCTGATACGGCGGCGCGGTAGGAGGGCAAGCCCTGCTCCATGAACAAATCAAAGGTAAATTTCACATCCTCAGCGTTCATGGCTAAACCGTCCGAAAAACGGACATCATCACGCAGCGTGAATATCGCCCAATCTAGGCTTTCAGGATATTCGATTGTGGTGCACAAAAAACAATAGGAGGCGGTGACATCATCCGCAAAAGTACTCAGAATGGATTCATAGGGCATTGATGAAAGCGATGCTTGATTGCCCTTACGAGCATAAGCATTGAAACTGTCGAAAGTGCCAAAGCCCCATTGTGAAATCTCACCACCTTTGGGCGCTTTGGGATTTATATAGTCCAATTGCGCAAAATCAGCCGGGTATTTCAAATCACCGAAAAACGAATAGCCGTGGCTGACAGTGACCAGGTCGTGACCCTCCGCTAAAGCATGGCCAGCACCTGCCGCCACAAAAACCACAGAATACAATACATGCTTACTCAAAGAAAAATCCATTGGTACCTCCCCTATTGCTTGCAGATCACCCTCTGCTGTCTTGGTTAGCTTAGACCAATTTTTGCAATTGCGAAGGGGGGTAGCTCATATTTTTAAAGTGATTGCGAACAAAGGTGAGAAGTTTTCGCCGGCGCATGAAAAAAGGGCAGCCGAGAGCTGCCCTTTTTTGCGTATCTGGTCGATAAATTCCAGACCAAGCCCACAAAGCCCGCTCAGATTAATTCCCGACGGTTTCGAGATAAGCGATCAAATTCGCACGATCTTCCAGTTTGGACAGACCGTTAAAACTCATTTTTGTTCCCGGTGCATATTTGGACGGCTTAATCAGGAAGCCATTAAGGTTCTCTGGGCTCCAAGTCTGGGCGACAGCAACCAAGTTGCCAGAGTAACTAAAGCCATCAGCCGAACCAACAACGCGGTTCACAACTCCATACAAATGTGGGCCAACCCCATTCGCACCCTCTTCCAACTTGTGGCAAGCGGCGCATTTCTTAAAAGTCTTTGCGCCTTTTTCCAAATCAGCCAAGGCCAAAAGTTCCGCCAATGCTGGACCCTCTTCCACAACGGCATCTTCAGAAGGTCCGGTATCCGTTTCGATCCAGGCAACAACATGGTCTTCACCGTGGTGGGCAGGGCTGTAGATCTTGTCGGCAATCCAGCTTCCAAGAACCAGTACAAGCAGAGCCGAACAAAAGGCGGCTGCAATTTTGGTTAAGGTCATCGTGTCAAACATGTCGCGATCCGTCATTTCAATTAGTTTGTCCCCGTCTAGTCCCTTCCCCCCCTGCCGCGCAAGGTGTAGATGGCGCGACTAAACGACCTTTTTCGCAGAAAATGCTCAGGAGACGTCAAATGGCCAAAAAAATTGCCTTCCAAGGTGAATTGGGCGCCTACTCACACGAGGCCTGCATCGCTGCACGGCCCCAGCATGCCCCCCTGCCATGCCCAACATTTGAAGATGTGATCACCGCTGTACGCTCCGGTGCAGCCGAATTCGCGATGCTGCCAGTGGAAAACACTACCTATGGCCGCGTGGCAGATATGCATCGATTGCTGCCAGAAAGCGGGCTGTTCATCAATGATGAGGTCTTCGTTCGGGTGCGCATCAATCTTCTGGCGCTGCCCGGTGTGGCTTTGAAAGACATTAAAGTCGCGCGTGGTCATTTGGTGATCTTACCACAATGCCGCAAATTTTTAGACGCCCATGGCATCCATGGCGAAGCTGCCGCCGACAATGCGGGCGCTGCGGCAGATATTGCAGCGGCCAACGAACGGGATGCCGCCGCCTTGGCCTCCGAGTTGGCAGGACAAATTCATGGCCTCGATGTGTTGCAAAAAAATATTGAAGATCAATCTCATAACACCACTCGTTTCTTGGTTATGTCGGCCATGGAAGCCCATGAGCGGCGCAGCGAAAAAATGCTGACCAGCTTTGTGTTTCAGGTGCGCAATATTCCAGCAGCACTCTATAAAGCCATGGGCGGTTTCGCCACCAATGGGGTCAATATGATCAAATTGGAGAGTTACATGGTCGGCGGCGCCTTCCGGGCCACACAGTTTTATGCAGATATTGAAGGTCACCCTGAAGATCCTGGAGTGAAACGTGCCTTCGATGAATTGTCATTCTTCACCGACATGATTCGCGTTTTAGGAACGTATCCCGCCGACAGCGGCAGACCACTATAACGAGAACGGCTTACATCGATGCGTGGTGAGCCGTTTCTATGTTAGTGGCCAAATCACGGATACGCGCCTCAAACTCGCGATCGAGTGAGTTTGAGGCAAACCGCATGGATTGAAGCAGCAGCCACGCTGATAGATTTTTGGGCTTAAGCTCGACAGACAGCATCAATCGGGCCCGTTTAGGCGCCAGAGCCACCACGTTCACGACCACATCTCCCAAAAACCCATCTGATTCGTACGAAATGAGTATTGACTGCTCCGGTTTGAGCTTCTGGACCTGTGAAAAAATTTGTGCTCACGGCCCCCTGAATTTGAAGTCAATCTCCCATGACATGCCAGGGCCAATTTTGGAAAGTTCGTCCATCCGCACGACCAAGACACCGCTACGTCGCATTTGTTGTTGAAACTCCGCGTGATCACACAGAGCGGCAAATACGGCTTCAGCCGAGGCCTCAATATCTTCACTACTTGAAAACTTCATGTTTTGCACCAAGAACAACATGTTGCGAACATCTCATTTTAAAATAAATCATCCAAAATATAGGATCATTCTAAGCGATCTGCCAGCCAGTTTTCCAGCAGAAAATGTGCAATTGCGCCCTTTCTTGCCGGTTTTATTTTGGGGTGAGCCCCTTCAAAAATATCAAGCATCTCCTCTCGGCTGACCCAAAGCGCATCTTCAATCTCTTTTGGGTCAATCGTGATATCCGTATTCACCGCAACACCCCCGCAGCCAAACATCAAAGATGCCGGGAAGGGCCAGGGTTGGCTGGCCAAATAGCGCACGGCCCCCACGCGAATGCCCGATTCCTCGAAGACTTCGCGCCGAACGGCCGCCTCTAGCGTTTCTCCTGGCTCCACGAATCCCGCCAAGAGCGAATACATTCCTTCGGGCCAAGCATGTGAACGGCCCACCAACACGTTATTACCATGAGTGATCAACATGATCACGACAGGGTCGGTTCGAGGGAAATGCGAGCGGTTGCACGCCGGACAATTGCGCTGCCAGCCTGACATGACCATATCTGCGGGCCCGCCGCAGGTTGCACAGAAGCCATGGGTGCGGTGCCATTCCAAGACTCCCCGCGCCATTACGGCCAGCTCTGCGTCGCGGGCTGACAGTCGAAACATTACGCTGCGCAGCTCCGCAAAATACTCGCCATCCACCAAAGCTGGGTGGAATTGCTCCGACGGATCCAAAAATGCATTTAGTGTTTCGGGCAGCTCTTCGGGCTCCCAAATCGAGATGTCAGCCAAAAACAACGGATCGTCTGCATCATCCATCCCCAAGAAGATCAGCGATTCGCGAGCGCGCCCCAATGCGGGGTGATCAATATCGACCCAAGCGAGGCCAATTTCGTCCCCGGGTTGAGCATAAAGCATCGGCTTGCCACGCCAAAACAATGTGGTTTTAGCAGTTTTTTGCGCCTGCAAGTGCACTTGCGCCTCCGGGCCGCGCAATTCGGTAGCGCGATTTAACGCTGAACCTCCAAATGTAACTGTTTCCGCCTGTCGCATGTGGGGGATCCTACCTTTTTATTCTCTTTCCATTGAATTCGCCCCAGCGATGAATTGCAATGTGATTTTCAAAGGCCTATATTAGGCGTGAGAGGTTGGGGCGGGCAAGTGCCTCGCCAACCTGGTCAGATCCGGAAGGAAGCAGCCACAACGAGCCCCACTTGGGTCGATGTCCAACCTCTCACCCTACCCTTTCGCTCCATCTAATACCGTGCATCCTGGCACGGGTTTGCTGGACCAATGCGCAGGCAGCCTGTAGCATAAGCTCATGATTCGAGGGACCTTCATGGCAGACGCACCAGCATATCAAGTTTTGGCACGGAAATATCGCCCAGAGACCTTTGCGGATCTCGTTGGCCAAGACACTATGGTGCAAACCTTGCGCAATGCTTTTGAGGCGGAACGTATCGCTCAGGCCTTTGTGATGACAGGAATCAGAGGCACCGGCAAAACCACTACGGCCCGCATCATTGCCAAGGGGATGAATTGTATTGGCCTCGATGGCACCAGTGGCCCGACCATTGATCCCTGTGGACAATGTGAACATTGCACGTCGATCAAGGAAGGCCGTCATGTTGATGTGATGGAGATGGATGCCGCCAGCCGCACCGGCGTGGCCGATATTCGCGAAATAATCGATTCGGTGGCCTATCGTGCCGCCTCGGCGCGCTACAAGATCTACATCATCGATGAGGTGCACATGCTGTCAACCAATGCCTTCAACGCATTGCTCAAAACGCTGGAAGAGCCACCCGCCCATGTGAAATTCATTTTCGCCACCACCGAAATTCGCAAGGTCCCAGTCACGGTGCTTTCACGCTGCCAACGATTTGACCTGCGCCGTATTGAGCCAGAAGTCATGATTGCATTGCTGCAAAAAATTGCGAAAGCTGAGGGCGCGGACATTACCGATGAGGCTTTGGGCCTGATCACCCGCGCAGCAGAGGGTTCGGCCCGCGACGCGCAATCCCTTCTCGATCAAACCATTTCCCACGGCGCTGGTGAGACCACCGCCGAACAAGTGCGTGCCATGTTGGGTCTGGCCGATCGAGGTCGGGTTTTGGATCTGTTTGACCTGATCCTGCGCGGCGATGCCACGGGCGCTTTGGGTGAGCTTTCAGCGCAATATGCGGCGGGTGCCGATCCTGTGGCTGTGCTTCGTGATTTGGCAGAGGTAAGCCATTGGGTGAGCGTGATTAAAATCACCCCCGATGCCGCCGATGATCCGACCGTCTCCCCCGGTGAGCGCAGCCGAGGCTTGATGATGGCTGAGGCTTTGCCGATGCGAGTGCTCAGTCGGATGTGGCAAATGCTGCTGACCGCCCTCGAGGAGGTAGGCAGCGCGCCCAATGCGATGATGGCCGCAGAAATGGCCGTGATCCGCCTTACCCATGTAGCAGATTTACCCACGCCGGACGAGCTGATCCGCAAGTTGCAAAACACGCCCATGCCTGCCTCCCCAGCTGCCCTACCACAGGGATCGAGCGCTGGTGCGCAAGCTCTTGCGCCGCATGCAACGAGCGCGCAAAAGATCATTCATTCTAGGCCCCGCGCAACGCAGATGACCCATAGTTCAGGTGCCACCACTGCCTTAGCCGCAGAGCCTTCCACAGATGCCCTGGGGCGGTTTGCACGATTTGAAGATGTGTTGGACCTCATGCGGCATCATCGCGACGTCAAACTTTTGGTCGATGTGGAAACCACGTTGCAATTGATCAGCTACTCCCCGGGCCGTATTGAATTTGAACCCACAGAGAACGCCCCCAGAGATTTGGCGCAACGTCTTGGCAGTCGCCTGCAAACTTGGACGGCCAATCGTTGGGCCGTTTCAATCGGCAGCAACGGCGCCAAAACCATAGCCGAACTGCGTGACGCCGCCGCAACGGCCCTCAAAGGCGAAGCGCAGGCCCATCCTTTGGTGCAGGCAGTACTTCTGGCCTTTCCCAAGGCTAAAATCACAGATATTCGCACCACCAAAGATATTGCCGCAGAGGCCAAAATTGAGGCCTTGCCAGAGGTCGAAGATGAATGGGATCCGTTTGACGACGACTAACTTAAAATTCACCGCTCCGGCGCAGGCCCAGACATAGATCAAACCACAAATGAGGTAACAAAATGCTAAACGGTCTTGGTGGCCTCGGTGATATGGCCAAAATGATGAAGACGGCTCAAGAAATGCAGAGCAAAATGGCTCAGATGCAAGAAGATTTGGCCAATATCAGCGTTACAGGCGAAAGCGGTGCCGGCTTGGTGAAGGCCACTGCGAATGCTAAGGGCGTTTTGACCGGTTTGAACATTGATGCTAGTATTTTTGACCCCAATGAGAAAGAAGTGGTTGAGGATCTGATCCTCGCGGCCATCAAGGACGTACAGGCCAAAGCTGCTGACAGGTCCACCTCGGAAATGCAGCGGTTGCAGCAAAGCCTTGGCCTTCCAGCAGATATGAAACTGCCATTCTAGAAGCACCCCCCAATCGGGGCTTGCAGGGGCCGGCATTTGCCCCCACGGTGATGCGATGAACAACACCTCTCAAGATTTAGATCATTTGATCGAGCTGATGGCTAAACTGCCCGGTTTGGGGCCACGTTCGGCCCGCCGCGCCGTATTGCATATGATCAAGAAACGCGCCCTGCTGATGACGCCTTTGGCGGATGTTCTGGCAGAGGTCGCCACGACCGTGCGCGAGTGTTTGACCTGCGGAAATATAGGCACCTCAGACACCTGCGACATCTGCACAAGCCCGAAACGGAGCACTGGCGAAATTTGTGTGGTCGAGGATGTTTCAGATCTTTGGGCGATGGAGCGTTCTGGCGTTTTCAAAGGCCGTTACCATGTCTTGGGTGGAACCCTCTCGGCCCTAGATGCCATTGGTCCTGATGAACTGCGTATCCCAAGACTGGTACAACGGGTCCGCGGCGAGAAAATAACCGAAGTGATATTGGCGCTGAACGCCACAATCGACGGCCAAACGACGGCACATTATATTGCGGATCAATTGGGAGATGTAATTGTCTCGACTTTGGCGCAGGGTGTGCCCATCGGCGGTGAGTTGGATTATCTTGACGACGGCACAATCACCGCGGCGTTGCGGGCACGTAAAACGCTTTGAGCTGGTCGCTAAAAAGCAGTGAGGCGAACGAAGCCGCCTCAAAATCTTTATTTTAACTAGTTTGCTCTTCGCCATCGCCACTCGGCAGATTGAAAAAGCTATCTGCGTCCAACAGATCACCATGTTGCTGTTCTTCTTTCTCTTCCGGCGCATCGGCCAAGGTAAACGTTTCCAAGCCAGAAATTGCAGCAGGAATGCGCGGCGAATCGGACATGCCCAAGCTTTGCTCAGTGCTCACCAAACGGCGGCGTTCGTCATCTGACATCGCCTCACCCTCACGCAATTTTTTCGCATTGGCTTTTTGCACCAATGCATCAAGTTCCGTTTGCTTGCAAAGACCAAGCGCCACGGGATCAATTGGATTGATATTTGTGATGTTCCAATGGGTCCGCTCGCGAATGGCTTGGATTGTAGGCTTGGTTGTTCCCACAAGCTTAGAGATCTGACCATCGGACAGTTCGGGGTGAAATTTCACCAACCACAGAATTGACGCCGGACGGTCTTGGCGCTTCGACAGAGGTGTATAACGCGGGCCACGACGTTTTTCTTCGCCAACAGCGGCGGCATAAAACTTCAATGACAATTTGTAGAGCGGATCGGCCTGAGCTTTATCAATCTCTTCTTGAGTCAGCTGATTGTTGCCAATCGGATCAAAGCCCTTGACGCCGGCTGCCACATCGCCATCGGCAATGCCTTGCACTTCCAGTTCATGCATCTCAACAAAATCAGCAATTTGCTTAAAACTCATCGTTGTATTGTCCACCAGCCACACTGCAGTGGCTTTTGCCATAATTGGTTTTGTCATTTCGGCCTCCATCCTAAACTTTGATCCCACACACAGCTTCCTCTAAGCCTTGCGGCGGTCCCGGGTCTTGGCGGGACGAGTTACCATTTTTGGAGAACTTGGGGGGTGGTATAATATGCTCAGGCCAAAAGGGAAAGCCCCATGATGCGTCTGTTGTGAAAGACCAAAACATGGGTGGAACGGTAGTCATTCGCGTCAAGAACATTTGGGTTTCGGTTTATTTGCTGTAACGAGGGGCAAGGCCGCTGGTGGGACATCGCCATGACATCAAACACAGGAAAATACAGGAAAACAGATATGATCAAACGCATTGGAACAACCGCCCGCGCCAGCAAAGTTGTGAAATACAATGGTGTGGCCTATCTCTCAGGACAGGTGGCCGAGGGCGCTACAATTCAAGACCAGACCCGCGACTGTCTGGCAAAGGTCGACACGCTGCTGGCCGAAGCTGGCAGCAGCCGCGCCCAGATGCTGCGCGCTACAATTTGGCTGTCAGATATGAGCTATTTTAGCGGATTAAATGAAATTTGGAACGCTTGGGTGCCGGAAGGCCACGCTCCGGCGCGCGCCTGCGGGGAGGCCAAATTGGCCCGAGCCGAGTTGATGGTGGAAATAATAGTTGATGCGGCTTGCGACTAAGGCCCCTAAAATTAGGGAATAAGCTTGGCTTGACCAAAAAGGGTCAAGCCAAGCCTTCAGTGAGCGCATGTTACGCCAGAAGAAGCTAGATTTTTAGGACGATTTTGCCAATATGCTGGCTGGATTCTATCCGCTCATGGGCACGAGCGGCTTCAGCCAAGGGGAACTCGCTGTCCATCACAGGCATTATGCGCCCCGATGCCAGATGCGGCCAGACATGTTTAAGCAGTGCCGCCGCAATCTTAGCTTTGGCCAGATCACTTTGCGGACGCAAAGTGGAGCCGGTGAGGGTCAGGCGTCGTGTCATCATCTGCACCAGGTTTAGCGTCGCTTTGGGCCCTTGGAGAAAGGCGATTTGGACCAAACGGCCATCATCGGCCAAGGATTTCAAATTGCGCTGGATATAGTCGCCGCCAACCATGTCGAGAATCACATCGACACCACCACAGGGTTTGAGCACGTCTTCAAACACCTCATTATGGTAATTGATGACCCGCTCTGCACCAAGATCTTTGCAAGCTTGGCATTTCTTCTCAGATCCGGCGGTTGCAAACACGCGGGCCCCAAACAGATGCGCCAATTGGATTGCAGTTGTGCCAATCCCTGACGAACCGCCATGCACCAAAAACGTTTCGCCCACTTGTAAGCCGCCACGTTGGAATACATTCGAATAGACTGTGAAATAGGTTTCGGGCAGGCAGGCCGCTTGATTTAGCGTCAGCCCCTGCGGGATCGGCAGGCAATGAGTCGCGCAGGTTGCCACGTATTGCGCATAGCCGCCGCCGGGCAGCAAGGCACAGACCTCATCGCCCACAGCCCATTCGGTCACGCCGGCTCCCACCTCAGAGATGACACCCGCCCCTTCCAGACCGGGCAAATCGCTGGTGCCGATAGGGGGATTATAAAGCCCGGCGCGTTGCAAAGCATCCGGACGATTGACGCCCGCATAGACCAGTTTAATCACCACCTCGCCGGAGGCTGCGGTTGGGATTGGCCGCTGGGTTACTTGCAAGACATCCGGCGCACCCGGGGCGGTAATTTCGACTGCAGTCATATTGGGCATCAGAACATTCCTTAAAATTTTATTATTAGGCTTCCGGACCACGACCCGGCATGTCGTGACGTGGCTTGGGAGTTTTGATTTTTCCCAACAACCACAGCGGCCCCACCAAGGCTGCGCTCAGCGGTTTATTGGCCCGAATGCGCCCTTTGAAGATTTCCACCTGCATTACATTTTCAATGCGACGGTCCAAAAACGCCCAGGTATTTTCATGCGATGGGCAATCGTCACCGAGCCAAAACAGTACAGTTGCTCCGTAAACAGCGCTCAGTGTTACGCGTTTGCTGTACCAATTTACGTCCTGCGAACTGTCGCCCAACATGGTCCAAATATGGTCGGCCGTGCCCCAGATCAGTTTGGCCCCCTCTGCGGCATTTCGGGGCAAAGCAAAGAACGACGACGCCCGGCGCACGGCCTCCTTATCGCCGATAGCCTCGAGCCGTAGGCGCACCGCAAGCGTAATTTTCTCGCGAATCTTTAGGCTGTCCGTTGGTGTGGTCCGGTAGCCCTCAAGCATGAGAGCATCACCCTGACGATGATAGGCCACAGCCAAGTCGATAGCTCCACGCGGCGCCAAAATCGCGGCCAAGCCTGGATCCATATTCACATCCGCCACAGCATATTCAAAACTGGCTTGCGACCACCCATCAAAAACCACATGCGGCAGCATCGCTGCCAAAAGTTCAGAGATTCGCGTTTGTACCATCATAGGACCCCTAATATCAGCGCAGCTAGACAAAACAAAAGGCCTGCGCTAAAGAGCGACCTCCTGCAATTTTGCAATTTAAACTAGAAAGGTGGTGAAAACCACATGCAGGTTAGTGTTCGCGACAATAACGTCGATCAGGCCCTTCGGGTCTTGAAGAAAAAGCTACAACGCGAGGGTGTGTTTCGTGAAATGAAGCTCAAGCAACATTTCGAGAAACCATCTGAGAAAAATGCGCGCGAGAAGGCCGAGTCCATCCGTCGCACCCGTAAGCTGGCGCGTAAGAAAGAAGAACGTGAGGGGTAAATGATGTAAATCATACCCCCGGGCAACGCGCCCCGATACACAAGGAAAGCCCCTACGTTTGCGTGGGGGCTTTTTGTGCCTAGGTCAGAGCGGCAGCGCGGTGGTTTTGAACACTGTGCGCAAAGCAAAGCTTGATTGCATCAGCGTCACGCCTGGCAGTTTGGCGAGAAATTTTCGATGAATTTTAGCGAAGTCTTCCGTGTCTTTGGCCACGACTTTCAACAAAAAATCAGCACTGCCCGCCATAAGATGACATTCGAGCACATCTGGTATCAGCGCCACAGCTTTTTCGAAGGCCGCCAAAACCTCTTCAGTTTGCCCACTCAGGGTTATTTCGACAAATACAGTTGTGCGGCGATCCACCTTGCGCGGATCCACCAACGCCACATAATCTCGGATATAGCCCTCTGTCTCCAAGCGGCCAACCCGTCGATGACATGCGGAAGCCGACATATTCACCTGATCTGCCAAATCAGAATTCGAAATACGGCCTTTGACCTGTAGTACGGATAATAACCGACGATCTGTAGCGTCCAACTTCATATTTTCGCCGTTTCTTACAATTCTCAGGAAATATTTGAATACATTACCAATATTAATCCGCTTTGGAATAGAAAACAACAGTTTTGGCATTCAACATGGCGGCCGGCTTGCGTTACTTTTTCTACAATACCACAAGGATATCAGCGAGCAACTCTTTTTCCAAAGGGCCGGGATCAACTGCGTGCGTTTTTTCCTGAGGTTTTTGCGTCGCCTGTTTGATCCGATTTACCTGCCGCACCAGCATGACCCACACAAACGCGACCAGCATTAAATTGATCACGGCCATGATGAAATTACCATAGCTGAAAACCGCGTCTCCGACGGAAACTGATAGGCTAGAGAAATCGACACCACCTAGAAAAATTCCAAGTATTAGGATTCAAAATATCACTCACCATAGATTTAACGATTGCAGTGAACGCGCCGCCAACAATGATCCCGACGGCCATATCCATGATATTGCCACAGGCGATGAAATTTCTAAATTCTGAAAGCCTGACCTTATCGCTTTACGATTTATACCTTTAACACGCCAACTTAATAAAATTAAACAAAAATTAACAACAAAAACAGTTTGGAATAGGCTTTATTAAATTCCTTTGCACGGATCATATAGATCCTATGCGAAGAACAATTAGGTAGCCTAGCTACGCAGGGTGCCGCCTGTTACTTTGGTGACTTTTTCCACGATTTTTGCTGCGACAGCTTCAATGTCTGCATCTTTCAACGTTGCATCTTTGGGCTGAAGTCGCACGGTGACGGCCAAGGATTTAAGACCTTCTGCAAGCGATCCACCAATGAATTCGTCAAAGACTCGAACCTCTTCAATCAAAGCCTTTTCGGCACCTTGAACTGCGTTTACTACGGTGATGGCTTCAACAGATTGATCCACCACAAAGGCGAAATCACGCTCTACCGCTTGGAGGTCAGAAATCGACAAGGCAGGCCGAGTGGGGGAGGTTGACTTCGGTGTTGGGATATTTTTCGTGTGAATTGCAAAGGCAACTACGGGACCCTTGACGTCCAGCGCGGCCAGAACCTTGGGATGAATCTCACCAAAACCTGCGAGCGAGGTCTTCCCAAGCGCCATACGCGCAGAACGGCCCGGATGCCACCAGTCAGACTGCCCACGTTGGAATTGCACCTTTGAGGGGGCACCAAGAGCATGCAGCACTGCTTCGGCGTCGGCCTTGGCATCATATACATCAACCGCGCGGCGGGTGTTGTGCACATCTTTCGGACCGGTATAGCCCACCAAAATACCGCAGGCTAATGTTTCTTGATCTTCGGGCTCACCACCGTGCCAAATTGGACCAACTTCAAACAAGGCCATATCCATGATCCCACGCGCTTGGTTGCGCGCTGCGGCCTGTAATAGGCCGGGCAGCAAAGATGGGCGCATATGGCTCATTTCCGAGCTAATCGGGTTGGACAGCATGGTCGCATCGGTGCCGCCACCAAACATAGCAGCCGCCTCATGATCAATAAAACTATAGGTTACACATTCGTTATAACCCAAAGAGGCAATCATCCGGCGTGCGGTTTGCTCGCGGGTTTGCCCCAGGGACAGCACGGATTTCGGCACGCCTAAGTCCATGCGCGCAAAAGGGATTCCGACCAATTTGGTCAAGGAGGCGACACGCGCAACTTCTTCTACCAAATCCGCCTCACCCAAAACATCAGGCCGCCAGCTTGGCACATGGGCGATATCACCTTCGAGACGAAAGCCCAAATCTGTGAGAGTTGCCCGCTGGGTGCGCTCAGGAATATCCATGCCTACCAGTGACTTCACCCGTGCCACGTCCAGTCGGTATGCGCGCGCATAGTTTGGCACTTTTCCCGCTTGGATCAGCTCAGATGCTTGACCGCCGGCATTATCCACAATCAACCGCACGGCAAGTTCAAGCCCCTCGGGAGTAAATTCGGGATCAACGCCCCGTTCAAACCGGTAGCGCGCGTCTGAATTGATCTGCAAAGCCCGACCTGTATAAGCAATCTGAACGGGGTTCCAATAGGCCGATTCCACGAAAACATTGACGGTCTCTTCACTACAACCCGTATCAGCACCGCCCATGATGCCCGCAATGCTTTGCGCGCCATTGTCATCGCTGATTACCATCTGACCGGCTTGGAATGTATAGGCTTTGTCATCAAGCGCCAAGATATTTTCACCACCAAGCGCACGATGCACACGTAAATTCCCAGCCAATTTATCCGCATCAAAAACATGCAAAGGTCGGTTGCGGTCCATGGTAAAAAAGTTGGTCACATCAACTAAAAAGCTAATCGGCCTTAGGCCAATGGCCCGCAAGGCCTGCTGCAACCAAGCCGGGCTTGGACCATTTTTCACACCGCGGATCACGCGGCCACAGAAAACAGGGCAACCGTCCAACGTATCTGCGTCGATTGATACCAACAGATCATATTTGAAACTCGCCGGAACAGGAACAACGTCCCGGTCCTTTAACTTGCCTAAACCTCGAGCTGCCAAATCGCGCGCCACGCCACGGATGCCTAAAGCGTCTGGACGGTTGGGTGTAATCGCAATTTCAATAACCGGATCAACGCGGGCCGGGTCATGTTCTGCCAACCAATCAGAAAAGCTCTGCCCGACTTCGCCCGACTCCAGCTCAATGATTCCATCATGCTCTTCGCTGAGTTCCATTTCACGCTCGGAGCACATCATGCCAAAGCTCTCGACACCGCGAATTTTGCCGACGCCAATAGTGGTATCAATACCCGGCACATAAACGCCCGGCTGCGCAATCACCACCATGATGCCAGCGCGTGCATTGGGCGCGCCGCAAATGATTTGGCTCATGCCAGTTACGGTTTCCACCTGACAGATGCGCAGCTTATCCGCATCAGGGTGTTTTTCAGCCTCAATGACCTTGCCAATTGTGAATGCCGACAGCTTCGCCGCAGGATTTGTGACCCCTTCCACCTCGAGACCTAGATCGGTCAGCGCATATGTGATGTCATCCAAAGACGCATCAGTTTCCAGATGGTCTTTCAACCAAGACAATGTGAATTTCATAATGGGCCGCCCCGGTGGTCAGAATTGCTGTCTATTTCAACAGGTGAATACCCCTGTTTACCCAGAAGGGAAAGCCCACAGCATGGCAAAACTCGCCTGCCTTGGCATATGGGGGTTTTGGCCAAATTATTTCAAACAGAACCGCGACCCGCCTGTGCCGCCACGCGCGCCGCAACCATGGCCAGCCAATTTTGCAGCTCAAGGGTGCGCATGTCATGGCCAAGCTCGGTCTGAGACAGGCCCAAAGCCAAATCCATTGCCTCCTCTTGCTCAGCACGCATCATATTGGAAGCCAGATCAAGATTTACTCCGATATCTCGTAGAATCTCGCCCACATAGCGCGCCGAATACTCAGGATGATATTGGCTGCCCCAAAAACAGACCCCATCTTGCTCGTAAACCATTGCTTGAACTTTGGAATGGCCATTGCCCGCCAAAACCACAGCTCCGGCAGGCAAGGTTTGCACATGGTCACGATGCACGCAAACAGCCGCAAAAACCGCGTCTCGGCCCTGCATCATCGGATGGGCTTCAGCCGAAGGCGACAACGTCAGACCTAGGGCCACACCATCTTCACGCCCCGCAGGTGCCGCACCGCATGTGTCCCCCAAAACATGCGCCGCCATTTGCAACCCATTGCATGACCCATAGGCGGGCAGGCGGGCCGCAAATACAGCGCGCATGATCCCCTCGAGAGCCTCCGCCCGCGGATCATCCACACACCAAGCAACACCCGACCCGGTAAACACCACACCACTCACGTTCTTCAACGGTGGCAAAGCCTCCCCCGCATAGGGCGCTACAGAGGTTATACGCAGCGCCGCATTAATCTGGCGCAGAACAGAAGCGTAATTGTCAGCCTCGGAGAGCCGCCCCTGAGAACGGCTTTCCGCCACCAGCTCAGGCGTGTTGGATTCCACGATCAATATATGCGCCATAGGCCGATTCTTAGTTTTATAAAACGAAATATACCGAGCAAATTTTACCCGGCATATCTCAAATCACCAAGAAAAAACTGACGTTACCGGCTCAATCCGCTGACCAAACCTGGCTTATCCAAAGCCGCAAAGCCATAGTGGCGCAGCCAGCGCAAATCACTGTCAAAGAAGGCGCGCAAATCGGGGATGCCATATTTCAGCATTGCAATCCGGTCGATGCCCAAGCCAAAGGCAAAACCTTGGTATTTTTGCGCATCAATGCCACCGGCCTCCAAGACCTTAGGATGCACCATGCCACTGCCCAGTACTTCCATCCAATCGTCACCTTCGCCCACTTTCAACTGGCCATTCGACCAGCTGCACCGAATATCCACTTCGGCGGAAGGTTCGGTGAAGGGAAAATGAGAGGCACGAAACCGCAGCTCAACATTGTCTACTTCAAAAAACGCTTTCACGAATTCTTCCAAGCACCATTTCAGATTGGCCATCGACACATCGGTGTCCAAAGCCAAACCCTCAACCTGATGAAACATCGGAGTATGGGTTTGATCATAATCTGCGCGATATACGCGTCCGGGGCAGATGACGCGCATCGGGGCGCCCATCTTCTCCATTGACCGAATTTGCACCGGGCTGGTGTGGGTGCGCAGCACATGCGGCGGGCGTTCATCCCCTTCGGAACGATGGGTGTAAAACGTATCCATCTCAGCGCGCGCTGGATGGTGGCCAGGCATATTAAGCGCGTCGAAATTATACCAATCAGTTTCAATCTGCGGCCCTTCAGCCACGGAAAATCCCATATCGGCGAAAATAGCAGTCACTTCTTCCCAGACCTGCGAAATCGGGTGAATGGTCCCCATGCGGTCGCCACGCCCTGGAAGAGTTACGTCCAACCATTCCGCTTTCAAACGCTCGTCAAGGGCGGCATCCCCCAAGGATGACTTGCGCGCGATCAATGCGGAATTAACTTCATCTTTCAACGCATTCAGCGCCGGCCCGGCTTCTTGCCGCTCTTCCGGGGTCATTTTGCCCAATGAGCGCATTTGCAGGCTAATCTCGCCTTTCTTGCCGACGGCCTGAACTCGCAAATCCTCCAGCACCGATTCATCCGTGGCCGCCGAGATTAAACTCAAATATTTTTCGCGCAGATCGTCCATCGGATCCTCCAAATTCTGTTGCGACCCGTGCTAGCGAGATTATGCGGCGCGAGCAAGAGCACTTGCAGCTTTGTTGTTGGAGTTCGAGTACAAGACCGGAGACATCGGCACGATGAATGCCTCTAAGCCTCCTTCCAGCGGCGCAGCATCCAGTACCATTGGTCAGGGTTCGCGTGGATCCGGGCGGAGAGGTTGTCATTGAAGTCTTGTGTCATGGTCAGGCTGTCGGAGGGGGGGATGGCTGCGTCAAACTCAACGTCGAACTGTGTGCCATCGCCTGTGCGCGTGCCAAAGGCCGGAATCATGGGCAAATCGTATTTCAGAGCCAATTGCGCCGCCACCAGTGACGTCAGAGCCGGGTGGCCAAGAAATGGCATACGCACGCCATCGGCGTATTTCTCATCCAACAAAATAGCAATGAACCCCCCTTCGCGAATATGGCGCACCAATGCGCGGGTGCCAATTTTTCCAGTGGCTAAGATTGGTTTGCCCCCAGCTTCGATTCCCGCAAAGAGACGACGCTCGTAATGGCGGTTGATCTGCGGGCGGTATACCGCGCCAGTTTCCATGCCACGAGCCTTCAACGTGGAGCGTATCGCCTCCCATTGGCCGAAGTGACCGGAAACAATAATGGCACCCTTACCGGCCGCATGGGCCTCTTCTAACGCCTCAAGCCCCGGTCCCGAGACTGTGTTGCGGGAATGCAGAGTTTGAAATTCCGCGCAATGTAGGATCTCAAACAAAGTGCGGCCCATATTCCGGCCCATATCGCGGCACAGCGCCAGCTGCTCAGCACGCGGCATGTCGGGGTAGACCTGGCACAATTCACGATCAACCCGGCTGCGCGCAATCGGGAAATACCGAACCACAAACCCTACCAAAGCCCCAAAGGCACGCGAGCGGCGATCAAAGGCGCGACCACGCGAAATGGACAGTGCCGATAACAGCGGGATATAGCGGATATGATGCCAAATGCTATTGAACAGACGAGAAATCATCCGTGCCGTATGATTGAAATTACCGCACGAGCCAAGTCTAAAATTGCGCGGGAGGTTAACCTTTTAAATTCAGGAGTAAATTATACACAATGGGAGGTTAAGTCGGAGCAGACTAATTGTCAAAAACAACTAACCAGTAAGGATCAGACCACACAGAAAAAGAATGAGGTAGAAACGAAAACAGCCCCGGAGAAAACTCCAAGGCTGTGAACTAAACTTTTCAAGGCTATTTAAACGAGGGCAGCCTGCGCTTTGGACACAATCGCTCCAAATGCATCTGGTTCGTGAACGGCCAAATCTGCCAAGACTTTGCGGTCAACTTCAATACCAGCCAAAGACAAACCGTTTATGAAACGGCTGTATGTCAGGTTTTCATCATGGCTGCGGCATGCAGCGTTGATGCGTTGAATCCACAAGCTGCGGAAATTACGCTTCCGGACTTTACGGTCACGTGTTGCATATTGGTTAGCTTTATCAACGGCCTGTGTGGCTGTTTTAAAGACATTTTTCCGGCGGCCAGAATAACCTTTGGCAGCTTTAATGATCTTCTTGTGACGGGCGTGGGTTACTGTACCACCTTTAACACGGGACATCTCTGTGAACCTCCTTAGCGGTCGTAGGGCATGTAGCTCTTGACGATTTTCGCGTCAGGAGCAGACAGAGTGGTCGTGCCGCGGGCGTCACGAATGAATTTGCGGGAACGTTTGATCATTCCGTGGCGTTTGCCAGCTTGTGCAGCCATGACCTTACCGGTCGCTGTCACCTTGAAGCGCTTTTTCGCACTCGACTTGGTCTTCATTTTGGGCATTTCGGTCTCCTATATTAGAACGTGAACGCGCGACTCGGCATGCCACTTTGGGCCGGTCTCGCGGTAGAACTTGGCTTGTAGGCAGGATCGGGCCTAAGGGCAAGTGGTAATTGCTACTTCACCACCGCCACTAGGGCGGCCAAAAACGCTTCAGGAACATCGGTCAAACTCAACCCCTCCGGCATCGCAAACTAGGCACAAGCCAGCAACTTGAGGCTCTTCAAAAATACGCCCTAGCCAAACCCACCGGGACGTTGTTCGATTGAGGCGTTGAGCACCTCAATCACCCCAAAAACGGACAGCAAAATACCACCCACAATCATCAAAGCTAAGTTTAACTCCATCAACTGTCAGGTTCTGACTTGAAGATCAGACGTTCTTCACAGGGAGCCACACGCAAAATATTCGTTGTACCAGCTTGATTAAACGGAACACCAGCAGTCACAGCAATCTGATCGTGCTCTTGGGCGAAACCTTGGCTGACAGCAGCCCGTACAGCCGCTACCACGGCCATTTTAAAGCGGTCAACGGGGCCGGTGATCACACAATTTGTACCCCAAGTCAGGCTGAGACGGCGGGCCGTGCCAATATTGGCGGTCAATGCAATAATCGGAACCCGAGGACGTTCACGCGCAGTTAGGCTGGCCGTCGTGCCAGAAAACGTGAAGCAAGCAATCGCTTTGATGTCGGTGGTTTCAGAAATTTCACGCGCCGCAGCCACGATACTATCGGCTACGGTTTTGCCCTTAACGCTGCGCCCTGCTTCAAGGATGCTCGTATAGGTTGGGTCACGCTCAACTTCGATGGCGACGTTGTTCATGGTGGTCACGGCTTCGATTGGGAACAGGCCGGCAGCAGATTCAGCCGATAACATGATCGCATCAGTGCCTTCATATATAGAGTTGGCAACATCGCTGACCTCTGCGCGCGTTGGCATTGGGCTTTCGATCATGCTTTCCAACATTTGCGTGGCCACAATCACCGGCTTGGCTGCCGCGCGACATTTGCGGACCAATTGCTTTTGAATAGGCGGCACGGCTTGCACCGGTAGCTCAACCCCAAGGTCGCCACGCGCAACCATGATCCCGTCACTCACACGCAGGATCTCATCAAAAGCAGCGACAGCCGCAGGCTTTTCGATTTTGGACATCACAGCCGCGCGGCCATTAGCCAAAGCGCGTGCTTCATAGACGTCTTCCGGACGCTGTACAAAAGACAGAGCCAACCAATCCACACCCAGCTCACAGGCAAACTCAAGATCGGCCCGATCTTTGGGTGAAAGAGCTTTGAGCGGCAATAGAACATCAGGGACATTCACACCTTTACGGTTTGAAATTGTTCCACCAGCTTCCACAACACAATCGGCAAAATCAATGCCACAGCTTTTCACGATAAGGCGGATTTTACCGTCGTTCACCAAAAGCCGAGCACCAACTTCCAAGGCTTGGAAAATTTCAGGGTGCGGCAGGTTCACTCGAGTTAGATCGCCGGGCACATCTTTCAGATCCAAACGAAAGTCAGCGCCGCTTACCAGCTCCTCTTCGCCATTATTGAAGGTACCTACCCGCAATTTTGGTCCCTGCAAATCCGCAAGAATCGCAATGGGGCTGTTGAGTTCTTTCTCAATTTGACGTATAATTGAATGGCGCGCTGCAATTTCCGCATGGTCCCCGTGGGACATATTCAAGCGAAAAACATCAGCGCCGGCTTCATGCAAAGCGCGTATCATTTTATAATCACTTGATGCAGGCCCGAGGGTTGCTACGATTTTTACATTTCTGTCACGTTTCATTCACAAGACTCTTTTTATGTTACCGCTATCATATCTGTGCTCTATTGTCCTAATTCACATCCAATTGCAACTAAGCTATGAGGGGATATGAGCGACGATTCACCATTTTTCATTACAGGATCTGAACAGAAAGGGCCATGGCTTATTACGTGCGACCATGCACGTAATCATGTCCCAGTAGCCATAAACGGCGGATCCTTAGGCCTGTCGGTCTGCGAGATGCAGCGACACATCGCTTATGATGTGGGCGCAGAGGGACTTAGTTTGGCCTTGGGCAAATATTTGCAATCTCCGGTGTTGTGCAGCAACTTTTCACGACTGGTGATTGATCCCAACCGCGGCGAAGATGATCCCACCTTGCTGATGAAGGTTTACGACGGCACCTTCATTCCGGCCAATCGCAATACGGACGCGGCGGACGTGGAACGTCGGCTGGAGGCGTATCACCGTCCCTATCATAAAGCCTATAGCGAGCTGGCAACCTCGGATCGTGCCATCGTTGCGGTGCATTCTTTCACACCGCGGCTCAAGGGCCGCTCGCCCCGTCCTTGGGAAATTGGCATCCTTTTCGCTAAAGACCGTCGGCTGGCAGATCTTACCATTGCCCGACTGCAAGCCCGCGGAAACCTCACCGTGGGCATAAACGAGCCCTATGATGGGCATTTGCCGGGCGACAGCATAGATCAGCACGCCCTACCCAGGGATCTACTGAATATCTTGATCGAAGTTCGAAATGATCTAATTGGGACAAAAAAAGAACAAAATGCCTGGGCGCAGCTTCTTGCACCTATTTTGCGACAGGCCTTGGCAGCCACCGACACAACAAAAGCAGGAGAATAACATGGACGCACAAACCAAACTGGAGCTTGAGGCCGCCGCATTCCGTCGTCTGCAGCAGCATTTGATCACCGATCGCCCCGACGTACAAAATATCGACATGATGAACCAATCCGGTTTTTGCCGCAATTGTTTGTCGCGCTGGTACCAAGAGGCCGCAAAAAAGGTGGGCATTGAGATGAGCAAAGATGACGCCCGCGAGGCCTATTACGGCATGCCCTTCGATCAATGGAAAGCCACGCATCAAACCGAAGCCAGCCCTGAGGCTCAAGCAAGTTTCGCAAAATCTCACACATAATCACCATCGGCGCAGGGTTGCCTTGCCCTGCGCCCAATCATTACCAATAAATTACGAGTTGGTACGTTCCACGATCAGGGCCTGTGTCTCAGCGAGACAATCATACGCCCATTGATCTCGTCTCGGGCCCGTTGCGTGGGCGCATGGCCGATGACTGCAGTTACCTGCCCCCCTTTGGTTGCTTCGGTCACGTACGGCGACAAGGACGCAGACAGGACCAGCCCATCCGTGATCTGCAAATGACCAGAAATGTACTGCATCTGCTTTAAAATGCAGGCCCGTTGATCTTGAGAATTCACAAAGCCTGAAACCAAAACTTCACATCCGCTCACCGAGACAGTCACAGGGAGGTTAAGATCTGGAATATCAACTGACACAGATTGGAAAATAACGCCCTCAACACGGCCCAGCGTGTCAGTAAAGCCCAGCCAGCCCAGCGCACCAAGCCCTAAACAAAATGTGAAAATACCAAATTTACGTCTCAAATCCACGTCCATCCTATTGCAAAGCAAGGGAACGGCATTTCGCAAATTCGGGCAAGTAAAAGCCACACAGTGTCCCCTTTGCCTGTCATGAATTTATTTAAATTGCGACCTTACGGCTTTCATCAAGGTAGATTTCACGCAAACGAGTCGCAACAGGTCCCGGAGTGCCGGAGCCAATTGCCTGACCGTCTAATTCCACCACTGGCATCACAAAAGCAGAGGCCGACGTGAAAAACGCCTCATCCGCACCCTGCGCTTCAGCCACAGTAAAGGCCCGCTCCTCAACTTCCATTTGTGCCTCGCGGGCAAACCGCAAAACCGCGGCGCGGGTGATCCCATGCAAAATGTCATTCGACAGATGCCGAGTGATGATCTTACCACCCTTGACGATATAGGCATTGTTCGACGTGCCTTCAGTGACGGCACCATCTTCCACCATCCAGGCATCATCACAGCCCGCAGTTTTCGCCATCATCTTACCCATCGATGGGTACAGCAGTTGCACTGTCTTAATATCGCGGCGGCCCCAACGTTGATCGGCAATGGAGATCACTTTGATCCCCACCTTAGCCACAGGGCTGTCTGCGAGGCCGGGTTTGTTCTGCGTAAACAAGACAATGGTCGGCGGCGTATCTTCGCTTGGATAGGCAAAATCGCGATCAGATGCGGCGCCTCGGGTGATTTGCAAATAGATCAAACCCTCTTCGATCCTATTGGCACGCACCAATTCACGGTGCACCTCCAGAAGATGGGCTTTTTCTATCGGACTGCGCATGGCCAGCTCGCTCAAAGACCGCGCCAAACGAATGGCATGGCCCTCAAAATCAATCAACTTGCCATCCAGAACAGATGTCACCTCATAAACCCCATCGGCGAACAAAAAGCCCCGATCAAAAATGGAAACCGTAGCTTCATTTTCCGGCAGATAGGCGCCATTTACATAAACTGTGCGTGTCATTTTGTTATCCCCACAAGGCTGCAACAGGCGGGTGCACACCGGCTGCGTCAAATTTCAAAGGTTGATCACGATCTTCTGCCAAGAGCAGAGGGCCATCAAGATCGGTGAATGCCGCACCCTGCGCAACCAAAGTCGCAGGCGCCATAGCCAAAGAGCTGCCCACCATACAGCCAACCATGATCCCAAAACCCGAAGCCCGCGCCGCGTCACGCAAAGCCAAAGCCTCCGTAAGCCCCCCGGTCTTGTCCAGCTTTATATTGGCAAAATCATATTTGCCCTGCATATCCGCCAAGGAGCTGCTGTCATGACAGCTCTCATCCGCACAGATCGGCAAAATGCGCTCTAGGCCCAAAAGCGCATCATCCTCAGCGGCCGGCAAAGGTTGTTCCACAAGTTCCACCCCCAGACGCAGCAAATGCGGCGCCAAATCCAAATAGACCTCAGCGCTCCAGCCCTCATTCGCATCGACAATAATGCGTGATTGGGGCGCACCACGGCGCACCGCTTCCAAGCGCGGCATATCATCAGGGGTGCCCAATTTAATCTTAAGCAAAGGCCGAAACGCATTCAAAGCCGCCTGCGCCTGCATCGCCTCAGGCGTATCCAGTGACAAGGTATAGGCGGTGACCTCAGGACCCGGTGCACCCAAGCCAATCAAATCCGAGACCCGGCGCCCAGCAGTTTTGGCCTCCAAATCCCATAAGGCACAGTCCACCGCGTTGCGCGCGGCCCCGGCAGGCAGGGCCTCGGCCAATTCCCTCCGCCCCACAGCGCCCAGCGCCTCGATTTGCGCCGTCACACTTTGAATGGTCTCGCCGTAGCGCGCGTAAGGCACGCATTCGCCCCACCCCATAAATCCACCTTTCTCAATCCGTACGGTCAATACCTCCGCTTGGGTGCGGGACCCGCGCGAAATGGTAAACACCTGTGCCAATTGGAACGTTTCAGCTTGAACTAAAATATGCATGCAATGTCCTTGCTACTTCTGGCCCGAGTACTCTCGCCAAAGGCCCGGCCTGTCAAGCTGCGGAGTAGATTGACAGGCGGATCGCGCGCGGCGCTTTTGGCGTTGCACAATTTAGGTCAAAGGGCAGCTTGCGCTTACAGAGCGGCCAAAGCATCCACCAAAGGGCCCGCCCCGATGCGTATTGGGTCTACAGTTGGCAGGCTCATACGCGCTTCAACCTGCGCCAAATAGGCGATCGCTTCCGTATCAGACATATGCTGCGTGTTCACCGAGATGCCCACAACTTCGCAAGCCGGATTGCCAACCCGGGCCAAAGTCAGGGCCACATCGCGCAGCTCTTCCAAGGAGGGCTGCTGATATTCAGGCAGGCCGCGCATGTGTGTACGCGTCGGCTCATGACCTAAAATCAGAGCATCCGGCTGACCGCCATGAACCAAAGCCATGGTGACACCTGAATAGGAGACGTGAAACAGGCTACCCTGCCCCTCGATATGATCCCAGTGATCTGAATCATTGTCTGGCGTCAAATATTCAACGGAACCGGCCATGAAATCTGCAATCACGGCATCCAATGGCACGCCACCACCGGTGATCAAGATGCCCGTTTGTCCTGTGGCCCGGAATGTGGACTTCAGCCCTCGTTTACGCATCTCTGCATCCATCGCCATAGCCGTGTACATTTTACCGACCGAGCAATCCGTACCCACAGTCAAGCATCGTTTGCCACTGCGCTTTTTGCCATTGGCAATTGGATATTGCACGCTTGGCACCCGCACATCATGTAGCCTGCATCCATGTGCCGCCGCAGTCTCAACCAAATCCGCCTCATCTCGCAGCAAATTGTGCAGACCAGAAGCAAGGTCATACCCCATCGCCAGAGCCTCTTTCAGCACGACTTTCCATGCGTCTGAAATAATCCCACCTCGATTCGCAACACCAATGACCAAAGTCTTTGCACCCACAGCTTTGGCCTCGGCCAATGTCATGTCTTGAATGCCAAGATCCGCGCCGCAGCCGGCCATGCGAAATTGTGCAACGGCGTTCTCCGGACGCCAATCCTTGATGCCAATGGCAACTTTGGCGGCGAGCTGATCCGGCGCATTGCCGAGAAACAAAAGGTATGGGGTTTTAATCATGGCGATCTCCTAGCGCTGTTACGCGCAATCTACGCCAATATTTGCGCAGTATTGCCCATTGTTGGGCGCATTTTGATATGTATGTGAAAGAATATACTTTATAATTAAATTATATTCGAATATAATTCCAGAAATTTTTAAAGTTCCGTCGAAGCGATCAGAATTTCAGCGCTGAGTCGCAAATCATCATCTTGAGCTTCGACAACCCGAATGCCCTTGCGGCTGGTCGCGCAAGATAATATTATAAAGAAAGCTCATCTTGTAATTTCATTACCCGAGGTATCACATGTCATTTCGCTTGCAACCTACCCCCGTCTCTCGCCCAAATCGGTGCCAATTGTTCGGGCCAGGCTCCCGGGTGGCGTTCTTTGAAAAAATGGCGACTAGTGCGGCGGATGTCATCAACCTTGATCTTGAAGACAGTGTTGCCCCCTCCGACAAAAACACCGCCCGCGAAAATGTCATCCAAGCAACCCATGACGTGAATTGGGGCACCAAAACCCTATCCGTTCGCATCAACGGCCTCGACACACCCTATTGGTATCGCGACGTTGTCGATCTTTTGGAGCGCGCCAGCGACCGGCTCGACCAAATCATGATTCCAAAAGTAGGCTGTGCGGCCGATGTTTATGCCGTAGATGCTTTAGTCACAGCGATTGAGACAGCCAGGGGCCGCACCAAGCCGATCACCTTTGAAGTGATTATCGAAAGTGCAGCTGGCATCACGCATGTTGAAGAGATTGCCGCCAGCTCGCCACGCTTGGTGGCCATGTCCCTTGGGGCGGCAGACTTCTCCGCCAGCATGGGCATGCAAACCACAGGCATCGGCGGCACTCAGGACAACTATTATATGCTTCAAGGTGAAACGAAACATTGGTCTGATCCTTGGCATTGGGCGCAAGCCGCCATCGTTGCGGCCTGCCGCACCCATGGGGTTTTGCCCGTCGATGGTCCCTTCGGTGATTTCAGCGATGACGCAGGCTTTCGCGCCCAAGCCCGCCGTTCAGCCACATTGGGCATGGTCGGAAAATGGGCCATTCACCCCAAGCAAATCGTACTATCCAACGAAGTTTTCACACCATCAGAGGCCGCTGTTGCCGAAGCGCGTGAAATTCTTGAGGCGATGAAACAGGCCAAACAAAACGGAGAAGGCGCCACGGTTTACAAGGGCCGGCTTGTCGATATCGCGTCAATAAAGCAAGCCGAAGTCGTGGTCCGGCAGTTTGAAATGATCAGCCGCGAATAAAAGCAGCTGCGCACAGGTTTAAATTGTCGATGGTGGCCAGTTCTGTTGCACTTTAAGCAAGCTGGGGTCATATAGGTTGAAAGTCATAATATTGAGGCCAACCATGACCAACTATCTTGAATTTGAACGCCCTTTAGCAGAAATTGAAGGCAAGGCTGAAGAGCTGCGCGCGATGGGTCGTGACAATGAGGATATGGATGTTGAGTCTGAGGCCAAAGCTCTGGACAAAAAAGCCAGTGACATGCTGGAAGAGCTTTACACCAAGCTGACGCCATGGCGCAAATGCCAAGTGGCCCGCCACTCCAACCGGCCGCATTGCAAAGATTACATTCAAGAGCTGTTTCAAGAATACACTCCCTTGGCGGGCGACCGTAACTTTGCCGATGACCACTCGATCATGGGTGGATTGGCTCGTTTGGGCGACAGGCCAGTAATGATAATTGGCCATGAAAAAGGCCATGACACCAAATCACGCATCGTGCGTAACTTTGGCATGGCGCGCCCTGAGGGCTATCGCAAAGCCATCCGCTTGATGGATCTGGCCGACCGTTTTGGCTTGCCTGTGATCTCACTCGTAGACACCCCCGGCGCCTACCCCGGCAAAGGTGCTGAAGAACGTGGCCAATCGGAAGCGATCGCGCGCTCGACAGAAAAATGCCTGCAACTCAAAGTCCCGTTGATTTCGGTGATCATCGGTGAAGGCGGCTCGGGCGGCGCGGTGGCATTCGCCACAGCAAACCGATTGGTCATGCTGGAACATTCCATTTACTCAGTGATCAGCCCCGAAGGCTGCGCTTCCATCCTGTGGAAAGATGCCGAGAAAATGCGTGAAGCGGCGGAAGCTTTGCGGCTGACGGCACAGGATCTCAAAACCCTAGGCATCTGCGACCAAATCATTGCAGAACCCAAAGGTGGCGCGCATCGTGACCGCAAGGCCACCATTAAAACCGTTGGCGCGACATTGGCTAAGTTGCTTGACGAATTGGGTAAGAAAAGCCCGGATGGTTTGATGAAAGATCGTCGGCAAAAGTTCCTAGATATGGGCACCAAAGGTTTGGCCAGCTAATCGCCGCTTACCACATGGCTTTATTGGCCCGCGTCTGCTTGCTTTGGTCATAGGCGGCGGCGTCAATCCGGGCCTCTGCTCTCTCATCTGCCGTTGGCACGTAAAATATCGCCCATACTGGCGAACCAGATGCAGTATGGCTACCTCAAAGGCATGAGAGCGCAGGATTGCCCGCGCCCGCGCATTTGGCTGTAGGCCTCCGCTACTGTAATCACCCCCACGCTGCGCGGGTGATGACCTTTTTGCTAGAATTAGGCGACATAATCCGGAGCGGCTGTCACAATTGCACGGTCATTCACTCTGACCACATTGGTTTTCCCAGCCACAATAAACATTAAAGATAACCGGCCATCATCACCGCGCGAACTACCATCGGTGCCTTCAGAGACAACCGTGCCTAAAATGCAAAACCGCGACGCCATGATCCATGCTTGATATTCAGGCATGATATTATTGGCCACTTTGAGCAAGCTGTCCGGTGCGCGCTGGCCTTAAAGCGCCTCCAGACCCGCGATATCAAGCCCCCGTGTCACTCGTAAAAGCCGACCTCGGCCATCAATTCGCGCGAGCGCACCTCAACCGCTTGTTCCATCAGTTCCATAAACTCGGCCACAGGTTTCCCCTTCGGGATGGGCTCCATAAACTCTACAGTTGCAGTCCCCGCCTTGCGCAACACGCTGCGTTTTGGCCAGAAGATGCCAGTGTTCAAAGCCACAGGAACGCAATCTTGCTGCAATTCGCGGTACAACACGCCGGACCCCATTTTATAATTTCTCTTCGCGCCCGGTGCCACGCGTGTGCCCTGTGGGTAGATCACCAATTGCCCAGGCGCCACACGCCCAGAGGCCACATCTGCAACCATCTTGCGGATCGCAGCCGCCCCTTTGCCCCGATTGACCGGCACACAGCCCAACCGATAGGCGTATTGCCCCACAATAGGGGTGAATAACAATTGCCGCTTCATAATGAATTTCGAGCGCGGAAGGCAGTTATAGATAACAATAATATCAAAAAAGGATTGATGTTTGGCGGCAACAAGAACTTCACCTTGCGGAATGTCACCTTGGATATTGACCCTAAGCCCAATCATCCAGCGTGCGCTCCACACAACCCACCAGCAATAGACATGCGCCGCCATAGAAGCGCCTTTTTGACTGATAAGCATTGGGATCAAGAAAATGATCGCAACAACCAGCATTGCCACATACATTTGCATATTAAACAGCAAAGAGCGGATCCATTGCAGCGCGTATTTCATCGTGCGTCCTCACAGGCTTTACGCGGGGAGTATCCCAAAGTGTCGCGCAGTATTGCCATCGACTATAAGACCAATACCCTGTCAGAACCAGCTTGAACCTTCAGGTTTACTCACGATTTGGATTCGTGAAATCAAGCGCGTGGCAGAATTTTAAAAGCGTCTAAAAATCTTGTACTTTCAGAGCTGTCGTTATGCCGCTATATTGCTGATAATTTGTGGACTAATAGAAATAAAAGATTCGAGGCGGCTGTGCGATTACTTTGCCCCAAATGTTATGAAGAATATGAGGTAACCGATGACGTCATCCCGGGTGAAGGGCGTGATGTTCAATGTTCTGTCTGTAATGAGACTTGGTTTGTAAAGGGCGAACCCGCTCCGCTTGCGCGCCGCGCCATTGATCCAGGTGTATTTAGTATCCTGCAACAAGAGGTGCAGCGCGAGATGGCGGCGCGACAGGCAGACGCCCAAACAGCCATAAAACCTGCGCCAGCCCCTGCGCCAAAACCAAAGCTAAAACCTAAGGCGCAGTCAGCAGAACCGTTGCGAGCTAAGCCAGAGACACAACATAAGGCCAAAACCACAAAACCTGATCCAAAACGCAAGTATTTACCACCCATTGAGGAAGTCGACCCCAAACGAGCTAAATCATCGGTGTCACCTACAACCGTTGTAAATTCAGATCCTGAGGATGACGTACCCCCACTCGACAATCGGCAACGCGGCATTCTAGCCGCTTTGATTGTGCTCGCCATACTGGCTTCGCTATACATTTTTGCACCAAACCTAACAGATGCATTCCCGGCCTATACCGATTGGGTTAATGCCTATGTATTCTTGGTGGATGACATACGCAAATGGCTGCAAAATATCCTGCGAAGTGTCTTAGACTACCGGCAAAGCTTCGGTTAACCTTAAAACCGATCCAGCAATCTTTGAAGATACCCGCGTTCTTCTTCCGAGCGGTCAAGCGCGCCTGAGCGGCGGCGAATCTCGTCCATCAACGCTTGCGAGCGTAATCGAAGCTCCTCTTGCGGTACCATCTGTTCACCAGCGCCCAATTGCCCGTTGCTGCCAGAATCTCTGCCCAACGGGTCTCGGGTGGCACGGTCTTTCGATTCACCCTCCCATCTTTGATCATTTGGGGTCGCCCCTTGGCCTTGGGGCTGTTGCTCGGCCAATGTCTCACCCAGGCTTCGCATGCCTTCGCGCAGGGCATCAATCGCCTCAGACTGATTGTCCAATGCGCCCGGCAGATTACCCGTCTCAAGGTCTTCCGCCGCACGCTCCATGGCGCGGCCAGCTTCATCCAAGGCGCGGCGTGCCTCTTGTCCCGATTCGGTGCCAGCCCCGGGAAAATTGCCCCTCTGGAGATCTAACTCACGCTGCAATTGTTTTTGCCGCTCGGCTAAGGATCCATCATCCTGAGACGACTCCGTCCCCTCGCCCGCGTCACCATTTTCACCTTGGCCAAGATTTTGAAATTCACGGAAGGTTTGATCTGATAGCCCCTGCTGTTGCCGCAGGCTATCAGCCAAATTTTCCATCTGTTGCTGGCCGCCATCTTGGCCGTCTTGCCCCTCACCACCGGATTGGCTCTGTGATGTTTGCAGATTTTGCATTAGACGGTTGATCTCTTCTAGCAACTCCTGAGCCTCTGCCATGCGCCCCTCTTCCATCAATTGCTGCAAGCGATCCATCATCTCTTGTAGCTGATCTTCCGATACGGTGCTGTCATCGGGATCAGGCAGCCGCTCAGGCTGTTCTTCCGGCGGATTACGCTCCGCAAACTCTTTGAAATATTCCCACTGCGCTTGGCGCAACTCCTCCATCAACCGCGCAATTTCTTCGCGCGTGGCCCCATTCTTGATTGCTTCTGCCAGCTTGTCTTGTGCACGAGCCAGCTTTTTGGCCGCCTGATCAAGATCACCATCTTCCACCTCCAAAGCCAGCAGCCAGAGTAGCTCAGCCGAAGCCTCAAGGCCTTCTCGGGTTGTGCCCTCTTCAATCTGGGCAATGATTTTCTTCAGAATAATCCCATCTTCGAAATCGCGAAACACTTGCTCAGGCTGTTGCAATATGGCCCGCAAGATCTGCGCCACCCGCCGACGATTACTCTCAGACCATAGAAGATCTCGACGTTGCTCGGTCAAAGCCTTCGCCAAAGGATCAAAAAAGCGGCGCGCGGGCAGCTCAATTTCAAGCGAGGCAGATAGGCCGGTTTGCCCACGGAGATCTTCAACCTCCAGCACAAACGACACCGGCAGATGCGCCCAAACATGTTTGGACAAATTTTCAGTCAAAATTTCAGTGAAATTCGAACGGTCGCCGGAGATTGTTAACGGCAATGACAGTTCAATATCCTGCTGTGACGCGGGAGCCGCCGCCAATCCATGCCGCCGATCAACCTCTGCCAATTTGAGTCGCACCCAAGCCCGGCCAGAGGTCACGCCAAAATCATCGCTGGCCGCGAATGTGAGGTCAAAAGTCCCATCACTCTCGCGCTCAATCTCACCCACCACCTCGGCCTTCGGCGATAAATCTGCGATCATATCCAAGTCCCAACGCGCCTCATCCGGTCCCAAAATGGCCAAGCCGCCAGATTGCGTCACCAAAAACTGGTGATTTTGATTTGAAGCACTGGGAAGGTTTTCAACGCGGCCAGAGACCGTTTCATCCACGATGTGCTTACTGTCATCGCCGTATAGGCGGACCATGATCATGCTATCTTGCGGCACGCTTAACCTTTGGCCGATCACACCATTGAGATAGAGGGTTGGGCGATTGGCATAGGCGGGCGGTTGCATCCAGACTTCCCAGCTCGGCCCTGGCATCACCACGCCCTCAGACGCGCGCGGTGCGCCATTCAATGCATAGGAGGTACCAAACATCACCCCAATAACGAAGATTAACAGCGCCATATACCGCAGCGAGTAAGGATCTTGTGGCGCGACTTGAACATCTGGCCACATAGCTTTCGCCGCTGCAGCCTGGAGATGCATTTGCGCCAAATGCGCCTCCCAAAGTGCCGCCGACTCCGGGTCATCGCGGCCAACGGCCTGAACATCTTGGAGCGCCGCAAGTGGGCGCCCCGGCAGGCTTTGGTCCAATCGCGCCCGTGCTTGCCCGAGGCTTGGCCAGTAAAAACGTGCCCAAATATACCAAATGCACCACAAGCATAGGCAGGCGGCAGCACTGAAACTCAGCCAAATTGCCTCTATCGACCACAGATCCGGCGCGCCCAACAACAGCGTTCCCATAATACATAAAATCAGTGAAAAGAGCGGCCAACACGCCTGCGCAACACGCTCAACCCAAAGGCCTACGTAAGTCATCCCAAGGGAAAACTTTGTGCTGCGCGGTAGTGGTGTCGCCATAAAAGCCTCCATGACGTGACGCGATTATACCCACTCAGGAATTATATCTCGATTAATGATGTCTTCCAAGCTTGGTCGTGCGCGGATAACCGCAAATTGATCACCATGCACCATAACCTCGGGCACTAAGGGGCGAGAATTATATTCACTCGCCATAACTGCGCCATAAGCCCCAGCACTTCGGAATGCGATCAAATCACCTGCATGCATTCGCGGCAGGGGCCGGCCCTTGGCAAAGGTATCGCCACTTTCACAAACGGGGCCAACAACATCGTAAGGCTGATAAGCAGCTCCCGCCTTCGGCTCGATGATGGGCACAATTTCGTGATGCGCCCCGTACATTGCAGGGCGGATCAAATCATTCATTGCTCCATCGACAATCAAAAACTCGCGATCTTCGCCCTCTTTCACGTAAATCACTTCGCTCACCAAAATACCCGCATTGCCTGCAATAAACCTACCCGGTTCAATTTCAATCTCGCAGCCCAGATGGCCAACTTTCTCACGAATCAAAACGCCATAGTCTTCAGGAGTAGGGGGATGTGCGTTATTGTTTTCATAAGGGATGCCCAGCCCACCCCCAAGATCTAAGCGGCTGATTTCATGACCATCAGCCCGTAGAATTTCTGTCAGTTCGGCCACTTTTTCATAGGCCAATCCATAGGGTTCAAGCTCGGTCAGTTGCGAGCCGATATGTACATCAATGCCGATAACTTTCAACCCCGGCAGAGCGGCAGCCAAAGCATAGACTTCACGCGCCCGCAAAATTGGGATACCGAATTTATCTTCTTTTTTACCGGTTGAGATTTTTGCATGGGTTTTGGCATCGACATCCGGATTGATGCGAATTGTAATGGGCGCCACGTGGCCCAGAGAGACCGCCACCTCCGACAGCACCCGCATTTCCGGTTCGCTCTCAACGTTAAATTGACGAATACCGCCCTTAAGCACCAATTCCATTTCAGCACGAGTTTTGCCCACACCGGAAAACACAATCCGATCTCCGGGAATACCTGCTGCACGCGCGCGAGTATATTCACCAGCCGACACCACATCCATACCCGCACCCGCCTCCCCCAAAAGCTTCAAAATGGCTTGATTGGAGGCGGCCTTCATTGCGTAGCAAATCAAATGATCCATGCCATGCAACGCGTCATCAAACAGCTTGAAATGCCGCAGCAATGTGGAGGAAGAATAGAGATAAAAAGGCGTGCCAACAGCAGCCGCAATCAGAGAAATACCAACGTCTTCGGCGTGCAAAACGCCATCACGATATAAAAAATGATCCATCATACATGCCTTATTGGGTCTGACTTGCGCATATCACGCTACAAAATTCAAACAACACCTTTGCCGCATTATTCTCACACAGGTCAATTTTTGGGTTGGCTTCGAAGGTAGAGATACAGCGGCAAACCGCAGCTCACCCCGATGCCAAAGGTCGCAAAGATTGAGATTAAATGCCCATACTTCCGGGTTTGGGACACCTCATAGAGGATCCAAACTGTAAGCGCAGTGGCCGCGATAGTAAGATCCCAAACCAAGCCACTGCTGGCCGCATTGGCATGCCATGCCGCAACCATAAGCCCAAGATTGAGGCCATCAGTCTGAAACCAGCTGACAAAATAATACATAGGGTGCACTGCACCCCAAACAGCCAAAGCCAAATAGATTATTCGCATCACGGGTCTCCTCACTTACTGGCGGCCACGGCGCGCAAATTGGCCAAGGCCACAGGCTGTTCTGGCTCCCCATCAGCACCGCAGGCGCACAGAGCTATAAAGGCTAAACGGATTAGATATTTCATGCCAAAGCCGCCTCCCAGCGTGCAATTTGAGCACGAACTTGTGCGGGCGCCGTGCCACCATAGGACATGCGAGACGCGACGGAGTTTTCAACCCCAAGCACTTCAAACACATCGTTAAAAATTTCAACATGGACCGATTGCATCTGCGCCAACGTCAAGTCAGGCAGATCACAGCCCTGCGCTTCGGCCATTGCCACCAAGCTTCCGGTGACGTGATGCGCATCTCTGAAAGGCATTCCCAGTGCGCGCACCAGCCAGTCGGCCAAATCCGTGGCGGTTGAAAAACCCGAGGCGGCCGCCACTTTCAGGCTGTCACGGTTTGCCGTCATATCGCTGACCATCCCCGTCATCGCAGCCAAGGCCAGCATCAGATTATCGGCGGCATCAAATACCTGTTCTTTGTCTTCTTGCATATCTTTTGAATAAGTCAGCGGCAGACCTTTCATCACCATCATTAAAGCCACATTGGCACCAAAAATCCGACCAATCTTGGCACGAATTAATTCAGCAGCATCGGGGTTTTTCTTTTGAGGCATGATTGACGAGCCTGTCGAGAATCGATCCGACAGGGTTACAAAACGAAACTGGGCCGAGGACCAAATCACCAACTCTTCTGCAAAGCGGCTAAGGTGCATGGCGCAGATACTGGCACAGCTGAGATACTCAAGCGCAAAATCACGATCCGATACGGCATCCAAAGAATTGGCAGCGGGCCGATCAAAGCCTAGATCTTTTGCCGTCATTTCACGGTCTATCGGAAACGAAGTGCCAGCCAAAGCCGCAGCCCCCAATGGGCTTTCGTTCATCCGTTTACGCGCATCTTCAAACCGTGACTTATCACGCGCCAGCATTTCGACATAGGCCATCATATGATGACCCCAAGTCACAGGCTGCGCGGTTTGTAGATGGGTGAAGCCGGGCATGACCCAATCCGCACCGGCTTTGGCTTGTTGTAAAAAGGATTTCATCAGCGCCTCAAGCCCCAAAATCGCCGCATCCGTTTGATCACGGACCCAAAGCCGAAAATCAGTGGCCACCTGATCATTGCGGCTGCGCCCCGTGTGCAAACGACCGGCAGGCTCCCCAATCACCTCTTTAAGCCGGGCTTCGACATTCATGTGAATATCTTCAAGCTCCACCCGAAACTGAAAATTTCCTGTTTCAATTTCTGACAATACAGTGAGGAGCCCTTCCCGAATAGCTCTACAGTCGCTATCTGAGACAATACCGGTTGCCCCCAACATGGCGGCGTGGGCGCGGCTGCTTTTAATATCTTGGGCGGCGATGCGTTGGTCAAACCCAATCGAGGCATTAATTGCCTCCATTATTGCGTCTGGTCCGGCGGCGAAACGTCCGCCCCACATTTGATTTTGGGATTTGGTCATGAGTGAAACCTTTGGGAGTGTGATATGCGCTACTTACTTACTGCTGTTCTCTATACGGCCCTTGCCACCACTGCAAATGCAGACATCGCAGCACTGGAAGGGCTGCGCACGGGTGACATGCGCAAACTTCAGTTTCACAGCGAGATAACGAAGGCCCCAGAGGTCGCCTTCATCCGTGCAGATGGCTCAGAAGGCGTTTTGTCTGATTATAGCGGCAAAGTGGTTGTGCTCAACTTTTGGGCCATATGGTGCGCGCCCTGCCGCAAAGAAATGCCAGAGCTCTCGGCCTTGCAATCCACAATGGGCCGCGATGACTTTGCTGTAGTCACCATAGCCACCGGGCCAAACACACCCGCAAAGATTGCCGCGTTTTTCGACGATATCCAGATCGATAACCTCCCCGCCCACCGTGACCCACGGCAGGCTTTGGCACGTGAAATGGGGGTTTTGGGATTGCCAGTCACGGTCGTGCTAGATCGAGATGGACAGGAAATCGCCCGACTTCTCGGGGATGCCAATTGGCACAGTGACAGCGCCCTGGCCATTATGCGGGCGCTCATCGCGCCATAGATTGAACCTCATGATGCCGCTGGCAGCCAAGGGTATGGTTGTTAAACAAACCGCAGGCCTCCATCCACGCATAAATAATAGTGGGTCCACAAAATTTGAAGCCAGCCGCCTTGAGATCCTTTGAAATCTGCAAACTCAACGGGGATTGGGTGGGCACATCCGCCAAGGTTGCATAGCCACCAACCAAGGGTTGGCCCTCAACATAGGACCATATACGATCCGAAAACGGCATCTCGTCCGTCAACCGTAGATAGGCCTGTGCATTGCCTATTGTGGCCTCAATCTTGCCACGGTGGCGCACGATTCCAGCATTTTGCAGCAGGATCTCAACCTCCACCGCCCCCCAAGTCGCTATCACCTGCGGATCAAATTCAGCAAAGGCTTCCCGAAAAGCATCTCGCTTTTTTAAAATGGTGATCCAGCTCAAACCCGCCTGAAACCCATCTAAAATCAACTTCTCCCAAAGGGCGCGGCTGTCATACTCCGGAACCCCCCATTCAGTGTCATGATATTCAAGATAAATTGTATCTATTCCGGCCCAGCCACAACGTTCCATTTCACCTCCAATTTAACTCACGTTAGGGCTGTTGAGAGATGTTGCCAATACATAAGCGAGGCGCCTCATGACCTGAGGCAATTATAAACTGCTCAACCCTCACCTTCCCAATCCGCAGAGCACAGCGGTGGCAAAGCGTGACAGCAACGTCTTAAGTACCGTCAAAGGCTCGCTAGGCCATGGGCGCACCGCATTGGTATTTCAGCCGGTTGTGCAGGCCCGCGACACAAACAGGATTGTGTTTTTTGAGTGACTAATTCGAGTGATTGATCCGGCCAAACGCCATATTTCCACCCGAGATTTCATCCCTCTTGTTGAGAATAACAAAATGGGCCGGATGATTGATTGTGCGATGCTGTGGTTGGGCTTAGCCATGCGGGTCAAGCAATCGACCTTGCGCATGTAGGTCAACATGTCCGCACAATCTATTGGGTATCCGATATGGATTTGCACCCTTGGGGATGGGATTTGTGGTAATCTGCAGTTGGCAAAGAACCTGATACCGGAAATCACCAAGCCAAGCGTCATGGCGGCCCCGGAGGAGGCCCGCTATTTCATTAATGATATGCAAAATTAGGGATTTGCTTTGCGCTAGATAATTTTGGCGCGGGCCAAACCTCATTTCGGCATTTGCGCGACTTCTTTTTCGGCATTATCAAATTGGACCGTAATTCACAAATTGCATTGTGGCACCCTCGACAATCAAGCGCTGATCCAAGCTTTGAGTGGCATTGCCTCGAGTTTTGAGATGTTTTCTGTGGCTTAAAACGTTGAAATCGCACCCGACGCGCGATTGCTGGCCGAGCTTGGGTGGACTGTCTGCAGGAATATCACTTCGTCGCCCCATCCTTCACGCCCTCTTGGCGTCAAATCCCATGAGAAATGATTCTGTGTCATAATTTTGCCGCATCGCAGCATAAAATATTGCATTTGCAGCATTTTCAAATTCACGCCATTGTCATTTTAAGATAAAATTCTTACACATACCTCAAAGTGAGAGCCTAACTGCGCATATCCAACGACCCTTTGTGCTGAAGGTAGACCTCATTAAAGAGGAGAGTCTTTATGACAAATATCGTAATCGTATCTGCAGCCCGGACTGCCGTGGGAAGCTTTGGTGGCGCTTTTGCCAATACACCGGCTCATGATCTAGGCTCTTCCGTTCTGCAAGCTGTTGTCGCACGCGCCAGGATCGATAAATCTGAGGTGAGCGAAACTATTTTGGGTCAAGTTTTGACTTCAGGTCAAGGCCAAAACCCAGCGCGCCAAGCCCATATCAATGCGGGTCTTTCTATCGAAGCTGCTGCCTGGAGCATCAATCAGGTCTGTGGATCCGGCCTGCGTGCCGTGGCGCTTGCTGCGCAACATATCCAATTGGGTGACGCAAACATCGTGGCGGCTGGTGGTCAAGAAAACATGACCCTTTCCCCGCATGTGGCCCATCTGCGCAGTGGCACTAAAATGGGTGATGTCAAATATATCGATAGCATGATCCGTGATGGCCTTTGGGATGCCTTCAACAATTACCACATGGGCCAAACAGCCGAGAATGTGGCAGAGAAGTGGCAAATAAGCCGCGACACGCAAGACAAATTTGCCGTAGAAAGTCAAAACAAAGCCGAAGCCGCTCAAAAATCTGGAAAATTCGCAGATGAGATTTCAGTCTTTACAGTCAAGACCCGCAAGGGTGACACCATTGTTAATGCTGATGAATATATCCGCCACGGCGCAACTCTCGAGGCCATGACCAAAATGCGTCCCGCCTTTTTACGCGAAGGTGGAACTGTCACCGCAGCGAATGCCTCTGGCTTGAATGATGGCGCCGCGGCAGTCTTGCTGATGACCGCCGAGGAAGCTGAGAAGCGTTGCCTTGAGCCTTTGGCCCGTATCGCCAGCTACGCAACCGCTGGGCTGGACCCGTCGATCATGGGTGTCGGCCCGATCTATGCAAGCCGCAAAGCCCTTGAAAAGGCCGGTTGGTCCGTCGGTGATTTGGACTTGGTGGAAGCCAACGAAGCGTTTGCCGCTCAGGCCTGCGCTGTGAACAAAGATATGGGCTGGGATCCAGCCATCGTAAACGTCAACGGGGGCGCAATTGCTATTGGCCACCCAATCGGTGCCTCAGGATGCCGAATTTTGAACACATTGCTGTTCGAAATGCAACGCCGTGGCGCTAAACGGGGTTTGGCTACGCTATGCATCGGTGGTGGTATGGGTGTCGCCATGTGCCTTGAACGGCCCTAAATACCCCCCTGCCTTTGCCAAATCTGGCGTAGGCAGGCCACAGGCTAAATTCAATGCGAAATATTATTGCGTAATTTATCCAATTGAGGTAACATGATTACGCATTTAAACCATATAGGAAGAACTCATGTCCCGTGTCGCTTTAGTAACAGGAGGGTCCCGAGGTATCGGCGCCGCCATTTCTGCCGCCCTTAAAGCTGAAGGCTATACAGTCGCCGCAACCTATGCCGGCAACGATGAAAAAGCCACAGCCTTCACCGCCAAAACCGGTATCAAAACCTATAAATGGGACGTCTCAGACTATGATGCCTGCACCTCCGGAATTACTCAAGTTGAAGCTGATTTGGGCAAGATCGAAGTATTGGTGAACAATGCGGGCATCACCCGTGATGCGCCTTTCCACAAAATGACCCGAGATCAATGGACCGACGTTCTGCGCACGAATTTGGACGGTGTCTTCAACATGACGCACCCGCTCTGGAACGGTATGCGTGAGCGAAAATTCGGCCGCGTGATCAATATTTCCTCCATCAATGGTCAAAAAGGCCAATTCGCGCAAGCCAATTATTCAGCAGCAAAAGCTGGCGATATTGGTTTTACAAAAGCATTGGCCCAAGAAGGCGCGCGCGCTGGCATTACAGTAAATGCGATTTGCCCAGGCTATATCGCAACCGAGATGGTTATGGCTGTGCCTGAGAAAGTTCGTGACAGCATTGTCGCACAAATCCCAGCAGGACGCCTTGGCGAAGCCAGCGAAATAGCACGTTGTGTGGTGTTTTTGGCCTCCGACGATGCAGGCTTCATAACCGGTTCAACACTGACCGCGAATGGTGGTCAATATATGGCATGATCTCTCGATCGATCGCCTTTTTGATCAACTGCTGCCTTTCGCGGCACCCGTTTTTGTATTTGGGTTTTTTAATGACCTGTTATATTTTCGATAATCGTAAAATTTCTTCTTTTAGGAGCAGCTTTTTCTTCTTCAACTCTGCAACCCACAAGTAATCCGAAGCTGGGAATTTTTGGGCGCTCTCCACCACTTGGCCAAGACGCATATGCTTGCGTTGCAACTCAGTGATTCTGGAATTTAGGTTCATGGTTCCTCCTCTCGATTTGCGTGTATCTATACTCGACCATACTAAATTTAATCTGTCACGCTCGGTTTGCACTATAACGCCACAAAGCCATTATTTGCGCGAAAGATTGCTCAAAGCTTACCTGTGCCAGAAAAACTCAGCGCCATCGCGCAATATCGCCGAAATCTCTGGCGCATAATCTGGACGGTCCTGTGCATGCGCCAGACCCAGATGCAGGCTTTTCGTCCCCAAAAGCTGAAAGGCCGCTCGGCCTGATTTACGCGCACGCACCAAAACCAAATGCGGCGCGCGCCCGTCACGCGGGGCCAGGGGTTGCACAGAAATTGATCCAAGCCGCCCCTGAAATCCCAACAGAATATCCGGCAAACGTTCAACCCGTTGGATCAGAGTCAAATATCCCTTAGGACGCAAACGTTTCGCGGCCAAATCAATCCAATGGTACAATGCTACCTGCTCCGCACGGCCCGAGGCACGACCAGCGTCGGCAGGAATAGAAGACGCATGCGCTTCAAAATAGGGTGGGTTCATAATGATTTGGTGGAATTCTCGGTCATAGAATGCTGTTGGACGAGCAGAGACACAACTCACCTGCACTTCGAATTCAACTTTATTTTGCGCCGCATTGGCCCGTGCCAACTGGGCATAGTCTGGCAAAATCTCCACCCCATGTAACCGAACCCCGGGCAAGCGGGCCGCCAAACATAGGCTGGCAACTCCAACACCACATCCAAGCTCAAGCACATCTTCACCTTGTTTTGCAGGGCAAGCCGCAGCCAAGAGCACCGGGTCAATCCCAGCACGATATCCGTCTTTGGGTTGGGCGAGCGTCAATCGACCGCCCAAAAATCTATCTTGGGTGATCTCCACTATTGACCCAAATCTATATCGTTGTCGCGCATGATTGCCGCTGCCACAAAATGATCACGGTCGGCCACCATCAGGCGGCGCGGCAATATGCCAATGCTGCCTTCAACGATACTGCTATGGACGTCAAATTCAAAGCAGGTTATATTTTCACTCCTAAGGAGCATCTGAGCGAGGGCGATTACCGTTGGATCTATGGTGTGCAATAATTCTTTCATGAATCATCACATAGGCTCAGACCTATGGGTTTGTCGAGACATTTGAGGAAAATGGGGTATCGTTTTGGACCGTATCGTGTCAAAACCACATGATCGCTTAGCGCTGGCATTGTCAGAAGATATCGCCGCGGTAAACAGCTTGATCCGGTTAAGGATGGCCTCAGAACACGCGCCACGCATCCCTGAAGTGACGGCTCATCTTGTAGATGCCGGCGGCAAGCGCTTACGCCCGATGCTCACGCTAGCTGCTGCACAGATGTGCGGCTATACTGGCCCGTATCATATTCATCTCGCCGCCACTGTAGAGTTTATTCATACAGCCACTTTGCTGCATGACGATGTGGTTGATGCGAGCGCGCAACGTCGAGGGCGGCCAACTGCAAATTTGTTGTGGGATAATCAATCCAGCGTGTTGGTAGGCGATTATCTGTTTTCACGTGCCTTCCAGCTGATGGTGGAAACTGGGAACTTGCGAGTCCTGGACATTTTGGCCAATGCATCAGCCACAATCGCCGAAGGCGAAGTGTTGCAACTTTCGGCGGCCCGAGACCTCAAAACTACTGAAGAGATTTATTTCAAAGTTATACGTGGCAAGACAGCTGCTTTGTTTGCAGCTGCAATGGAAGTCGGAGCGGTCATTGCGGAGCAGGATGAGAAGACGGTGCAAGCCCTATTAGATTACGGGGACGCTTTAGGCATCTCGTTTCAGATCGTGGATGATTTATTAGATTATACTGGTACCGATGCTACGGGCAAAAACATCGGCGATGATTTTCGTGAACGCAAGCTGACCCTGCCTGTGATAAAAGCTGTTGCTGCAGCAGATGCCGATGAGCTGGTATTTTGGCAAAAATGCATCGGAAAGGGCAAACAAGTCGAGGGTGATCTAGAGCATGCTTTAACCTTAATGCACGCTCACAACACCCTGCAAAATACACGAACACAGGCACTATACTGGGCGGGAAAAGCCAAAGAATCCTTGGATGTGATGCCCGATCATGCGTTGAAAACCATGCTTATGGATCTGTCTGACTATGTGGTGGCACGCCTTAACTAGCAAGCAACGGCCCGCTTACGGTCCACCAATTTGGGTGTGCGGCTTGGGTGGTTTGCGCACAAAACTGTGCCGCCTCCAAGCTTTTGAACAGCGCAAAACAGGTGGCACCCGACCCTGACATTCGGCTCACGATTGGTGCATGCGCCCGTAATTCAGTCAAAACCGAAGTAACCATCGGTTCGGCCAAAATCGCTGGAGCCTGCAAGTCATTACGCTGTTGGGCCAACCAATCTGGGATCTGCAAAATATCACCAGGGAGCGCATCCATCGCAGGGTTTGCCTTCGACACCAGTTGATTGAAAATCAGGACTGTTGAAACCGCGCAGGCCGGATTGACCAAACAGGCAAACAGGGGCGGAAGCTTGGGCAGGAGTGAAATGATTTCTCCAATCCCTTGCATCACAACTGGCCTCGACTGCATGCAAACAGGCACATCAGCACCCAAATCAAGTTGCGTGGTGACATCCGGCAAAGGCAGATCCCACAGTTGGGCCATGCCATTCAACGTGGCTGCCGCATCGGCGCTACCCCCGCCAATTCCCGAGGCAATGGGCATGGTTTTATGCAAAGTGATCTCGGTGTCACAGCCAGCGGGAAACAGGCCAGCGGCCCGCAGCACCAAATTGTTAGCACTAACAGGCAGGTTTGCCGATTGAGGGCCAATGATCTGCAAAGAGGTTTTCGCTGCCCGCCGCAGCTCGACCCATTCCCCACAGTCCAGAAATGCCACCAAACTGTCCAAGACATGCCTGCCATCCGGACGGAGCGCCAAGACATGCAGGCATAGATTGATCTTAGCTGGCGCGTTGAGCCTAATTGTCATGGATCAGCTTCAGCGGTGGCGCGCCCTCTTCTGCCAAGACGGCATCAAGGCCAATGTCCAACTTGTGCTGGATGCGCGGGGGATCAACATCCTCGGCCCCGGCTCCTTGAGAGGCAAAGCTCAAGGCTCTGCGCCACTGAAACCGGGCCTCAGTTTTGCGGCCAACAGCCCAATACACATCGCCTAAATGATCGTTCACGATGGGATCCGTGGCCATCAACTCCACCGCGCGCTCAATTTGGACAACTGCGTCGTGATAATAGCCCAATCGATATTGTACCCATCCCAAGCTGTCGATGATATAGCCCGCTTGGGGCTGTGCCGCGACCGCCGCTTGGATCATAGACAGGGCTTCTTGCAGCTGCTCACCGCGTTCAACGAGCGAATAGCCCACATAATTGAGCACCTGGAATTGATTGGGCGACAGGTCCAAAGCACGGTCAAAATCGCGCATCGCCATCTCCCAGTTTCCCAATTGATCATGAGCCATGCCGCGCACATAATAAATATACCAATGCCGAGGCTTGGCCTGATCAATCAATGAAATTGCGGTACCATAACTGCGTACGGCGCGGGCATGTTCGCCCTCTTGGCGCAGAAAATCACCTAGGATTTGATGCACGGAACGTAGATCGGGGAAAGCCTCCGCTAATTGCGCTAATACTTCAATGGAGGTTTCAGTTTTACCAATCTCAGAAAGCGCCTCCGCACGGCCGATTTCAGCTCTGACAAATGCCGGGTGGCTGCGTGGAATAGCGTCATAGGCTTCAATCGCCAAAGTGTGATTGCCGAGTACTTCCAAAAGTTGCGCCGAGAGCAGAAGCGCGTGCACATTTCGCGGGGCCAAATGGCTGGCCAGGCGGGTGTACAAAAGCAGCCCATCTTGACCATCACCCCTACGCAAGGCCAGTGCGAGGAAAAATAGAACCTCCCCGGCCCCCTCACTGCCATTGCGTACCACATCAAATTCAACCGCAGCACCGGCCTCAAGCTGTACGATCATCGCACGCACTTCTTGATCAGCATCTTCGCCATGAAAATCGCCCAAAAAGGCGATAGCATCTTCGGCGCGTTCGAGCTGTACCAAGATTTGAGCCCGCGCTAAACTGCCCCGGAAAGAAATCGCAGCAGGGGATTGGTCTTTGCCAGAAAATATTGCTTCCGCACTGTCAAAATCCCCCACAAGCGAAAAGGCCAGAGCTTTTTGATAAAGAGCAAAGCTGCGCATGCCTTCAGCTTCGGCGGCAGTGTCAAACAAGGCCAAAGCCTCTCCCACCCGGCCCAAGCCCATCAAAGCCCAGCCCCTGAGCAAATCGTCAATTGCAGTTCCAGCAATCGAGGTGCTGTCAAGCTGCGTCAAGGCGCCGCCATAATCTTGAGCCTGAAACGATTGCGCTAGTTGTAAAATTCCAGCCAAAGGATGACTTTGAGGGAATGTGCTTAAAACCCGTGCCAGGTTTTGTGCCTTTGCAACATCACCTGCCGCCAGAAAAGCGGACATGGTTTGCGCAATAAGGGTTGGATCCTGCGGCGTTTGCACCAAAGCGCGGGCAAAATATTCAGAGGCAAAGCCATAATCATGAGCCATGGCCGCCTGACGCGCAGCAATATAGGGACCAGAAGCTTGCTGTGCCTGCGCACCGGGCGCACCAATTACAAGTGTACCACCTAAGGTGCAAATCTTTAAAAATTTCATAAATACATTTGGCACCGGCATCTCCCTGATGATCACAACCCTAGGACGGCTGTGCTGCGAAAACAATTGGGGCCAAGTGTATTTTCGCCCATTGCCCCAAACCCAATTAAATTTTCAGATTACATAGTGGGTCAGATCACATATTGGGATAGTTAGGCCCGTCCCCACCTTGGGGGGTCGCCCATGTGATGTTCTGACTTGGGTCCTTGATATCGCATGTCTTGCAGTGCACACAGTTTTGAAAATTTACAACAAACCGTGCATCTTTGCCGTCTTCTTCAACCACTTCGTAGACCCCAGCCGGGCAATACCGCTGAGCAGGTTCAGCATATTGGGGCAAATTCACCGAGATTGGCAATGCAGGATCTGTGAGATGTAAATGCGATGGTTGGCTTTCCTCGTGATTGGTCATCGCAAAGCTCACATTAGTTAGCCGATCAAACGACAGTTTCCCATCAGGCTTTGGGTAATCAATTATAGGATGATCCCCAGCTTTCCCTGTGGATTGTGCATCTGTTTTGCCGTGTTTGACTGTACCAAACAGGCTGAACTTAAAGATGGATTGAAACCACATATCAAACCCGCCAAACACCAAGCCGCCCAAGGGTCCAAAACGGGCCGTCAAAGGCGCCACGTTGCGCACGGTTTTGAGGTCTTCGCCAACAGGACCGGAGCGCAACTCCGCATCATAGCTTTCCAGCACATCACCCGAGCGACCCGCTGTGATCGCAGCATAGGCAGCTTCAGCGGCAGCCATGCCAGAATACATCGCGTTATGGTTGCCCTTGATGCGCGGGAGATTCACAAGCCCCACCGAACAGCCCAGCATCGCACCACCTGGAAAAGAAGCCTGTGGCATAGATTGAAATCCACCCTTTGTCACAGCGCGCGCGCCATAGGCCACGCGTTTGCCGCCCTCAAGAACTTTGGCAATCCGCGGATGATGCTTGAAGCGCTGAAATTCCATATAGGGAAAAAGATGCGGATTTTTATAGTTCAAATCGATGATGAAACCGACATATACTTGATTATTTTCAAGATGATACATGAAAGATCCGCCCGACTGCTTAAAGCCCATCGGCCAGCCTATCGAATGAGTCACTTCACCCGGGTTGTGATGCTCAGGCTTCACTTCCCAAATCTCTTTCATGCCAAGGCCAAATTTTGGCACATCACAGTCCGCATCCAGATTGTATTTGACGATCACTTGTTTAGACAAGGATCCCCGCACACCTTCAGAGAGAAACACATATTTACCATGCAACTCCATGCCCGGCTCATAAGCGTCAGAGGGGCCGCCATCAGCATTCTTGCCAAACTCACCGGCGACCACACCTTTGACGGCTCCATCCTCATGAAACACTAATTCTGAACAGGACATGCCGGGAAATATTTCAACTCCCAGTTCTTCAGCTTGTTCTGCCAGCCAGCGGCAGACATTACCCATGGACACGATGTAATTGCCATGATTGCTCATCAAAGGCGGCATGACCATATTTGGCAGGCGCAATTGGCCAGCCTCACCTAAAACATAAAAATTATCCTCGGTCACAGCCGTATTCAGCGGCGCACCTTTGGCTTTCCAATCGGGGATCAGCTTATTGAGCGCTGAGGGGTCTAAAACCGCACCAGATAGAATATGCGCGCCCACTTCTGAGCCTTTTTCGAGCACCACAACCTCAAGATCTGCATTCAATTGCTTCAAGCGAATCGCGGCAGACAGGCCAGATGGGCCTGCGCCCACGATCACAACATCATACTCCATGGTCTCGCGTTCAATATCTGACATCTCAACTCCCTTGCTATCGGCCGCATCAGTGAAAAACGGGCTAGAATTTCAATTTCGTTACAAGGTCTATGCCATGTGAGAAAGGCAGGTCAATCATGACGCGGCTTCCTAAGGAAAAAGGCGACGTTATTTCGCATTTTGGCCGGTTCTTACATCAAATAGAGGGGCCCAGCGCCCTTTTGGGCCGCCACATCATCCAGATTGTAAAGCCAACAGGTAGCCAGACCCAAACAGCCACAGCAAATGCAGCCGTCAAGAGCGTCGCGGAGACCTTCTAAGGCGGTGATCCGCTCGTTGAGATACGTCTGAAATACACGATTGAACCGCGCCCAATACAACTTATTGGACGTACGACCCCGCGGCAGTTCATCCAATTGCACCTTAATTTCGGCAATGGAAAACCTGCTGTGAGCGAAGCCTCAAAACACAAGGCTTACGCACAACGTGACGGATTGAACCATGTCGCGTTGGTCTACGATGATTTATCGTCGACCGAAGACCGCGTGCCCAAATATTTCGAAATCTACTCCCATGCAGATTATGAGCTCGGCAAACGGTTTTATTTCCATGGTGATGACGGAACCGAATATGAGATGGTTTGTTAAAGTCAAATTCGAACAATTTTCCAAAAAAACCAATGACAATGCCTCTTGACCCTTGCCAAAAGCCTTCGGCTTGGGTCAGGTAGGTTAACTTACAATCAAGAGTGTTATTTCAATGGAAAAAGTCCCACTAACCCGTACTGGTGCGGTCAGGCTTGAAGCCGAAATGAAAAAACTGAAATCGGTTGAACGCCCCACCATCATCCGGGCGATTGCAGAAGCACGTGAATTGGGCGACTTAAAAGAGAATGCCGAATATCACTCTGCGCGCGAAAAGCAGGGATTCATTGAGGGCCGAATCAAAGAGCTAGAATCTATTTTGGGTCGCGCTGACATAATTGATCCGGCTAGCCTATCAGGTACGGTCAAATTTGGCGCCACGGTGACTTTGGTTGATGAAGACACTGATGAAGAAAAAACCTATCAAGTGGTGGGTGAACCTGAAGCGGATATTGAAAGCGGCAAGCTCAACATGCGCTCCCCTTTGGCGCGGGCGATGATCGGCAAAGAAGAAGGCGATAGCATTGAGTTTCGTACGCCAGGCGGCACCCGGTCTTATGAAATTCTGGCTGTGAAATTCATCTGATCCTAAGCGCTAAAGACCAAAAACACTATATGGATAAAACGTGACTGGTTGACCGGCGGAAATCTCCGCCGCCTGATCCGACAACTCAACCAAACCATCCGCCCAAGACAGGCCCGACACTCTGCCCGAACCTTCGGAGCCAAACACCTCAATAGCGCCATCCCGCAAGCGGGCGCGCAGATACTCGCGGCGTCCCGCTTTTTTAGTTTTGGCGAACGCGGCTGGCAGCGTGAGGGCTTGCGGTGCCAAGAAGCCAGCACCAGACAACTGCAACAACGCAGGTCGTGCAAAGATCAAGGTACAGACAAATGCCGCGACGGGATTGCCCGGTAAACCAAATACCGGAACACCACCCCAGACACCTAAGGCCAGGGGTCGCCCGGGCTTGACCGCGATACGCCAGAGCGCCATATTTCCGGTCTTACTCAAAACCGCCGACATATGATCTTCGTCCCCCGCACTGGCTCCGCCAGAGGTTAGGATCACATCCGCCAGCTCAGCAGCCTTGTCCAAGGTTTGGCGCACAAGTTTCGCGTTGTCAGGCACGATCCCCATATCAACGACATCCATGCCCCAGCGCCGCAACACCGCCTTTAGCATCGGTCGATTGGCATCAAAAATTTTATCTGTTCTGACCTCAGCTCCCGGCACGCAGAGCTCTGCCCCGGTTGAGATGATCGCCACCCGCAAAGGTTTAAACACCTCCACCTCAGCCACACCGACAGAGATTAACACTCCAATATCTTGAGGCTGAACCCGGTGGCCAGCTTCGAAGAGCTCCGCCCCGCACTCGACATCCTCACCCGCTTTCCGCGCATTGGCCCCAGCTTTGAGCGGCCCGTTTACATAAAGCTTACCATCCTCAACCGTGACGTCCTCTTGCAGCACCACTGTGTCGGCACCTTCAGGCAAAGCTGCCCCAGTAAGTATGCGGAGCGCTTGGCCCGTTGAGACCACTCCGCCAAAGGCCTCGCCGGCCGCTGAGCGTCCGCCTTGAAGATCCAAGCAATGCGCGCCGGGTGTGAGGCCGCCAGAAAAAACATACCCATCCACCGCAGAATTGGCGCAGGGCGGATGTGATCTTGGGGCCATAACTGCCTGCGCTAAGATACGGCCATCACAGGCCTCAACCTCGCAAACCTCGTTATCTACCACAGTTTGCAATCGCGCCTCAAGCAAGCTGAGCGCCTCATCCACAGGGGTCCAATACACGCCAGCAGGCAGAGCAAAACAATCGTTGCGGAGTTTTGGCGCTTTGCTCACTTTGTCATACCCAAATGGGAAAGGATGAAAATCGCCACGGCGGCAGTGTCATCCAAATCAAACACAGGGCGGTCAATCTCTAAGGCCGTGTCACTGGCCACGGCTAAGATCGTTGGGTCATTGGGCGCGATCAAAGGATTGCCAGTTTCCGCGCGCCATGCCTCAACCTTCGGATGGCTGTCGCGCTTCCAGCCCTCAATCAATACCACATCCACCGGGTCCAGCTTGGCGAGAAGTTCTGTCAAACTTGGCTCCTCAGCCCTGCGATGCTCATTCATCAAGGCCCAACGTTCTGTAGAGGCCAATAGCACCTGTGAGGCACCCGCAATGCGGTGCCTATGGCTATCTTTACCGGGATGATCCACGTCAAAGGTGTGATGGGCATGTTTCAGGGTAGACACGCTAAAGCCACGTCCGATGATTTCGGCTACCAAACGCTCCATGAGCCCGGTCTTACCTGCGTTTTTCCAGCCCGTTACGCCAAATACATTCATTGCATCGCCTCAGCCTTTACCAAATCTTCTGGCATATTTATATTAAAAAATGGATCAAAGTGATCACTGGGAAATAGAGCCTCAGCGGTGCCATGTTGATCGGTCCAAAGCACCACTTTGCGCAGGCCTAGGGCCAAAGCCTGACGTAAATCTTCACGCAGCGCTACTGGCCAAAGCCCAAAGGTTGGATGACGGTACAGCTTGCCCGGCCCTTGCGTTGCCGCCAATGCGATGGGTAGATCCGCCGCGAGCCGCGCCTGTTCAAGACGGACCTGTAAATCCATTGGAAAAAATGGCGTGTCCGCTGCCACGGTGAGGATATACTTCGCCCCACGCTCTGCCGCCCAATCTAACCCAGCCAAGACACCAGCCAATGGACCCGGAAATTCAGCCACAGAATCCGCCACCACCGGCAGACTAAATTCAGCAAAGCGCTCCGGGTCACCATTGGCGTTCAAAGCCATGGCTGTAACCTGTGGGCGCAAACGCTCCAACACGTGATCAATGACCCGCTTTCCAGCAAGAGGCAGGAGGGACTTGTCCCCGCCCCCCATGCGGCTCGCCCGCCCGCCCGCCAATATGACGCCTAAAAGCTCAGTCATTGTGCAGACTTCCGGCGGTGCTTGCGGTCTTCATCTTCGCCAGAGGGATCCGCATCATAAACCAGTCGTTCTTGCCCAGCCAAACACTGGAACCTTAGTCCCCGCATTCGTCCGATCAAAGTCAGCCCGACCTGCTGGGCCAATTCAACACCCCAAGCGGTAAAACCCGAGCGGCTTGCCAAGACTGGAATGCCCATCAAAGCGCATTTGATCACCATCTCGGAAGTCAATCGACCCGTTGTATAAAGGATTTTATCCGCGCCAGAGGTTTGGCTCGCGCGCATCCATCCAGCCACTTTATCCACCGCATTATGGCGCCCAACATCCTCCATATAGACCAAAGGTTGATCCTGCTCACAAAGCACGGTGCCGTGAATGGCTCCAGCACTTAGATAAAGGCTTGGCATTTGGTTGATCTGGCGTGACAGGCTATAGAGCCATGAGGTGTGGATGGTGGCTTCTGGCAAGCGTAACCCCTCGATCCCCTCCATAATATCCCCAAACACTGTTCCCACCGCGCAACCAGAAGTACGGGTTTTTTTCTTTAGTTTGGCTTCGTAGTTGGTGGGGGTATTCGTACGCACCACAACCGTTTCCAACTCGGCGTCAAAATCGACCGCCTCAACAATCTCATCTTTTGACAGCATGCCCTGATTGCTCAGAAAACCCTGCGCCAAAAATTCTGGATAATCACCAATGGTCATGGCAGTCACAATTTCTTGGCCGTTCAGCCAAATCGTCAGGGGGCGTTCTTCGACCACATTCAACGAGATTTCAGCGCCAAGGTGGTCAATACCCAGAACTTGACGTGTTAATCCTAAAGCATCGGGATCCGGCGCAATCAGACAGGGCTTGGCTTGGGCCATGGGAATCTCCTATACAACCACAACAACGACACCCCCATAGATAGGGCAAGCTGATGCTATCTGCCAGACATGACTTTTGGAAAGGCTTCTGGGGGGCTTTGCCCTTCTGCTTTGTGGTTGGCCCCTATGGGATGGTGTTTGGCGTTTTGGCAGCTGAATCTGGCTTGAATATTTTCACCTCCATAGCTTTTTCACTGGCTGTAATTGCCGGGGCGGCACAATTCACTGCTCTATCGCTGATGCATGATCAAGCACCGACCATCGTCGTGATCATCGTGGGCCTAACCGTGAATTTGCGCATGGCGCTCTATTCCGCAACCTTAGCTACACATTTGGGCAAAGCCCCATTTTGGACCCGTGCTCTCGTGGCCTATTCGATCTTGGACCACAGCTTTGCTCTGTCAGACGCCAAATACCAAAACAATCCTGAGATGACCCTGTCACAGAAACTGGCCTTCTACTTTGGAGCAACAGGACTGGTGGGGGCCATATGGGTCATTGGAACTGGTATTGGCGCATGGTTGGGCGCGCGCGTGCCTGACTGGCTGGCGCTTGATTTTGCCATGCCGATTGCCTTTATCGCGTTGGTGGCGCCTGCCCTACGTACAGTACCACAGGTTGCGGCGGCCTTCACTGCTGCAATGCTAGCACTCGTTCTCGCCCCAGTCCCTTATGGTTTAGGCCTGATCATTGCAGCCATTGTCGCCTTGCTGCTTGGCGCTGAGCTGGAACGCCGCATGGAGGCCCCAGCATGAATGTTTCCCCAACCACCCTTTGGATGATTATCGCAGGCCTTGCATTTGGCAGCTGGCTGCTGCGCTTTTCGTTTTTGGGAATCATAGGCAATAAAGAGCTGCCGGAATGGGCAAAACGACATCTGCGCTATACAGTTGTGGCCGTTATGCCGGGCATCATAGCACCTTTGGTCTTCATGCCCCGCGCAACCGGCGGTGTGTTTGACCTACCAAGATTTGTGGCGGCAGCCGTGACGTTGGCAGTCGGGGTTTGGAGCCGCAATCTGTTGATCGCAATTGGGGCAGGTGCGGTCACGCTTTATTCGATGTTAAACATGGGTTTTTGACCCAACCAAGCATAGAAATTAGCGCGCTGGTTCGTGTCGTCCGGCTGATAAAAAGTCACGGCACGGACATCGGCGCGATTAGCGAAGCTTTCAGAAAGTTTTCCAGGAAAAAATGTTGCGCTGATGTTCTCAAAGCCCGGCGTTTGGCGCAACAAACGGCTGACACTTTGAGCGCAAAACGATTGATACACAGCACCATTGCTCTTAATCCGCTCCAGCAGATCTTCCGCAACCTGCAACGAGACATCCACGGTTTGAACCTGAGTATAGAATTCGCTGCGGGTATGATAATCGATAAAGCTGTCAACAAGCGCCGGGTTGGCACCGTAAAGCACATCACCACGCTCCGCCAAGCTTTCATGCTTCATACTGCCAGCGGGATCAAAAATTACCCGCTCGGAGGCATTCACAATCAAAGCAGAATGAGCGCCACTGCCGCTGCCGACATTTGAGACGGTCACCAAAGTCACAGTCCCACCACCGGGATGCAGGTAGCGCATAGCGTCTATCTTATCGTCAGGAGCCCATGCGGTGGGCTCAATACATCCAAATACGGTCAGCAAAGCAAAAAGCAAAAGTGCTAACCGCATAAGATAAATCCGCTTTAGCCGTTGATCAAATAGAGCAACACCAATGCAATAACGATCACAACGGCCGATTTGGACACAATCCCCATAAAACTTGCAAATGTTTTTTCTTGGTCATCAGTGCTCATAGAGCCATGTTCGTGTTTTTGATCAGCCATTGTGACAACTCCGTCTACTGTTTAATTTCCACTAGCCGCAGTGAAAGCATTTGTCACGGGTTCAGACGCCAGCAGCGGCAATAAAGCGCGTGTTATGCAATATAATGACCCAACGCCCATATTATTTTATGACCCAGCGGTATGCACCATCCTGATCCAAAGTGCGGCTAGCCTCGCCTGCATGCCAAAGATAATTGCAATGTGCCAAGGCCTCAACCAGCCCCAGCCCATATTCACCGTCTCCAATGTTGCGCTTGAATACGGCCAGCATGATCTCTCCAGCTGTCTTGGGGCTTTTAAGATCCGCCCGCAAACGGTCCAAAGCCCCGTGATGATTTTCCAGTAATTGCTTCAACCGCAAGGGCATTCCGATAAATGGCAGTTTATGACCCGGCAAAGCTAGATGATCCGCGGTGGCAAACTCTTGCAGACGCGCGCAGCTGTTCATCCATTCCGCCAAGGGGTTAGCGTCGGGTTCGGTCGGGTAGACGCCAATATTTGAGCTGATCGAGGCAATCACCTGATCACCTGACAGGACCAAATTATCGTCACGGCTCCAAAAGCTTGCATGATCCGGCGCATGGCCATGGTCCACACGAATGTCCCAAATGCGGCTTCCCATTTCAATCACATCACCCTCTTCAATCCGCGTAAAGCCAACCGGGATCGGATGCACCATATCGGAGAAGTTGAACGGACGCTCAGTCTCACGCTTGGCCAGCAAATCAGCACGCATTCCCGCCCGGCGGTAGAAGTCGATCTGCCCTGGCGAGTAGCTGTCTTGAACATCAAGCGTCAGCATCCGGGCCGTGAGATAGGCTACTTGGGTCGAGATATATTCCGCACCAAATTGTTCCACGAACCAGCCATGAAACCCAATATGATCAGGATGATGATGGGTGGCTACCACACGCTTGACCGGCTTGCTCCGCAAGGGACCATCCAAAAGATGTTGCCACATGCCCTGCACTTTGCGCGATTTCATACCGGTGTCGATCAGGGTCCAACCGTCCCCATCATCCAGCACATAGATGTTCACATGATCCAGCTTCATCGGAAGCGGCAAGCGCAGCCAAAACACCGCTTCGGCGATCTCAATCATCCCACCATTTTCCGGGGGTGTTTCCCAAGGGTATCTAATCGTTGTCATACGCAGGGGCTACGCTGCAAAATCATCAAGCTCAAGCGCATAAAGATCGCCCGCCCCAGACCGTGCCTGCGCGCAAAGCGCCATATATTCAGGCAGTAGACTATTAATATAGATTGTCGCCATTCGGACCCGCTTGCCCTTACCAGACATCGCAGCCACCAGATGAAAATAACCGCCAAGCACACGCGCAAAAGCTTTTTGATAGGCCACAGCACCGGCAAACCGATCGTTAAGCTCTTGTGTCAGCAACCACTCTGTGGTCGAGCGCAATTCAACGATAGAAGCTAACACCGCAACAGCCAATTTACTGCTCGATGCTGAGGCCAAGGTGACCATTTCATCCATCAAGGCAAAGGCAGCTGCGCCGCCGTCCATCATCTTGCGCGCCACCAAGTCCATAGCCTGGATGCCATTGGTGCCTTCATAGATCGGTGTTATACGCACATCACGCAGATATTGGGCAGCGGCGGTTTCTTCCACAAAGCCCATTCCGCCATGGATTTGTACCCCCAGATCAGCCACTGCAACGCCGGTATCACTGCCAAAAGATTTGGTGATCGGTGTCAACAAAGCTGCACGCGCCCGCCAATCGGCATCGCCCGTGGCCTTGGTCATATCAATGGCCACCGCGCAGGCCACACCAATTGCACGGGCGGCAAAAATCTCAGATTTCATCTGCGCTAACATGCGGCGCACATCAGCATGATCAATAATGGCGCCTGTGCCATCCGCAATCATCGCGCGGCCCTGCTTGCGATCCATCGCATAGGCTAAAGCGTGTTGATAAGCGCCCTCAGCCACGCCAACCCCCTGCATGCCGACGGCCAAGCGCGCATTGTTCATCATAGTAAACATACAGGCCATGCCATTGTGTTCCTGACCCACAAGCCAGCCTGTGGCTCCAGAAAATTCCATCACCGCTGTTGGGCTTCCGTGAATACCCAGTTTATGCTCAAGGCTCACGCAGCGCAGATCATTGCGCACGCCTAAGCTGCCATCGGCATTGGGAATAAATTTAGGTACAAGAAACAAGCTGATGCCCTTAGGCCCGGACTTACCATCTGGCAGGCGTGCCAGCACCAGATGACAGATATTTTCAGCCACATCATGCTCACCCCAAGTAATGAAAATCTTCTGGCCTGAAATTTTGTAAGTGCCATCTGCTTGTAGTTCAGCCTTGCTTGTCAATGCTCCCACGTCGGAACCAGCTTGTGGTTCGGTGAGGTTCATAGTGCCGGTCCACTCGCCCGAAATCAGCTTTGGCAGGTACAGATTTTGCAGCTCTTCAGTGGCGTGATGCTCCAGCGCCTCAATCTGGCCCTGCGACAGCAAAGGGCACAGGTTGAGTGAAATACAGGCCCCACACATCATGTCATGCATGGCAGTGTTCAGCGCCAACGGCAGCCCCATGCCACCATGCGTGGGCAAGGCAGAAATCCCGACCCAGCCACCTTCAGCAATAGCCGCGTAGCCATCGGCAAAGCCCGGCGACGTGCGCACAACGCCATTTTCCAACTTCGCCGGATGCATATCACCGGGTCGCTGTAGTGGTGCCATCACCTCCTCACACATTTTGCCGCATTCATTCAGCACCGCATCTGTCAAATCTTGGGTAGCTTCGGAAAAACATTCATTCGCAACCACAGGCGCAAGCGGTACAATTTGATCAAAAATAAACTGATATTCCCTGACAGGTGCTTGATACGGCATAAATGGCTCCAAAATAGCTGTAAAACGTTCAAAACAGTTTACCCAAGCCCTTGCAGCATTGAAATAGCCAATCATGCAAACGCGGCGTCAAGATTCGAGTCAAAGGAGCAGGAAAACTTAAGCCCGTCCGGATTGCGCCGACAACATCATTGGATCCACTCCAAGCGAGGCCAGGGCTGCCGCCCATTTATCGGCATTAGCCAGCTGAAACACAATTTCAGGGCTGGCCTCACAAGTCAACCACCCATTAGCGAGCAACTCGGCCTCCAACTGACCCGCAGACCACCCAGAGTAACCTAAAGCCAAAAGGCAGGTCTCAGGTCCAGTGCCTTGGGCCAACTCCTTCAAAACATCCACTGTAGCCGTGAGGGCAAAATGCGAATCTATCAGTACTGTATCTGGGTCTCCAATATAATCCACAGAATGCAGCAAAAATCCCCGCGATTGCTCTACAGGTCCCCCAAAATAAACTGAAACCTCAGGTGTGGCCGGACCGGCGGAGATATCGAGATGGCCCAAAAGCGCTATCAGTTCCAGCTTCTGGTTTGGCTTGTTCACAATCAAGCCCATCGCCCCATCTTCGGAATGCGAGCTGATATAAACTACAGAGTGCTCGAACCGAGGGTCTCCCATGCCCGGCATCGCCACCAATAACTTACCCGTGAGATTCGTATTTTGAACTTCCATAAGGCAAACATGGATATGATTTGCGACAACAACAAGCGGTTTCACAACTCTAACGCCAAGATCATCTAAAAGTGAGTTCTTATTTTCGCCATATTGCGCTATGCAGATAGCTATGAACAGATTCATGCGTAAAATGGCCCTCGCGGCACTGGCTCTATCCCCGCTTCCAACGCAAGTTGTTGCAACAGAATTGGATGATATTTTACAAGTCACGATCCGCCCAGGATGGCGTGCAGCGGATGGGACCCATATTGCGGCCGTCCAGCTGAAACTGGCCCCAGGTTGGAAAACCTATTGGCGTCAACCGGGTGACACAGGGATTCCGCCAAAGTTTAATTTCACCCAGTCCTCAAATTTGGATCTTTTGGAGGTGCTTTACCCAACGCCGAAAATTACATGGCAGGACCAAACCCGCACAATCGGCTACCAAGGTCAGGTCATTTTCCCAATTGTGGTTCAACCCAGCACATCCGCAGATGTAACCTTGCAGGGACAGATCGAAATTGGTGTGTGTGAGAAAATTTGCATCCCAGTGTCCTTGGAAATTTCAGCCCGCCTTCCTGCGCGCGGCCCCAAAGACTCAGTGATTGAGGCGGCCTTTCAAACACTACCCAAAGCTGGCTTGGGCAAAACCATTTGCACATTCACTCCCGCCGCAGATGGTATGCAGCTGTCACTCACGCTGCAACATCCGCCCAATGCGATACACGACGTTGCAATCGAATTAGGCAATTCCCAGCTTTGGATCGAAACGCCAACAATCCAGGGTGTGGGCGATGCATTATACATTACAGCCAACATCCTAACCCCAAGCGGCAATCCTGTTGCAGTGGGGCGCGGCGATGTAGTCACCACAATTTTCGGCACAGAATCTGCTACCGAATATCGCGGCTGCCAAGGTTCTTAACGCTTCAATTGCAGCGCCAGAACCAAGGCTGACAGGGCATAGACCGCCACCAAAACACCCGCGCTTCCCACTAAGAACAGCACAAAGCCCATTTGCAACGGCGCAAGTACAGCCGCCATGGGTAAACCGAGCACAAGCGTAGGCAGTCCACCGTTAAACATGACCGAACCTAGAGTCATAGCGAATACGGCAAGAACCAAAACCACGGCTGCCGCGAAGGGCAATCGCGGCCCGCGACCACGTGATAAACCCCGCCACGCACGTTTGAAACTAGCCACTTGCGCCCCAACATCCGCTTGCATCGCCATTAAAGCCGGCACGACAATCAGCACCAACACAACCCCAAACCCAAGCCCGTAGACCAAAGTGATCACAGTTGGCTTGAGAAATTGAGCCGCTGATGAGGTTTCATACAGCAAAGGCGATAACCCCAAAACGGTAGTCAATGTCGTCAGAAGCACTGGGCGCAAACGATCGGTCACCCCATCCAAGATTGCCGGAAACAGCCCACGCTCCTTGGAATATTCATCAATCGTGGTCACCAACACGATGGAGTCGTTAATGATGATCCCCACCATCCCAATCAATCCGATCACAGAGAAAAGCGACATTGGGATGTCATGCCACCAATGACCAAAAATCGTACCAACTAAGCCAAAGGGTATAATTGCCATCACTACCAAAGGGCGGGTCCAGCTGGAAAATATCCAGGCTAAAGTCATGAAAATCCCAGCCAGAGTCAGCACCAACCCGCGTGTCGCATCATTACGGAAATCATCTTCCTGCTCGGCAAGTCCTGCCAAATTGAACGCAACTTGGGTTTCCTCGGCAATTTTAGGCAAAATGGTTTGCTCCAACTCTGTTATAATCGCCTGAGCACGGACCGGATCATCTTCAGAAATATCGCCAGTAACAGAAATCACCTGAATGCCATTTTCGCGGCGTACCGTTGAAAACCCCGTTCGTTGCTGGACGGTGACAATATCCGCCAAAGGCACATAATCGCCAGTTCCCGTTCGGATCAGCATCCTATCGGTGAAATCTGCGGTTAATTCACCAGCAGGGACTTCCACACGGATCGTCGCAGATCGTGGTCCATCGGGAAAACTCGCCGCTTCCATGCCGTTCAAACGGTTGCGCAAAACTCGGCCCAACGCATCGATGGTGAGCCCCAACGATTGCCCCTGTGCGGTGAGCTCTAAAATCAACTCTTCTTTGTCGTAGGCCAAAGTATCCTCAACAGCTGACACTTCAGGATATTGCGCGAGCGCAGATTTGAGTGCTTCAGAGGCCGCTTTTAAAGTCTCAGCATTAGCGCCTGAGAATTGTACATCAAGCGCATCACCACCCGGGCCAGAACGCCAGCCACGAAAACTGATAGTTTCCACCTGGGGATGACGGCGCACCGCATCTTGAAGATCCGCCACAAAAGCAAATGACGAATAGGGCCGCAAATCAGCATCAATCAATTCAACCGCTATTGATCCTAGTTGATCTGGATCTTTGGTGTCTGCGCCGGCCAAACCCCGACCAGTGTTGCCACCAATTTCGGCCATAGCAAAATCAACCGGGTTGCGGCCATATTTTTCTTCATAGGTCGCACCAACTTCCTCGACAGCGGTTTGAAAGGCGCGCATCTGCGTAATAGAATCTGCGCGTTTGGCTCCAGGCGTCATAGCAAAATTACCCGTGATTGAGCTTCTCTCTGGTGCATTAAAAAACCGCCATTGCACGTCACCGTTAATGAATAGGACTGCTTGGCTGGCCAAGGCCAAAACCACCGCCGCAAACACGGGATAACGCGCCCAGATAACAAAGCGAATGAAGGGGCGAAACAGGAATTTTTTGAATTGGTCCAAAAGGTAGTTCATAATATGCGACGGCCAATCGTACCACCGAATGCTATTACTGTTGGTGATAGAATGGGCCATATGATTGGGCAAGACTAAGAAACACTCCGCCAAAGAGGCAATCAAGACTACGATCACCGTAAACGGAATATCAGCTATCAAATCACCAAACCGGCCACCGATTGCCACAAGTCCAAAAAAAGCAATCACTGTAGTTAGTGTTGCCGAAAACACCGGGGTGAACATGCGTTTAGCGGCATTTTCGGCGGCCTCCATCGGCACTTCACCCAAAACACGCGCTCTGAAATCTGCATGCTCGCCAATAACGATGGCGTCATCTACCACGATTCCAAGCGTGATAATTAGTGCAAACAGCGAGATTATATTTATCGTTAGGCCAGACAGATACATCAGCGCAATGGCTGCCGACATGGCCGCCGGGATGCCTGCCGCTACCCAAAAAGCGGTTCGGACATTTAAAAACAAAAACAACAATAGCAATACAAGCCCAAGACCCTGCAACCCATTTTCTAATAAGATCGAAAGCCGCGCAGAAATTACTTCAGAACGGGTGCGGATCAACTCAACCTTCACCTCCGGCGGCAAGGTCTCGATCATCGCCTCTGCAACCTCTTGCACCTGAGCTTGAATTTCTATGGCATCTCCTTGGTCAGAACGGTCGATGCGAATTGAGATGGCGGATGCCCCCCCAACAAAATATGCGCGATCGCGGTCAACACCCTCTTCAATTACAGCGGCCACATCCACGACGGTCAGCGTAGATCCATCCGCGTTGGACCTAAGAACAATTTCACCTATGTCTCGGGCGCCCCGTTTGGCTACACCCGTGCGAATACGGGCAGCACCAGCCACATCACCCGCAGGATCGGCTTGGGCTTCCTCCGCAATCGCGCTGGCAATTTGTGCCATGCTGACATCGTTCCGGATCAAAGACAGGCTATCAACCTCAACAATCGTGGATCCAGCGGCCACACCGCGTATGCTTGCGCGGGTCACGCCAGTGGCGAACAGCCGTGTCACAAATTCATCCGCAAACAGCGCTAATTGCTCTATGCCGGCCGGGCCTGAAATTACCACATCTGTCACCCGGTCACGCCAAAACCCGCGCGCTACGCGTGGGTCATCGGCATCCTCTGGAAATTGACTGGCCACCGAATCCACTGCTATCTGCGTATCATCTGTCCCACGAGCCATGTCCCACCCAGGCTCAAACTCCATGCGAATGCGGGCTGATCCTTCTGAGGATGTGGAAGAGGTGCTCATGACCCCTTCAATCCCAAGCAAAGCCGGTTCAACAATTTGTACGATCGCACGGTCCACATCTTCGGGTCCGGCACCGTCCCATCGCACGCTCACAGTCACATTATCGATAATCACATCAGGGAAAAACTGAGCCCGCATCTGAGGAAATGACACGGCCCCAGCCAGCAGCATGATCAGCAAAAATAAATTTGCCGCCGTTCGGTGACGGGTCATATAGGATAAAATGCCTCCAGTGGCGCTGCGCATAACTGACATGGCTTATCCTCCCATCCGACCTTCTAACCGATCGACCATCTCTTTCGGCACTTCAGCTTTTTCCAATTGGGACAAAATGCGTTTTTTCACCTGCTTCGGCATACGTTTATTGGCTTCGATAAAGGAAACCAGTTTGGCCCGACGTTCAGGATCAAGGGTGATCATCGCGGGGGCCGCGGGCTCTGGCGCGCCTTCGGCCAACAACACCCGTACCTTGATACCTGCTCCCAGTAGGGGCGAACGCTCAGCTACAATTTTAGCATCCTGCAAGTCGCGAGAGCGCACAAGTACATCGTCGCCTTGTCGCCTTATCAAAGTGACTTCAGCCTCGCGCAAGCGATCCTCTTCGCCGATAACAAGAACACGGTTGTTGCCACTCAAGGCACTGGCGGGCAATCGGGCCACCCAATTCAAGGCCGGTTCAGTAATATCTACAGTGACAAAGTCTCCCGGGCGCAGACCCTTGGCGTTTTGCAAACTAGCAAACAACAAGCGGCCCGTAAGCCCCTCGCCCACCACGGCCGCTTCGCGGGTTAATGTCCCTTCAGTCTTCAACTCAGCACCCAAAACATCCAACGTCACAGAAATCTTTGCCTGCCGCAGCTGGCCATTGTCATTCAACAAACGGCGATGCTGGGAGGTACTGACGCGCAACGCCACTTCCAGCGCCAAAGGGTCGACAAGTTGTCCAATCCGTTCGTTATTGGCCACTGTGCCACCCTTTAGCACAGTTACATTCGCCAAAGCCCCAGCGAACGATGCCCGCAATACGGTGTCACGCAAATTGCGTTCCGCTTCCGCACGTGAAATTTCCACGCGCATCACCCGCGCGGTCGCTTGATCCAGGCGCGCTTCAGCTGATTGAAAGGATTGTCGACGCGCCAAAATGGCTTGTTTTGATGAAGACGCGGCAAGCTCCGCGGTCTCAACCGAAGCTTCGGTGCCAACACCGCGCGCCACAAGATTTTGTTGCCGCTCCAGCGCCTTAAGTCTCAGTGCAGCTTGCTCTTGCGCAGCTGCGACCTCATCTTTTGCCAAGTCCAGCGCGCGCGTCGCTTCGCGCAAATCGGCCTGCGCATCCGCCACATCTGCCTCAACAAAGTCCAAATCTGTTTGCGCGTTTGACGGGTCAATTCGCAACAAAACATCGCCTTCTTTGACCAATCCACCATTTTGAAAATCTGGATGCAGCTCAATCACAGTACCGCCAACCGCCGAGCGAATGTCGAGGCTTCTTTGGGTTTGTACTTCGCCAAACACCTGCAAAATAGGGGTTTGCGACCCGGCCTCAAAAGGTACGACGTTAACCGCGAATACGCGTTCACGACCCCCATCGCCCCGACGGCCACCATCATCTTTAGCCTCAAGAGCCGAGCGCACCATCATAGCCGCAAAGCCAAACAGCGCCAAAGTTGACGCCAACAAGAACAAACCCATCAAACTCTTGCGTAAAAACCGCATCAGCCACATTCCTTGAAATTCGTTAAGGTTGTTGTAGGGCAAAGTTTTTGCCTGTCACTAAAATTAAGTACGAAATCTTATTTTCGTCGCAAATGTTCGTCGAGTCGCGGCATAATTTCCACAAAATTACACGGTTTATGTCGCATATCCAACTGCTTGACCAAAATCTCATCCCAGGCATCTTTACAGGCCCCTGGGCTACCAGGCAGCGCGAACATATATGTGCCATTGGCCACGCCGCCTGTTGCACGGCTCTGAATGGCCGATGTGCCAATTTTTTGCATGGAAACAATAGTGAAGACTGTGCCAAAAGCATCTATCTCTTTTTCATATACATCACGATGGGCCTCAACGCTAACATCTCGACCCGTGAGACCTGTCCCGCCCGTCGAGATCACCACGTCAATTTTCGGATCCACGGACCAGCGGTGCAGCTGATCAGAAATGGCTTGTCGATCATCGCAAACAATATCGCGTGCCGCCAAGATGTGCCCAGAGGCCTCAAGCCGCGCGACCAGAGTATCTCCGGACTTGTCATCGCTCAAGCTGCGCGTGTCTGAAACCGTAAGCACGGCAATACGCACCGGGACGAAATCACCGTTTGAGATGGTCTGTGTCATTTAAAGTTCTCCTACGGCATACTCACGCAGCCACGCTTTCAAAGCCAGCAAATCTTGCCAGGCCTGTTTCTTTCCAGCCGGTTGGCGCAGTAAGTTGCTGGGGTGAACCATCGGCAAAACGGGAAGGCCAAGGCCTTCGTGCCATTGTCCACGCAGCTTGTTAACTCCGCGTTTATCCAAAATCGCCGAACAGCTGGTATTGCCCATGCAGATCAAAACATCCGGAGCTGCAAGCGCCACATGACGGCGCACAAAGGGCATCATCATTGCAATTTCTTCGGCCTTAGGCTCTCTGTTTTGCGGCGGGCGCCAAGGGATCACCGTGCCGATATAGACATTTTCAGCCCGGTTGAGGCCAATCGCGGCCAACATTTTATCCAACAACAGACCGGCTGGGCCAACGAAGGGCAGGCCATGTAAATCTTCTTCGCGGCCCGGCGCTTCGCCGAGAATCATCACCCGCGCGCCTGGAATCCCATCGCTGAACACCAAGTTGCGCGCACCGCGTTGCAACTCACAATGAGGGAAATCCTGCAAAGCCTGTTTCAGCCCTGCCAAATCCTGCGCCGCGGCCGCAGAATTTGCTGCGATTGCAACAGGATCCAAGGCCACAGCCGCCGTGATGCCGAGCGCAGAAACAACGGTCGTTACAACAGGCTTAGGCTTTTCAGCAGGCACGCCGTAGCGATCAATCGGCACATCGCCAATCGCATCTACTGCGCCCAGCTCCGCCTGCCATTCCAATGCCGCCCACGCCATATGCCAATTCATCTGTTCCATCTGGCCAAACTAAGCCTATCTGCGGGGAAGGTAAATCTCTCAATCTCACCCTGTAATCAGAGCAAATTTACCGTTCCCAGGCATCAATTCACGATTCCTTATATGGAACCCTTGCCGTGGGACGTCTCTCTTTCTATAAAACGCCAACCGGAGAGGTCGACATGCAACTTCAGCATCTATTGGGGATAGAACCCCTACACCCCCAACAAATTATTGAAATTTTAGATTTGGCTGATCAATATGCCGATCGTAACCGCTCTTCATCGCGCACCAGCGATATGCTGGCGGGGTGCACCCAGATCAACATGTTCTTTGAAAACTCAACCCGCACGCAGGCCAGCTTTGAGATTGCTGGCAAGCGGTTGGGCGCCGATGTGATGAATATGGCTATGCAGGCCAGCTCAATTAAAAAAGGTGAAACCTTGATTGATACGGCTCTCACCCTCAATGCTATGCATCCCGATTTACTTGTGGTGCGTCATCCGCATTCTGGCGCTGTCGATCTCTTAGCTCAAAAGGTCAATTGTGCCGTGCTCAACGCCGGTGACGGCAGGCATGAACATCCTACCCAAGCACTTTTGGACGCATTGACCATTCGGCGTTCCAAAGGCAGATTACACCGTCTAAACATTGCGATTTGCGGCGATATCACCCACAGTCGCGTGGCGCGCTCAAATCTGATTTTACTAGGAAAAATGGAAAATCGCATTCGCCTTTTGGGTCCCGCAACACTCATGCCTGCAGGCATTGACGAGTTTGGTGCCGAGGTCTTTCATAACATGGAAGAAGGCCTGAAAGATGTCGATGTGGTTATGATGCTGCGTCTACAACGTGAGCGTATGGATGGGGGCTTTATCCCATCTGAGCGCGAGTATTACCATCGTTACGGCTTAGATGCAGCCAAGCTCAGCCATGCAAAGCCCGATGCCATTGTGATGCATCCCGGCCCAATGAACAGGGGCGTCGAGATTGACGGCGACATCGCCGATGACCTGAGCCGTAGTGTCATCCAAGAACAAGTTGAAATGGGTGTGGCCGTGCGTATGGCGGCAATGGATATTTTAATGCGCAACAGGCGGCAAAACCGACAAGAGGCGCAGGCATGAGTCCGCTCTATGCCCCGCGCTGTCACAGGAGATTGTGTGTATCATGAATGAACCCAAAGACCCGCGCATGTCCGGCAAAATCGCCATGTATGTCTTGATCTTCATCGCAGCCTTGACGGGCCTCATGATCTGGGTGGCGGGATGACATCTCTGCGCATCACCAATGTTCATCTAATCGATCCCGAAGGGCAAACCGTCCAATTGGGCAGCCTTACCATCAAAGATGGCCGCATCGCAGCAGATGATCCCGCCGCGCCAGAGCTGGATGCCCAAGGCAAGTATTTGGCCCCCGGCATCGTCGATATTGGGGCAAAAGTCTGTGAGCCTGGCGAGCGCCACAAAGAAAGTTTCCGATCAGCTGGCCTGGCGGCCGCAGCCGGAGGAGTCACCACATTGGTGACACGACCAGACACGGCCCCCGCCATCGACAGCCCCGAAACCCTAGAATTCGCCAGCCGTCGCGCGCAGGCCACCTGTGTCGTGCGTACCTACCAAATGGCCGCACTGACCAAAGGGCGTTTGGGTCGCGAGATGACCGAAATTGGCTTTTTGCTAGACGCAGGCGCCATAGCCTTCACCGATTGCGATGCCGTCGTCACGGACACCAAAGTTTTGTCGCGTGCCTTAACATATGCGCGGCAACTGGGCGCTTTGGTAATCGGCCACCCGCAAGATCCAGGCCTGTCTAAAGGGGCAGCCGCCACATCCGGCAAATTTGCCACGCTGCGCGCAATCCCGGCGGTCTCCGCTATGGCGGAACGACTTGGGCTGGAACGTGATCTCGCGATGGTTGAGATGACCGGCGCGAAATACCATGCAGATCAAATTTCTACGGCCCTCGCCTTGCCAGCTTTGGAGCGCGCCAAACAACAAGGTTTGGATGTGACCGCCGGCGTTAGTATTCACCATTTGACCCTAAATGAATTTGACGTGGCCAACTACCGCAGCTTTTTCAAAGTCAAACCGCCTCTGCGCTCTGAAGAGGATAGGCTTGCTATGGTTGCGGCCTTAGCCTCGGGGCTCATTGATATTATCAGCTCAATGCACACACCGCAGGATGAGGAATCAAAACGCCTGCCCTATGAGCAAGCAGCCTCGGGCGCGGTGGCGTTGGAAACCTTACTGCCTGCAGCCTTGCGCCTCTATCACGCGGAACAACTAACCCTGCCACAACTGTTCCGTGCTTTGTCTTTGAACCCTGCCAAACGTTTGGGACTTCCCAGTGGCAGCTTAGCCGACGGTACTCCTGCAGATTTGATCCTATTTGATCCCAATGCCCCCTTCGTGCTGGATCGTTTTAAGCTGCAATCAAAATCCAAAAATACACCTTTTGATGGCCAACGCATGCAAGGTCGGGTTCTTGCCACCTTCGTGCAGGGAGAGAAAGTTTATCAAAGATGATGCCTGATTTCGTAACTCCACCGATGATAGTCGTGATCTGGGCCTTGGCTGGCTATTTGCTAGGGTCAATTCCCTTTGGCATCATTGTGGCTGGCGTGATGGGGCTTGGTGATCTGCGCCAGATCGGCTCTGGTAATATTGGAGCCACCAATGTGCTGCGCACCGGTTCCAAAACCGGCGCAGCACTGACCTTGATTGCCGATGCCGGCAAAGCCGGAATCGCATTACTTTTGACCCGAGCCCTAGCCGCCGAAGATGCGGCGCAATTGGCAGGATTTGCGGCTTTCTTTGGCCATTGCTACCCGATTTGGTTGAAATTTCGAGGTGGAAAAGGCGTGTCGACATTCTTTGGCCTGCTCTTCGCTTTGGCTTGGCCCGTTGGCATAGCCGCCGGCGCCACATGGCTGATAACAGCGGCACTATTTCGGTATTCAAGCCTTGCCGCTCTTATAACTGCGGTTCTTACGCCAGTATTTATGATTATTTTAGAATTAAATCATTTACTTACACTTGAAATCTCTCTTGCCCTTCTGATTTTTTGGCGCCACAAAGAAAATATTGTGCGGCTATTTTGCTCGCAAGAGAGCAAAATTGGGAAAAAGTAAATTTAAGATTAAATTAAAATATCATTTACTGACGCAATTAAGATCTGTTTTTCGGGGCATTTTACCTTCAGCGGTCGGGCCAGCCGATCCAAATTTTGGTTTTCCATGCTGTATTTGTCGATAGCGAACATCGTTTTGTCAGTGATCGATAGTTTCGTTTGGAGCATCATGCATATCGAGCCTCTCAGCAACTTGTTCTACCTAGCGACATTAATTCCATGCATCTGGATCACGGCACGTAGGTTGCATGATGGCCATCAATCCGGATGGTGGCAAATTGCAGTGAGGCTCTTTGAGATTTCAGCGGTTGCGAGTGTCGTGACTTAGTCCGTTCCACTCATGATCGCAGGCCGGATTGCCTTTGCCGTTGTGATCATTGCCTTGCTGGTGTGGTTTGTGCCCCAAGGCACCTACGAAGACGGCGTAAGCGCCCAGCAGTATAAAATCAATTTTTAATTATTTGAGTCCTATTTCATCAGCTAAACCAGCTCGTGCAAAACCTTTATACCAACCACATTCAAAATACGTATCGCCACCTATAAAATTTGCCCTTAAAATAAGTGAAACCTGACAAACCTGCATCAAAAACACGGATCATGACGCATATTTTGTAGCGACCGCAGGTGCATCAACAGATTGGCGCTCCCAATTTATGCGTCCCAGACATGTTTTGGCGTGGCTCTGCGGCAATTCCACTCTTCTCGTAGACGCGTTTTGAGCCTATGACCGCCCTATGACCAAAAATTTACTTTGCATCGGATATGGGTTTTCAGCTCGGGCGTTGACCCAAGTGCTGCACCCGTTGGGCTGGAGCATCTCTGGCACCACCCGCAGCACGGCACGCGCCGAAGACATGCTTACTCATCAGGTCACCCCAATCCTCTGGCCCGGTGAAAATTTATACACAGCCCTCACAGAGGCGTCACATCTGTTGATCTCTGCGGGGCCCTCAGCTGAGGGCGATCCGCTTTTGAACGCTGTTGATTTGACACCCTATGATTTCTCTTGGGTGGGCTATCTGTCGACCACCGGTGTTTACGGTAATCATGACGGGTCATGGGTGGATGAGACAACGCCACTCACCCCCGCAACTCAGCGCGGCCAGTTTCGGGTAGAGGCCGAAGCGGCATGGCGCGCCACCAGTCTGCCGGTGCATATTTTTCGGCTTGCCGGAATCTATGGACCAGGGCGGGGCCCATTTTCAAAAGTACGCAACGGCACAGCGCGCCAAATTATAAAAGCGGGACAAATGTTCAGTCGTATTCATGCGGATGATATCGCGCAGGTTGTGGCGGCCTCAATCGCGCAACCGCGACCCGGTGCCATCTATAACCTATGCGACGATGACCCGGCCCCACCGCAAGATGTGTTGACCTATGCAGCTCAACTGCTCGACATGCCCCTTCCGCCGCAAGTGGACTTTGACACGGTTGAGATGACCCCCATCGCACGCAGTTTTTATTCAGAAAACAAGCGGGTACGGAATGATTTAATCAAGTCAGAACTGGGGATCAATCTGAAGTACCCAAGCTATAAAGAGGGATTAAGGAGCCTTCTAGACTTGGAATCCTAGACTTTAGACAGTTTGCAACCCGCCCATGCAAGAGCCGCGAAACCAAGCGAAAAAAACCACTACAAAACGTCACCATTGCATTTACCATAGCTGTGGCACTCACAAATGCGGCCCATGACTTACCCTTCTCAGGCTCTGGCTTTGAGAGTAGCAACCCCCAAAGTTTTTAATACTTTTTGGTGAATATCTTGCGCCGACAGCTTGGCCTCGCGGTACATATCCGCAGGGCTGGCGTGATCAATGAAGGTGTCCGGCAGCACCATAGAGCGGAATTTCAGTCCCGTATCAAAGACTGCCTCCTCGGCCAACAGCTGAGCCACATGACTGCCAAAGCCGCCAATTGCACCTTCTTCAATAGTGATCAAAACCTCATGATCGGCCGCGAGTTTTAAGATCATGTCTCGATCCAAAGGCTTGGCAAAGCGGGCATCGGCTATGGTGGGGGTAATCCCCTGTAAGGCCAGAGTTTCGGCGGCAATACGCACTTCGCCCAAACGCGTGCCAAAGGATAAGATCGCAACTTTGAGGCCATCTTGAATGATCCGCCCCTTGCCAATCTCTAAAGGCAACGCCTGCTCAGGCATCTCACAGCCCACGCCCTCTCCCCGGGGAAAACGAAAGGCTATCGGGCCATCGTCGTAAGCCGCCGCGGTGGCGACCATACGGCAAAGCTCGGCTTCGTCAGCAGCAGCCATGACCACAAAGCCGGGAAGGTTTGTCAGAAAACTGATATCGAAGGCACCGGCATGCGTGGCGCCATCGGCCCCAACCAAGCCCGCGCGATCAATCGCAAATCTTACCGGCAGACGCTGAATGGCCACATCATGCACAACTTGATCATAGCCCCGTTGCAGGAAGGTCGAATACATGGCGCAAAAAGGCTTCATACCACCTGCGGCCAAAGCCGCCGCAAAGGTGACGCCATGTTGCTCAGCAATGCCCACATCAAAACATCGACTAGGATAACGTTCAGCAAAGAGGTTCAGACCAGTACCATCCGGCATGGCGGCCGTCACAGCACAAATTTTGCTATCTTGCGCGGCAATCTTCAGCAATGATCTGGCAAACACCGACGTATAAGATGGCGCATTGGAAATTGCTTTGGCCTGAGCGCCGGTTACAACATCAAATTTACCGACACCGTGCCCCTTGTCGCGCGCCGCTTCGGCCGGGGCATAGCCCTTGCCTTTTTGTGTGATCACATGAACCAGTATCGGCCCAGTGGCGCGCTCTTGGACTGTGCGCAGCACTGGCAACAATTGATCCAGATCATGGCCGTCTATCGGGCCCACATAACTAAAGCCCAGCTGCTCAAACATCGTCCCACCGACGGTCATATGTTTGACCATATCACGGGCCCGTTTAGCCCCTTCCCGGAACGGGCCAGGCAAAAGCGACATGGCGCCTTTGGCTGCAGCTTTAAACTCTTGGAAGGGCGCGCCTGCATAGAGTTGGCTCAAATAGGCGGCGAGCGCTCCCACAGGCGGGGCAATCGACATTTCATTATCGTTGAGAATAACGATCACGCGTTTTTTAAGATGACCCGCATTGTTCATAGCCTCAAATGCCATGCCCGCACTCATCGAGCCGTCGCCGATCACCGCAATTGCATCCCCAATTACATGCTCCGGTGCGCCACCCAAATCGCGCGCCACAGCAAAGCCCAGCGCCGCCGAAATGGATGTGGACGAATGCGCTGCACCAAAGGGATCATAATCGCTTTCACTGCGCTTGGTGAAGCCACTGAGACCATCTTTTTGCCGAAGCGTTCTGATGCGATCGCGCCGACCAGTTAATATTTTATGTGGATAGGCTTGATGCGAGACATCCCAAATGATCCGGTCTTTCGGGGTATCAAATACCGCATGCAGCGCCACGGTCAGCTCAACCACGCCCAAACCTGCGCCCAAATGCCCCCCGGTTTCTGAAACCGCTGAAACAGTCTCCGCACGCAACTCATCTGACAAGCGCCGCAGTTCTTGATCGCTAAATCGCTTCATATCCGCAGGAGTCGTGACGGTATCCAGCAGCGGCGTATTGGGGCGTTGGGTCATTGTGGAAACCTCTTCATATTTCGCGCGACACTACAAATTGTGCCGCAGATCTCAGTGTTGTAGCCCGGTCCCCAAATATGACCAGAGACTCGCAGGCTTCATCAACCAAGTCTTGAGCACGGCGCTTGGCCTGCGCCAATCCCTGCAGTGACACGAATGTGGCCTTGCCAGAGGCGGTGTCTTTGCCCACAGCCTTGCCCACCACGGCGGCACTGCCTTCAATGTCTAAAATGTCATCAGAAATCTGAAAAGCCAAGCCCAAAGCCTCAGCGTAGCGGCGCAGAGGTGCCGGATCGGTGCCAGCCAAAAGAGCGCCCGCAGCGGCAGACCATTCAAAAAGCGCCCCAGTTTTGTTACGTTGCAACTGTGATATCTCAGGCAATGTAAGAGCTATCGTCGCCGTCTCCGCCGCCATATCCTGCGCTTGACCCAAGACCATGCCTTGCGCACCACTGGCTCGGGCAAGGCTCTTGATCAAAGCTAGTTGGATTGTCACATCATCGCTGCACTCAGGCCGACACAACAGCTCAAACGCCAAGGTTTGCAGCGCATCGCCCACCAAAACGGCCGTCGCCTCATCCCATTTCTTATGCACTGTCGGTTGCCCACGGCGCAGATCATCGTCATCCATGCAAGGTAAATCATCATGCACCAAGGAATAGGCGTGCAAAGCTTCAGCCGCAGCGCCCGCATAGATGGCCCCTGCCCTAGGCGCGCCCATAAGAGCAGCACTCTCAATCACCAAAAATCCACGCAAACCTTTGCCGCCTTGCACCGCATGGCGCATGCCCTGTGCAATTGGCAAATCACCCATGGGCTGCATCGCATCCGCAAGGCAGGCCTGTGTGGCTAAAGCAGCAGCCTTGAGGTGTGCGAGGAAATCAGCCTGTCCCATCGAGATCATAAAGCGCCACGGCGCTTAATCGGCATCCAGAGGTGTGACGCCAGTGGGTTGCCCGTCACCGTTGAGGGTGATGGATGCCACTTTTTCTTCCGCAGACTTTAACTTGGCTTCGCAATGCGCTTTGAGGGCCGCGCCACGCTCATAGAGCGCAATTGAGGCATCCAGCGCCACATCGCCGCGTTCGAGCTGAGTGACCACCTGTTCAAGCTCTGCCATTGCGGTTTCAAAGCTCATCTCTTCAATCGATGCCTCAGCCATTTGTCTGCTCCTTCAAAACATTCACATGCGCCACAGCACAAGCTGCCAACGCTTCAAGATCATAGCCGCCTTCGAGGCAGGATACCACCCGATCTTGACAATGCTTGGCGGCCAAATCACACAGTCGTTGCGTAACCCAAGCAAAGTCGCCTTCCGTGAGTGTCATCCCCGCAAGGGGATCAGCCTTATGGGCATCAAAACCAGCAGAAATCAGCAAAAAATCAGGCGCCCATCTGTTTATTGCGGGCAAAATTTCAGCCTCCATCACCGCACGGAAGGCTTTTCCGCCTGCACCATCCGGTAACGGGCAATTCATAACATTTGCATAACCACCAGTCTCATGAGCATGGCCCGTTCCGGGGTAAAGCGGCATCTGATGGGTGCTTGCAAAAAAGATGCGGCTGTCGCCCTCCACCAAATCCTGTGTACCATTGCCATGGTGCACGTCAAAATCAACAATCGCAACTCGCTTCAGCCCATGATGATCCAATGCATGTTTAGCAGCCAGTGCGACATTTCCAAAAAAGCAAAACCCCATCGCAGTTTCGCGTTCACAATGATGACCCGGTGGCCGCGTCGCCACGAAGACATTGTTCGCCTCGCCCGCCATCACCATATCTACTGCCCGAATGGCACCACCTGCCGCCCGCAACGCTGCGGTGAGTGTACCGGGTGACATATGTGTGTCCGCATCCAAGGAGGCCCAACCAGATTGCGGCGTGGCCGCCCGAATAGCATTGATATGGCGCTGTGGATGCACGCGTAACAAATCATTATCAGCCACAAGCGGCGCCTCGACCGTCTTCAACTCCAACGGAGCCAAAGCATTCAATACATATTCCAAGCGGGCCACCTGCTCAGGGTGACCGGGCAAATTTACATGCTCTAAGCAATCTGCATGGGTGATGATTTTCGTGGTCATGACAGATACCTCTGTTCAGGTGCCAACATATAGCCTGTACCGCGCACAGTTTGCAGATACCGGGGTTGTTTGGGGTCACTTTCAATTTTGCGGCGCAGACGGGTGATTTGCACATCAACCGCGCGTTCTTGCGCCTGCCCCCCATCTCGCCCAAGCTGCTCTACCAAACTGGTGCGGCTCACAGGCAGGCCTGGTGTGCTAGAAAAAATGCGCATCAAATGACTTTCCGTAGCGGTCAACCGGACCCGAGCGTTACCCTGCCACATCTCGCCCCGGCCCACATCATAGCGCACATCACCCATATGCATCACTTTGATAAAAGTTAAATTTTCCTCTGCTATCGGCGCGCGCCTGAGGATCACATTGATTCGCAGCAACAGCTCCTTGGGTTCAAACGGCTTGGTCAAATAATCATCCGCCCCCGCTTCCAAGCCCAATATGCGATCCTCAGTCTCGCCCATAGCGGTAAGCAGCAAAATCGGAGTGGTGCGGGTTTCGCGCAGATGTTTGGTCAACGACACCCCGTCTTCGCCGGGCATCATCACGTCCATAATAATCAAATCAAAGTCGAGCCCAGACATAATTCGCCTGGCATGTCCCGCATCGCTGGCGGCTGATACCAAAAATCCATTTCGTATCAAAAATTTCTGTAACAAGCTGCGAATGCGTTCGTCATCGTCAACAATCAGTAGATGTGCATCGGGCGTCATATATGCTCTCCACCTGTAAGGTTTTCGTAATGCTCTTTAAGTTCTGGATCCATCATAGCCTCAAGTACCGTACAAAATCCATGCACCGCGTCCGCCCCGGCTTTCCGATAGGCGGCTCGCATCCGATCACTTTGCGCATTTGACAGCGCGCGTTCCAGATCGATCCCAGCCTCAGTCAGGCTTAAGTGCCGCTGCCGCTTATCACGGGTGCCAATTTTATTGAGCACAAGGCCATCTTCAATCAGCGTGCGCAGCACCCGGTTCAGGCTTTGTTTGGTCACCCCCAACGTGGCCAGCAGTTTATTGACCGTCGTGCCGGGACTGCGGTGAATAAAGTGCAGGGCCCGGTGATGTGCGCGGCCATAAGATTTTTCGGTCAAAATGCGGTCAGGATCAGCGGTAAAGCCACGATAGGCGAAAAACATCGCCTCAATGCCTTTGCGCAGTTGCTCATCAGTCAAAAACAGCATTCCGCGCGTGTTTTCAGATCGGCTTTGCCCCTGCACCATAGACTGTCCTTTCAATTAAATCGTGAAGCACGATAATATGTCAGTGTTGTTGACATTCCAAGAATCAATTGCTAGCAATTCTAACATTTTGCGCAATATTATGTCCGAAACGGACGTATTTTACGACATAAATGCAAATATTGCCGACCAAAAGGAGAACTACACATGGCTGGCGCATATGACGACCGTGACGGTGTCATCTGGATGGATGGCAAATTGGTGGATTGGCGTGACGCTAAAGTTCACATTCTCACACATGGCTTACACTATGGCAGCTCAGTGTTCGAGGGTGAGCGGGCCTATAATGGCAAGATCTTCAAATCTCGTGAACATTCTGAGCGACTTTTGAAATCTGGTGAATATATGGACATCCCAATCCCCTATACAGTCGATGAAATCGAAGCGGCCAAAGCCGAAGTTTTGGCGGCCTCCGGCTTGCAAGATGCCTATGTGCGGGCGGTATGTTGGCGCGCCTCTGGTGAAGACATGGGTGTCGCTTCTGCGCGCAATCCGGTGAAAATGGCCATCGCTGTTTGGGAATGGGGCGCCTATTATGGCGACGCCAAGATGAAGGGCGCCAAGCTCGACATCGCCAAATGGAAACGCCCAAGCCCAGAGACAATTCCGTGTTTTGCCAAAGCAGCAGGCCTTTATATGATCTGCACCATGTCCAAACATGCGGCCGAAGCCAAAGGTTGTTCTGATGCGATGATGCTCGATTATCGCGGCTATGTGGCTGAGGCGACTGGCGCCAATATCTTCTTTGTCAAAGACGGCGAAGTTCACACCCCCAAGCCTGATTGCTTCCTCAATGGCATCACTCGTCAAACAGTTGTCGGCATGCTCGAAGACCGGGACATCAAGGTGAATGTGCGTCACATTATGCCAGACGAGCTGGATAGTTTTGAGCAATGCTGGCTAACAGGCACCGCCGCTGAGGTGACACCTGTTGGTCAAATTGGCAACTACACCTTTGAAGTTGGAGACTTGGCCCGCGAAATCGCAGAAAGTTACGAGCAACTCGTCCGCGCTTAATTTGCCATGGCGTTTAAATTTTTTGGCCTCAACCCCACCGGGTTGGGGCATTTTTCGTACCTAATGGGTAGACTGTGCGCGATTGCGACGCTTGCCCAAACGTTGCTCACGCCAGATAATCACCACCCCAGACACAATGATTACAGAAGCTCCCAAGATCGTCCAACCTGTTGGGGTTTCCGCAAACCAAAAATATCCAATGGCGAGCACCAATAGCATTGAGGTGTAATCGAAAGGCGCCACCACAGAGGCCGGCGCATTTCGGTAAGCGGCAGTCAGGCAAATCTGACCCACACCACCAATCAACCCCGCAGTGATCAACATGGCCGTGGCCCCAAGGGATGGTATGACCCAGCCGAACGGCAGCGACAAGGACGACAGCAATGTAATCAATAGTGAGAAATAAAACACGATTTGTGCCGTGCCCTCTGTCGCCACTAGGCGGCGCACAAATATCTGTGCCAAAGCCGCCAAGGCCGCTGAACCCAAAATTGCACCTGCCCCAATCAGCTCCAGCGTGCTGCGATCGCCGTTCCCATCAAATGTTGGCCAAAGCACGATCAACACACCCACAAACCCCAAAGCCACAGTGATCATTCGAAATGCCCGCACTGTTTCCCCCAAGATCAACGCTGCCAGAACAGTGAGGATCAACGGCGTGGTAAAGCCCAATGCTGCGACTTCCGGGAAGGTCAAAATCCCAAGCGCGAAAAATCGTAAAGACATCGCCCCAGCTCCCGCAAGGCCCCGCCACATATGGCCAAACATATTGGACGTGCGCAGCGCGCTCGGAAAATCTCCACGTGCTGTCAGCCAGCCAATCACTACCAAAAGCGAGAAGAAGGCCCGAAAGAACACCTGCTGACCAGTGGGCACCTCGGCTGATGTGGCTTTAATCAAAGCCATCATGACGGTGAAAATGGAAACCGCTGTCACCTTGAGTAAAATTCCACGGATATTGTCGGTCATTTTCGTCCAATCTGGCCCTGTAATTTTGGGACGCGCTGTCGTTAGTTAAAGCTACACAAGTACGGGATGCGGAAAATGACAAGTGATACAAATGAATTTGGCCAAGAAATTGGCTTTCCGCTGGATTTCACCGGCCCTTGGCTCCACCCTCAAAGCATCACGCTGACCGGACGCACATGCCATCTAAAACGTGCGGCCCCAGAGCACGCGTGCGGGTTGTTTGGCAGCTATTCCCTCGACCACTCTGGCAAAAACTGGATCTATATGCCCACCAGTCTTGCGCCAGAATTTGCCGAGTTTGAGGTGTGGTTTATGTCCACATGCCTTGGCGATGACTTTCTCTTTTACACAGTACTTGATCACGATGAGTAGGCCATTGGGATTGCCTGTTACCTGCGGATTAATCCCAGTGTGGGAGCCATTGAAGTGGGATGGATTTCTATATCGCCGCTCATGCAATGCATTATGATGTCGACCGAAGCAATGTAATTGATGATACAACATGTCTCTTCGATGACCTAGGCTATCGCCGATACGAGTAAAAATGTAACAGCCTCAACGCGCCATCCTGCGCCCCAGCACAACGTCTGGGTTTTCAATTCGAAAGCATATTCCATTACTGCACGCATTACAAAGGCCGCAATCGAGGCACCACTTGGTTCGCCATCATAGACGCCGACTGGCCTGCCCTCAAAGCACGCTTCACCGAATATCTCGACCCCACAAATTTCGATGCGCAGGATCAGCAGATTAGGAGGTTAGGAGGTTATCAGATTTTTGAACCCAACACTCACCCGCTGCAGATCACAAAAAGCTCCGCTCAATAGCCCACCGTACCCCGACGATTGCGATGCCCAAAGAGCAGGGCACGACGACGATGTTTCTGTATAACCGAGCGCGGCCAAATGGCAGGGCGAGCAGCATAAAAGCCACGGCGATGACGGAGAGTTGGCCAAATTCAACCCCAATATTGAAGGCAATCAACGACAAAACAAACTGGCCCTGCGCCAGACCAAGATCTCCCAAAACAGAGGCAAACCCCAATCCATGCAGCAAGCCAAACCCAAAGACCACCACAATGCGCCACCAACCAAGCTTGGGCCTTAAAATGTTTTCAACCGCCACATAGGCAATTGAAATCGCAATCAGAGCCTCCACCAGCCACATTTGCGCCGCCGGGATGGTGATCACACTGAGGGTGGCCAGCCCCAAAGCCACCGTATGAGCCAGAGTAAAGGCGGTTATTTGTGCTAGCAACGGGCGCCATGCCATTGAAAATAGGAACAATCCAAAAACAAATAGGATGTGATCCAGGCCCTTAGGGATTATATGTTCAAATCCTTCAACTACAAACCGCCAGAAAACGGCGGCGGCACTTTCCTGCACTACCCCCTCACGCGGCAGAGGCGCGCTCAGTTCACCGCCCTCAAGAAAAACAGCATAAGCCGCCTCTCCGTCTCCATACCGCACCACGAGCCCACCATTTTGCACAATCCAACCCAGAGCCACAGGTCCATTGCCCAACGGCAATTCCGCTTGCAGCTTCAATATTGTGTCACGCGGTAAATCAAGATTGGACTCCTCGATCACCTCAACGCCGATTAAGTTTAAAGGCCCAGCCCCGTCAACCAAAAATCCACTGGCCAGCAAAGACCACTCCGCGCGCACCAAATCCGCCAAAGCTTGATCAGGCAGGACGCGCAGACGATCATAGGTCTCCGCCTGTGGGGACTCGTCTGTGTCAATTACTTGGCTCTGATCGATGCCCGCAAGTAATGTCTCAACCGCAACCTGCAGTTCAACTTGCATCTGTGACTGCGCGATGGTCACGTCTGCCACCGCGGGCCGCAGCTCATGCGCCTGCACCCGACCAGTAATGACCAGCAATCCAATAAGGACGCTTGACATCAGCGCAAAGCGGCACACCATTGGCGCCAGCTTAAAAAAAGGTTTAAACATGTTTCGACGGTCCCTTACTCTGATTTTGAGTTTGCTCATTTCAGCCCCAGTTTATGCCCATGAATTTTGGATTTCACCAGTAAATTACGAAGTTGCCCCAGATGAACCCATCGAGGCGCATTTTCGTGTGGGACAAGGTTTCAGCGGTGGCAGTCATTCCTTTCTGACCCGTTATGCAACCCGGCACGGGGTGGTCCACTTAGGCCAAAACATTGACATCACCGCGCGCAATGGTGATCGGCCAGCCTTCCAACATCCCGGCCTACCTAATGGGCTCGCTGTTTTGGTGCATGAAACCACCGACAGTAGGTTAACTTATAAGGATTATGAGAAGTTTGTAGCTTTTGTGGAGCATAAAGACTTTGTGGGCCAACCCGAAACCCATCTGGTCCGTGGCTTGCCTGAGGTTGGCTTTGTTGAGAGTTATCGCCGCTTTGCAAAATCACTTGTCTCGATTGGTGATGGCGCCGGGCAAGACGGGCCGGTCGGATTAGACATAGAGATCGTAGCGCTGGCCAATCCCTATACCGACGACCTAAGCAATGGCATGCAGGTGCGTGTCTTGATGGCAGGCCAACCGCGTGCAGATGTACAGGTGGAAGTGTTCCAACGTGCGATCAGGACAAAAGACACGGCTGAAATTACCCTTTACCGAACAAATTCTGATGGCATCGCCACCTTCCCTGTCGCCGCAGGTCAGGAATATATGATCGACAATGTGGCATTGATCCCTGTCGAGCCTGAAGTACAAGGAAATCCCGTCTGGCACAGTCTTTGGGCAAATCTGACCTTCAACGTTCCAGCAAATTAAGCCGCGCCCAAAGTAATTCGTTGGCTGGCCCAGCTGGCCGCCTCGGCAACCGTTGGATCTGGATCCGTGAGCAAAGGAGCAATGAGCTGCAGGTAGCTGGCATCCCCCATATTACCAATCGCATATAGGACATTACGCACAAAGCGGTCTCGGCCAATGCGTTTGATCGGGGAGCCAGAAAATTTTTTGCGAAAGGCCCCATCAGATAGCCCAACCAAATCTGCAAGCCGGGGGGCCGCTAGATCATCTTTGGCCGCGTAGCGCATATCCGAGGCTTGCACTGCAAATTTATTCCACGGACAAGCGGCCAAACAATCATCACAACCATAGATGTGATTGCCAAGACCGGGGCGCAGATCAAGATCGACCGGCCCTTTGTGCTCAATGGTCAAATAGGAAATACAGCGGCGGGCATCCATCTGATAGGGTGCTACAAAGGCCTTGGTTGGGCAGATGTCCAAACACCGCGTGCACCGGCCACAATGATCGATCTCTGCGGGATCAGGCTCCAGATCCAGCGTAGTAAAAATCGCTCCCAGAAACATCCAATTTCCAGTCTCCCGGCTGACCAAATTCGTATGCTTGCCTTGCCAGCCCAGCCCCGCTGCCTGCCCCAAGGGCTTTTCGGCCACTGGGGCGGTGTCCACGAAGACTTTAACTTCGCCACCACCTTCGGCAATCAACCAACGAGCCAAACGCTTTAGGCGCTTTTTGACAATGTCATGATAATCTTTGCCCTGAGCATAAACGCTGATATTTCCGATGTCGGGATTGGTGAGGTTTTCTAAAGGATCCACATTAGGCGCATAGCTTTCCGCCAGCATGACCACCGAGCGCGCCTCAGGCCATAATGCATAAGGAGCGCCGCGCCAGGCTTTGCGGTCCTCCATCCAAGCCATTTGCCCGTGATAACCTCCCTCTAAAAACGCATCAAGGCGCGCGGGCATATCGGGGATAGCATCCGGTTTTGTGATCCGTGCATTGCTAAAGCCCTCAACAAGGGCTTGTACCAAAAGTTTATTTTTCAGATCAGAAGTCAAGATTTGAATAATGGTTTGGTTGTGGAAAACCTGGTACATTATCGGCCAAAATAGATCTAAATGCAGGGCGCGATTTCAAAGTGGCATACCAATCTTTGACAGCAGCAGATCGGTTCCAATCCACATCGCAGATATAATCAAGAGACGAAAAATGAGCTGCAGCCGCAAAATCTGCAAGGCTCATCGCATCACCAGCCAACCACCGACGATTGTCGAGCAACCATGCGAGATAGTCCAAATGAAATTTTATCGCCTTGGAGCCAGCCTTAACATTGGCCGAAACCGGATAACCAGAGCCATGGATCTTGCGGTTGACCCGCTCATACAAAAGATTGGCCGTGACCTCATCGTGAAATTTGTCATCAAACCAAGACACCAAGCGGCGCACCTCAAATCGGGTTTCTGCATCCTCTGGCAGCAAGCTGGGTGTAGGATGAATCTCTTCCAAATATTCACAAATCGCGGAAGACTCCGAAAATATTTTACCATCCATTTTCAAAACAGGCACTTTCCCCGCAGGATTGCGCCGCAGAAAATCAGCATCCAGCTCCCAATAGCGTTCTTCCACCAACTGCACTTCGATTTTTTTTTCTGCCAAGCTCAGCCGCACTTTGCGACAGAAGGGCGACAACGGGACATGATACAAAATATTCATACGGATTTCACTTTACACAGGTCATATTGTCTTAGCCGCCCTTGGGGTCGGCAATCAATCCTCAAAACACGCGGCGCGGCCATCAGCTGCAATCATATCTGATCCTGCGATCACAGAAGCTGCATGTTTTTTCAAACCAGCACCGGGCTTCGTGGCACTGCGGCCCTTGGGATCCGGCAGCACCACCGCCAAACGCCCAGCTTGCACCCGATTCAACTGTGCCGCATCCACTCCAAAATGATGACCAGCAGCGGCTTGAATGCCAAAGACGCCAGTGTCGAACTCGGCCACATTTATATAAATTTCAAGAAATCGCTTCTTACTCCAAACCATTTCGGCATAGGGAGTCATGAGCGCTTCAATCGCTTTGCGCAGCCAACTACGCCCCTGCCACAGAAAGGCATTCTTCACGGTTTGCTGACTAATGGTCGAGCCGCCCCGCATAGCCCCATCGCGCAAAGCTTGGCGCACGGCGGCACTGTCGATGCCCCAGTGGGCGCAAAAATTTGCATCCTCTGCCGCCACTAAGGCCCGGACCATAACGGGAGACACATCTTCGATATTGACCCAGTCATATTGGACGCCATCAAGTCGCCAGCTTTCTTGCATCATATATAAAGTTGTTGGTGGATTGAGCCAACGATAGGCCAGCCCCCAGCCCGCAAAGATCACAGCACAGGCCAAAATTGCCCGTAGCAACCAGCGTCGGAGCACCGAAAGACTTCTTCGGACACGCGCGAGTCTCGGCATTGCCTCGGCCTCATGATCCTCAAGATATTCAGTTAAAGTGCTTTTCTTAGCCATAAATTAGCCACACCACATAAGGCCTGACCCGTCAACGGCCTAAAAGGCGGCATCGTTAAACGCCGCCTTTGACACAGTTTACTCCGCAGGTACTGATTGGGCCCGCGCGTCACTCAACGGTGCGGGCAAATGCACCAACATCTCTTTAGGGCAAACCTGCACAAAATTGTGACGTTCTTGATCCCAATGCTGCAAAATATCAGCGGCTTTCAAAGAACCGGTTTCATCGGCGTGACGGGTAACCAACTCTTTGAGCTCGTCCTGCCAATGCGAGATTTTGACGGGACATGTGACCAATGTTTCCATATTCAGCATCAGTGCCGCCAAGCCCTTCGGATCGTAAAGATAGGCCATGCCGCCAGTCATACCAGCACCAAAGTTTGCCCCAATAGACCCCAAAACGACCGAAATACCACCAGTCATATATTCACAACCGTTAGATCCACAGCCTTCGACCACCGTTTTTGCGCCAGAGTTGCGCACCGCAAAACGCTCGCCGGCGCGACCCGCAGCGAATAGATAACCCGCTGTCGCACCGTAGAGCACTGTATTGCCGATGATCGTATTCTCTGAGGCCACTAAAGGACTAATCTGTGCCGGACGCACCACAATCGTGCCCCCAGACAAGCCTTTACCCACATAGTCATTCGCTTCACCGGCTACTTCCAGCTTAAGGCCTGGCGCTGCGAAGGCGCCCAAAGCTTGGCCAGCTGAGCCTTGCAGTTTGATCGTCAGGTGATCCGGCTGCAAGCTGTTGCGCATGCCAAATTTCGTCACGATGTGGCTAGAGATGCGCGTACCGATTGAGCGTGACGTATTTTGTACAGCATATTGCAGTTGCATTTTCTCACCCTCTTGCAGGAAGCGCGCCGCATCCTTAACAATTTGTGCGTCCAAAGTATCAGGCACATGATTGCGCGGTTTGTGACGATCATAAGAAATTTGATCCGCACCATCGACTGTGATCAGCAGAGGGTTAAGGTCCAAATCGTCCAAATGCGCAGATCCACGCGAGACTTGGCTCAATAGATCCGCGCGCCCGATCACTTCAACCAAAGAGCGCGCACCGATGCTGGCCAAAATTTCACGAACTTCCTGTGCGTAAAATGTAATCAAGTTGACCACTTTATCTGCCGATCCGTTGAATTTACCGCGCAGATCTTCATCTTGTGTGCAAACCCCAACCGGGCAGGTGTTTGATTGGCATTGCCGCACCATAATACAGCCCATCGCAATCAAAGCTGCGGTGCCAATGCCATATTCCTCGGCACCCATCATAGCCGCCATCACAATATCACGACCGGTACGCAGGCCACCGTCGGTGCGCAATGTCACCCGCTCACGCAGGTTGTTCATCGCCAAAACCTGATGCGCCTCAGTCAACCCCATTTCCCAAGGAAGACCCGCAAACTTAATTGAAGTCGCCGGAGATGCCCCGGTGCCGCCATTGTGGCCCGAAATCAGAATGACGTCGGCATTGGCCTTCGCCACACCGGCCGCAATCGTGCCAACGCCAGAAGCTGCCACTAATTTCACAGTCACTTTACAGCGCGGGTTGATCTGCTTGAGGTCATAAATCAGCTGTGCCAGATCCTCGATGGAATAAATATCGTGGTGCGGCGGTGGACTTATTAATGTCACGCCTTTGGTCGAATGGCGTAGCCGTGCAATCAGATCCGTGACCTTCATGCCGGGCAGTTGGCCACCTTCGCCGGGTTTGGCACCCTGTGCGACTTTAATTTCCAATTCCTCGCAGTGATTGAGGTATTCCGCGGTCACACCAAAGCGACCAGAGGCCACCTGTTTGATCTTAGCCGAAGGATTGTCACCATTGGCTTCAGGAACAAAATGCGCTGGATCTTCGCCGCCTTCACCACTGTCGGATTTCGCACCAATACGGTTCATCGCAACATTCAGGGTTTTATGCGCCTCAGGACTCAAAGCCCCAAGCGACATGCCTGGGGTCACAAAACGTTGGCGGATTGAAGTGATGCTTTCCACCTCATCCACAGAGATAGCCTCACCCAAAGGTTTGATCGCCAGCAAATCGCGCAGATGGATAGGCGGGTTTGCCTGCAATTTTGCAGAGTATTTTTTCCACATCTCAAAACTGCCACGGTCACAGGCCACTTGCAAAAGATGCATGGTTTGGGCTTCCCAAGCGTGTTTCTCGCCCGAGCGCCGTGCCTTGTAAAATCCACCAATGGGCAGAACGTCACTGGCACTTGCATAGGCACTGGTATGAATGGATTCAGCTTTGCGTTGGATACCAACCACACCTATCCCAGAAATCCGCGATGTCATGCCGGGGAAATATTCGGCGCACATTGCACGTGACAGGCCCACCGCTTCAAAGTTCAATCCGCCACGGTAGGAGGAGACCACAGAAATCCCCATCTTCGCCATGATTTTCAACAAACCTTGGTCAATCGCATTTTTGTAGCGCGCAACAGCTTCTGTCAGCGCACAATCGAGCAACCCGCGTTCAATTCGGTCAGCCAAACTGTCTTCGGCCAAATAGGCGTTCACCACAGTCGCACCACAGCCAATCAGAACCGCAAAGTAATGCGGGTCAATACATTCCGCTGATCGCACGTTGATCGAGGTGAAGGTCCTCAAGCCTTGGCGGGTCAACCAAGAATGTACGGCACTCGTGGCCAAAATCATTGGCACGGCGATCTTTGCATCGTTGGCATGCTGATCGGTCAAAACCAAATGTCCTGCACCAGACCGCACCGCATCTTCCGCCTCGGAGCGAATTCGGTTGAGCGCTGTTTGCAATTCTCCCGCTTCGGCCCCTGATGGGAAGGTACAGTCAATTTCAACCATAGGGGCGTTGAAGTTTTTCAACAAGCGTTGGAATTGCACATTGCCTACAAAAGGTGAATCCAAGACCAAAATCTCAGTTTGCGAGCTGCTTTCGTCCAACACATTTTTGAGATTTCCGAAACGTGTTTTCAGGCTCATCACCCGAAATTCGCGCAGGCTGTCAATCGGAGGGTTGGTGACTTGGCTAAAATTTTGCCGAAAGAAATGCGACAAAGGACGGTATTTTTCACTCAGAACAGCCGAGGGCGTATCATCGCCCATTGAGGCCAAAGTCTCTTTGCCATCTTCCGCCATAGGCGCCAAGATTTGCTCAAGCTCTTCGATGGTATAACCGGCCGAAATTTGGCGCTGGCGTAGTTCAGCACCTATAAAGAGAGGGGCTTCAACCGCTTTGGCTAAATCATCATCCAGCTCGTTGATCTTGCCAACCCAAGCGCCAAAATTTTGGCTTGCAGCCAGCAGGTCTTTCATCTCGGTGTCGTGGTACAAACGCCCTTCGTCCATATCCACTGCCAGCAATTGACCCGGGCCAAGCGCGCCTTTTTCTTTGACGTTGGCTTCATCCACATACACCATGCCAGCCTCGGAGCCAGCAATCAGAAGGCCATCACCCGTTACTACATATCGCATCGGGCGCAGACCGTTGCGGTCGAGACCCGCGCATACCCAGCGACCGTCCGTCATAGCCAATGCCGCAGGGCCATCCCAAGGCTCCATTACAGAGTTGCAGTAAGAATACATATCAATCCAGGGTTTAGGCAAATCCACAGTCTGTTTGGACCAACTTTCAGGCACCAAGATAGTTTTCGCCATCGGCGCATTACGCCCCGCACGGACCAACATCTCAAATACGGAATCCAAAGCAGCCGAGTCAGATGATCCACTTGGAATCACCGGTTTGATATCTTCCGCCATATCGCCAAAGGCATCCGAAGACATCCGGATTTCATGGCTTTTCATCCAATTGGTGTTGCCCTTAAGTGTGTTGATCTCACCATTATGTGCCAACATGCGAAACGGCTGCGCCAGCCACCACTGCGGGAAGGTATTAGTGGAATACCGCTGATGATACAAAGCAAAGGCCGACTCAAACTGATCGTCTTTCAAATCAGGGTAGAACTCAGACACATCTTGGGCCAAGAACATGCCTTTGTAGATGATCGAACGGCACGAGAGGCTCGCCAAATACAAGCCATTAATGCCTGCCGCGAGAGCTGCTTTTTCAATCCGGCGGCGAATGACATAGAGCTCACGCTCAAAAATATCTTCACTCACGCCTTTTGAATTAGAGATCAAAATCTGTTCAATTTCAGGGCGGGTTGCGTTGGCCTTATCGCCCAAGCAGGCTACATTCACCGGCACATGGCGCCAGCCATAGATGTAATACCCCATCCGCAAAACTTCAGATTCCACAATCGTCCGACACGTCTCTTGCGCGCCAAAGTTGGTACGAGGTAGAAACACTTGCCCCACAGCCATAAGCTCTTCCATCCGTGGGGTGTGGCCAGTGCGTTCAATTTGATCGTAAAAGAATGGTACCGGGATTTGCACGTGAATGCCTGCGCCATCGCCAGTTTTACCATCCGCATCCACAGCGCCACGATGCCAAACAGCCTTGAGCGCATCGATGCCCGCTTGCACAACCTTACGGCTTGGCTTGCCATCGATGGAAACCACGAGGCCCACACCACAGCTTGCATGCTCTTCCGCCTCCGAATACAGGCCATTTTCGGCCATATGCTTGCGTTTAGCTTCTTCAGCCTTCACCCAGCTTGCATCAAATTTCGTCATGGTGGTCTCCTGTCATGCCCATAAAGGACATCGTTCTTTCACATTCATCATGCGGGATATCCGCTTAAAGCCTAGGCCAGCACCGGTGGTTACTCCGCCGCGATAGCCCTTGCCCCATCAAGTTCAGCCAGAATAGCAGCGGCGCAATCGCGGCCATCGCGGATCGCCCAAACAACCAAGGAGGCACCGCGAACGATGTCCCCCACGGCGTAAACGCCGGGCAGGCTGGTTTTTCCAGTCTCAAAATCAGTACGGATCGTGCCCCAACGGGTCACTTCCAATCCATCAGCTTCCCAAAGTTTTGGCAGGTCCTCAGGCTCAAACCCCAAGGCCTTGATCACCAAGTCCGCAGGCTCAACATAATCCGCACCCTCAATAACCTCAGGGCTTTGACGGCCCGTGACATCCGGCAAGCCAAGACGCATCTTTTGCACCATGACGCCAGAAACCGGCGTGTCTAAAAATCCTTTAGGGGCTGTCAGCCAAACAAACTCAACGCCTTCTTCCTCAGCATTTTGGGTTTCACGCAGAGAGCCGGGCATATTGGCCTTATCGCGACGGTAAAGGCATTTCACTGACGTGGCGCCTTGGCGGATTGCTGTACGTACGCAGTCCATCGCCGTATCTCCACCGCCAATCACCACAACCTTTTTTCCATCGGCATTCAAGCCGCCATCAGCAAACTCAGGCACATGATCCCCAAATCCATGACGGTTGCTGGCGGTCAAATAGTCAATCGCTTTGACGATACCATCCGCGCCCGCACCGGGACCCACCAGATCACGGGATTTGTAAACGCCAGTCGCAATCACCACCGCATCATGTTTGGCACGGATATCCTCAAAGCTGATATCAACGCCCACTGTGCAATTGGCCACAATCTCAATGCCGCCATCCTGCAGCTGCTGTATGCGCTGTATCACCACATCTTTTTCCAACTTGAAGCCCGGAATACCATAAGTGAGCAATCCGCCTGCGCGGTCGTAACGATCATAGACCGTGACCTGCACACCGGCACGGCGCAACATATCGGCGGCAGCAAGACCACCAGGGCCTGCGCCAATAATTCCAACAGACTGACCGCGCTCAGCGGCCGGTTTGATCGGCTGAACCCACCCTTCAGCCCAAGCGGTGTCTGTGATGTATTTCTCAACGGAGCCGATGGTCACCGTCTCATGGCCTGATTGCTCGATCACGCAATTGCCCTCGCACAAACGGTCTTGCGGACAAATTCTGCCACAAATCTCAGGGAAGGTATTGGTGGCTTGGCTGATCTCATAAGCTTCACGCAGACGGCCTTCAGCAGTCAGACGCAACCAATCGGGAATATTGTTGTGAAGTGGGCAATGGGTTTGGCAATAGGGAACACCACATTGGCTGCACCGGCTGGCTTGCTCCTCGGCTTTGGCCTCTGCAAAGTCAGAGTAGATCTCACCAAAGTCATGGGCACGATCTGTCGCATCCCGTTTTTCCGGCATAAGCCGCGGGATATTCACAAATTTTAGCATTAAGTTCTCAGCCATCACATCCTCGATTCGAAAAATCGCTATTTTTTTAAGGTCTATCGGCATAATATAGTCAGTAGACATGACCCATATAACATCGTTTTCATTATGGCGACATTTTTTTTACCAATTCAACCATTTTTTAGAACCGATTCGGGCCTATTTTTGCGGTAGCACTTAAATGCTACAGGTATATTGTACCATTATCGCAGAAAGGAACGCCCTAAATGCCCCTCTATCATTTGGTTCTGATTGCCCTCATTCAAGGGATAACTGAGTTTTTACCAGTGTCCTCATCAGGCCATTTGATCCTATTGCCGGGTCTCACAGGATTAGAAGATCAAGGACCCGTGATTGATATCGCAGCGCATATTGGCACTTTATGTGCAGTGGTGATCTACTTTTGGTCAGATGTTCGACTGGGTCTCCAAGGCATCCCACAGGTGCTGCTCGGTCAAATCAACGAGATCGCAGCCCGCCTGTTGATCGCTTTGGCCATCGCCACGGTCCCGGTCATTTTGGCTGGGCTGATCCTCAAACTCACAGGCCTATCAGACGCCATGCGCTCAATCACAGTCATCGGTTGGGCAATGCTAGTTTTTGGGATATTGCTATATTGGGTCGATCAAAGGGCGCAAACTGAACGGAAAATGGATGCCCTCACCTGGCGCGATGCTTTTGTGTTGGGGCTTTGGCAGGCTATGGCATTGATTCCTGGCACCTCGCGGTCAGGTATTACCATCACAGGCGCCCTATGGGCGGGCTTCACCCGCAAGGAAGCGGCACGCATCTCAATGTTGATGTCTATCCCGACAATCCTCGCCTCCGGCGCCCTAACTGCATTAGATCTTATCGGCGGCACTGTGCCCCTACGAGATACCGGAATTGTGATCATCTTCAGCTTCGGCGCTGCCTTGCTGGCCCTGAGCCTGATGATGCGATTACTCAACAAGGTGAGCTACACGCCATATGTAATATACCGCGTGTTGCTGGGTCTTGCGCTCTTAGCTATTGGATATAGCGGCAGCTTAGGTTTTTAGATTTTTCGCAGAAGCTTTTATATCGGCATATTGGCCTGACACGCGAAACGGCCAAAGATACTCTGGCAAAACGCTTTCCATGGCTGTTGGCTCAATACCCAAATCTGCAAACCCAAGCTCTGTACCAATTGGCACATTGTCCACACTCAAGCTGCGCACCTGATCACGGGTCAACGCCAAAGGCACAATGCCCAAACTCAGCTTATGACCCAGTTCAAAGGCCGAAGCCATGAGACGGGCCGCTAACATTGGAATGCCGACGATCAAACGCCGGCGCTGAACCACATCCAGCATACGCTGCATCAAGCCGCGAAAGCTGTCCCGTTCGGGGCCTGCAAGCTCATAAATGCCACCAGCTGCAGTCCCCGTAACGCCCATAACCGCCGCTTGAGCCAAATCATCCACAAACACCGGCTGAAACTCAGTATCCGCACCCACAATAGGCAAAATCGGGCCAATGCGTGACATGCCTGCAAATCTGTTGAAGAACTTATCTTCCGCACCAAACACAATGGACGGCCGCATAATCACGGCATTGGGCATATGCGCCAAAACCCCAGCCTCGCCAGCTGCTTTGGACCGACCATAATCGCTGACGCTTTCAAGATCTGCACCGATGGCGGAAAAATGCACCATCTGCGAGATGCCTGCCGTCGCGGCCATACGCGCGATGCGCTCTGCACCATCGGTTTGCACCGCGGCAAATGTATTGCGTCCGGCTTCTTGCAAAATACCAACGCAATTGACCACAGCATCCGCGCCACGCATCGACTGCGCCACAGAAGCATCATCACGAATGTTGCAAAAGATCGGCTCAACCTGCCCTACAACACCATAGGTCTTCACAAATATTGCCTCATTGGGCCGCCGTACCGCCACCCGAACCCTCCAGCCCGCCTTGGCCATGCGCCGCGCTACATAGCGCCCAATGAAACCTGATCCGCCGTATATAGTTACAAGTTTAGACATGATGCCATCCCAACAATTCCTTCGCGATTGGAGGTACTCCGACCAAAGTGCCGTGACAAGCCTATTCCCAAAAATCATCTCTTTTCAACCCACATGCGCGCCCAAGCCAACACCAACATCCCTTCCAGCGCAAACCATCTCAAAAGACATGCAATAGCCTCTTGACCCCCCCCTTGCAGCAGCTTAAACGCCGAGAGCACAACATCAGCCCAGATGGCGGAATGGTAGACGCGCTAGCTTCAGGTGCTAGTGTCCTTATGGACGTGGAGGTTCGAGTCCTCTTCTGGGCACCAAAATCTCCCTCAAATTACCATTAAACAATTGAAATACAGTAGTATATAATTCTACAGGACCATTTTCCGGACCACTTTCGGGACCGCTTTGTCAGGTTTGGCAGCAAAATAGTCAGTCCTGAGAGGCTCTTTTGACTTGAACTGGGGCACGTTAGGCGCACAATCCACAACCATGAGTGATGATATGCCCCTAAAACTCCCCCGCTACGTTTTTCGCAGAGCCAACGGCAGCTTTCGATACAAGCGGAACGTACCAGAACGGCTTAGACCCC